>Ga0114129_10001423_pt1 | contig 32287 bp, 27 predicted proteins | sample RhiMetdeltSRZDD1_FD_80071 | JGI IMG/M metagenome (GOLD analysis project Ga0114129, IMG submission 80071) | Populus rhizosphere microbial communities from Tennessee, USA - Rhizosphere MetaG P. deltoides SRZDD1 (version 2) (version 2) | ecosystem: Host-associated > Plants > Roots > Rhizosphere >...
CGAGCTCGACGAGCGCCGCCACGAGCTCGGCGTTCCGCTCGAGCGCGAAGGCCTCGCCGGAATGCCACTGCGCCTCTGGAATGCCGGCGCGCGCGTAGCCGATCGCGCGTGGAACGGTCGCGAGGCAGACAGGCAGCCGATCCCAGATATCCGCGTACACGCGCTCCAGATCCGCCGGCGCCGTGAAATAACAGGTGTCGTCGTCTCGCAGCGCGACCTTCATGCTTCCGTTCACGCCGACATCGCGGCCGCATGACGCGAGGCGACGACGCGCTCGTAGACGTCCAGGAGCCGGCGCGCACTCGCGCGCCACGAGAACTCGCCGGACGCGCGGTCACGATTGAACGCGCCGACCCGGCGCGCACGCGGCGGATCGTCGACGAGCGCGCCCGCCGCGCCGGCGAGCGCGGCCGCGTCGCCTTTCGGGACCAGCGCGCCGCCGCGGTTCGCGTCGACGAACGCCGCGACGCCGCCGACGTCGGTGGCGACGATCGGCAGGCCGCACGCCATCGCCTCGAGCACCGCGTTCGGCGAGTTGTCGAAATCCGACGAGAGGGCGAAGACGTCGGCGCTGCGATAGTAGGCCGGCGTGTCCGCCTGCGGCACGTATCCGACCCACGTCACGGCGTCGGCAATGCCGCGCGCCGATGCGTGCTGCTCCAGCCGCGCGCGCTCAGGTCCCTCGCCAACGACCAGCAGGTGGACCGACGGCCGCGTCGCGCGGATGCGGCTCACGGCGTCGACGAGCAGCGTCAGATTCTTCAGCGGCACAAGGCGGCCGACCGAGAGGATCACCGACTTGCGCTCGAGCCCGAGCCCGGCGCGGCGATTCGGTCCGTCCGGACGGAACAGCGCCGCGTCGACGCCTTTCGGCACGCGATCCACGGATCGGCCGAGCCGCGCGGGCAGATGATCCGCGGCCCAGCCGTCGGCCACGAGCGCGTCGGCCAGACCGAGATCGGCGCTGTAGCGCGCGTGCGGCTCGCCCGGCAGGTTGATCACGACCGGCACGTCCCGGCGGCGCAGGCGGGCCGCCTGATACAGCGCGTGCGCGTGGACGACGTCCGGCGGCTCGCGCCTGGCCGCAGCGCGCCACGCCGCGCGACAGAACCACTCTTCGTCCGCATGCAGCGCCGCCATCGTCAGGCGTCCGAACCCGCGCCGGTTCTGCCAGCGGTACACGGCGTCGCGCGTGTACGGCGAGCGGACGACCGCCGCGCGGACGCCGTCGAGCGGATAGCGCGCGGCGCCGAGCAGCGGACGGCCGGTGACGACGTCCACGTCGACGCCGAGCGCCGAGAGCTCGCGAATCCACGCGAGGTGCCGCGTTTCGCCGCCGCCGCGCATCATCGCGAGACACCGGATGAACATCGTCACGCGCATCGCTCGACTCGCGGGCGCCGGGAGTCGGCGCGGTCGACGTGGCGTCGCGCCCACAGCTCGAGGCAGACGAGCGCCCAGATGCGCTTCGCGTGATCGCGCGTGCCGCGCGCGTGCTGCCGCAGCAGCGCCTCGACCTCGCGCGTCCGCGTCCAGCCGCGCTGCGACGTGCGCCGATCGAGAAGCACGTCCTGCGCCCAGCCGATCAGCCGCTCGTGGAACCAGCGGCGGAGCGGCACGCCGAAGCCGCGCTTGGGCCGCGCCAGCACGTCGGCCGGCACCCACGGCTGGACGATCTCGCGGAAGAGACGCTTGGTGGTCGCGGCGTCGCCGTGGCGCGCCGCCGTCTGCGTGGCGGCGAGCTCGATGACGCGATGGTCGAGGATCGGACATCGCGCCTCGAGCGAATGCGCCATCGTCGCGCGATCGACCTTGACGAGGATGTCGTCGGGCAGGTAGTGGCGCTGATCCCACCGCTGCAGCCGCGCGAGCAGCGCGCCGCTCGACGCCCGGAGATCGTCGATCGCCTGATGCTCGGGCAGGACCGGAGCCGCGGCCAGCAGATCCGGGTGCACGACCGTCTCGAGCAGATAGTCGGGAAACACCGTGCGGCGCCAGACGAACCACGCCTCGGGGCCGAGCGCCATCGTCGTCAGCCGGCCCTTGCCGCGAGCGTGGACCGGCACGTAGCGCGCGCCGGCGGCCAGCACGTTCCGCAGCGCGCGCACGCCCGCGGTGCTGACGCGCGCCAGCGCGTCGGCGTACGGCGTGTAGCCGGCAAACAGCTCGTCGCCGCCGTCGCCGGTGAGGCAGACGGTCACTTCGGTGCGCGCGAGCTCCGCGACGTAGAAGGTCGGGATCGCCGACGCGTCGGCGAACGGCTCGTCGTAGTGCACGGCCAGCGTCTCGGCCACGCGCACGCAGTCGGGCGTGACGATGCGCTCGTGATGCTCGGCGCCGAAGTGCGCGGCGGTCACGCGCGCGTCGTCCAGCTCGTCGTAGGCGGCATCGCCGAAGCCGATCGTGAACGTCTTCACGGGCCGCGAGGTCTGCCTGGTCATCAGCGCGAGGACCGCCGCCGAATCCATGCCGCCGCTCAGGAATGCGCCGAGCGGGACGTCGGACCGCAGGCGGATGCGCACGGCCTCGGTGAGCTCGACGCGGAGCTGCTCGATCGCCTCGGCTTCCGACAGCGCATCGAGCGACGCCGCCGACGGCCACGACCAGTACGGTTCGGTCTTCAGCGTCCCGCTGCGCGCGTCGACGATGAGCGCGGTCCCCGGCTCGAGCCGGCGCATGCCCTCGAACGCGGCCGCGGAACCGGCCACGTACCCGAAGGTGAAGAAGCCGAGGAGTGCCTCGTGGCTGATCGGCGGCACCGCATCGAGGGCGGCGAGAATCGCCTTCGTCTCCGAGCCGAACAGCAGCTCGCCCGATGACAGGTAGTAATAGAGCGGCTTCTTGCCGACGCGATCGCGCGCGAGGACCAGACGCCGGTTGGGTCGATCCCAGATGGCGACGGCGAACATGCCGCGCATCCGCCGGAACGCGTCCACGCCCTCCCGCGCGTACAGGCGCGCGATGACCTCGGTGTCGCACGCGGTCGTGAGACGATCGCCGGCGCGCTCGAGCTCGTCGCGCAGCTCGACGTAGTTGTAGATCTCGCCGTTCTGGACGACCGTCACCGCCCCGTCGTCGATCGTGATCGGCTGATGGCCGCCGGCGACGTCGATGATACTGAGGCGCGCGGCGCCGAGCGCGGCCGGACCGTCAGTGTACTCGCCGTGATCGTCGGGCCCGCGGTGGCGCAGCGTCGCGACCATCGACGCGACCCGCTCGGGATCCGGCGTTCCGCCGGTCAGCGACACGAATCCTGCAATCCCGCACATCAGCGTTTGGTTCCTGACATCGCTCGGCTACAGCCTCGCACTGCTAAAGTCTTCGCGCGACTGAAGGCTTCGCGCTACTCAACTCTTCCCGATCAGCGTCGACCGCAGTCCCGCACACCGCCGCGAGCTCGTCGGCGACGAAGCGCGCGACGCGCTCTGCCGACCGTCCATCCAGGAACTGACACTGCTCGAGCGCCACACGGTGCCGCCCTTCGCGATCGCGCGAGGGGTCGACGAAATACCGGCCGATCTCTTCCACGAGGGCGTCGGGGGTGTCGGCGACCCGCGCGGCGCCGTGGCGCGTGACGTTCACGTAATGCGTGAACCGGTAGTAGCGGCGCGCGGACCGCTCCCAGGGCGACGGCGCTTCGCCGTCGAACGAGACGTTGACCACGGGCGTATCGAAGATCGCCGCCTCGACGGCGATCGTCGACGCGACGTTGACGATGACGTCGCTGTGGCGCAGCGTGTCGGCGAGGTGCTGCTGGTTCTCGGCGGTCACGTCGACATCCAGCCCGTCGCCGGCGCGCACGGTCGATCGGAACGGCTTCTCGAGAATCACGTGCGGCGTCCGCTCGAACGCCGCGTAGGCGGCGCGATTGTCGCGCGGGTGCAGCCGCACGAGAATCTGCGTCGCGCACGGCCACCGGCCCGCCTCGATCGCGCCGGCGAGCACGCGCAGCACGTGGTCGTGATGCGAGTAGAGCTCGCGCGGCGTGGTCGTCAGCGTCACGAGCTTGCGCTGCGGGTCGGCGCCGATGCGCCGGAAGAAAGCGTCGCGCGTCACGGCCGGCCCGGGACGGAAGTACAAATCCCACTGCGGCGCGCCCGCGACGCGGATCTCGTCCGGCTCGTACCCGTGCAGGTCGACCGCCTGGTGCTTCATCAGGTCGTTCCACACGATCAGCCGATCGACGCGCCGCACGGGGAGCAGCTTGTTCGTGAAGTTGTCCCAGCTCGGATCGATCGCCATCGATCGCACGCGGCGGCGCGCCGCCGTGCGAAGCAGCGGCACTTCCGAGAGGATGAGGCCCGGACTCGACGTCACGAGCAGCGACGGCCCGTACGCGTCGAACAGACGATCGGCGTACAGATGGGCCACCCATCGATCGCTGAGCGCGTAGCGCGTGCGAGGACGCAGGAGCGAGGGCGCCGCGACCGAGGCGAGCAGGCGTTTGGCGCGGATCCACCGGATCGTGCGCGCCGCAACCGCTTCGGCGCGGCGGATGCGGACCGATTCGGTGACGCCGGAACCGATATAGCCCGCCTGCACCATCGCGAGCAGCCGCGCTTCCAACCCGGTCGGCTTGTGCGGCGGCAGGTCCTCGAGCCGGATCCGCGGATGACGGAACTCGGCGGCGAACGCCGCGTCGTTGACCAGCGGCGACGCCAGTACGACTTCGGGCGCCTCGGGCGCGTCCAGGAGGCGCCGCACGAGCCCCGTGCGCAGCACATTGCCGGCCGCCGCGCCATGCGGAATCGACACGATCACGGTCGGCCGCGTCATCATCGCGGGTTGTCCGCGGCGCCTACCGTCGCGCGATGCTCGAAGACGAACGGCAGCGACACCACGCCGTCCTCCTCGTTGTCGAGGCTGTCGACGCCGGCGCCCTGGCCGCTGACGGCGAAGCGCGGCCCGGCGGACACGACGTCGTACGCCGCGAGATGATCGCGGTCGGCAATCGAGAGGCGCAGCACGTACTGCCGCGGACGCAGCGGCAGCTGCGCGAAGCGGCACTCGACGAGGCCGACGCCCTCGACGTGCTCGGGCACGTCGGCGCCGGCCGACTTCGCGGTCGAGACGACGAGGCCCGTATCGACGTCGACGATGGCGATCTGGAAGACCGGGCGCGCCACGCGCCGGTCGGCGCGATAGGCCGCGCGCACGACGAGCGCGCCGCCCGGCCGCACCACGCTCGTCGGCAGCCCGGCGCCGTCCACGAGATCGACCGACGTGTAGCGCACCTCGCCGGTCCCGCCGCGGTGACTCTGCAGCGCGGTCGCGTGGTTGGCGAGCGCCTCGAGATTGACCTCGTTCATGTAGCGCTCGGCGATCTCGCCGGCGGGGCCCTGCGCGCGCACGCGGCCGTCTTCCATCCACACGATCCGATCGCACAGCCGGCGCACGTTCCACATGTCGTGCGAGATGAAGAGGACCGTCTTGCCTTCAGCGATCAGCCGCCGCAGCGCCTCGAGGGCGCGGCGCCGGAACGCGGCGTCGCCGACGGCGAGGACCTCGTCCACCAGCACGATGTCGGGCCGGCTGAAGATCGCCACGCTGAAGCCGAGGCGCGCGTAGAGGCCGGACGAATACCGCTTCATCGGCGTGTCGATCAGCCGCTCGACGTCGGCGAACTGCACGATCGCGTCGAACTGGCCGTCGATCTCGCGGCGCGTCAGCCCGAACAGCCCGGCCCCGAGATACACGTTCTCGCGGCCGGTCAGCTCCGGATGAAAGCCGGCGCCCAGCTCGATGAGCGACACGACGTGGCCGGCCACGCGCACCTTGCCGCTCGTCGGCCAGGTCACGCGCGAGATCAGCTTCAGGAGCGTCGTCTTGCCGGCGCCGTTGCGGCCGATGATGCCGAGGCCGGCGCCGCGCGGCACGTCGAGATCGATATCGCGCAGCGCCCAGATGATCGCGTCGAGTCGGCCGCGCGTCGCGCTGTGCACCGCGGCCCCTCGGCCGCGCAGCCGATCGATCCGGCTGCCGATCAGATCGACGACGGTCCGCGAGCGCCCGGCGCGGTACCGCTTGCTCACGCGATCGAGCCGCACCGCGAGCCCCGCGTCAGATGACATCGGCGAAGTACTTGTCCAGCTGCTTGAACGTCGTGAACGCCGCGACGAACAGGACGACCACGATCGCGGCCGCCGCGGCGGTCAGCGGCCAGTCGGGAGCGCGGCCGAAGACGATCGACGCCCGGAAGCCCTCGACGATCGCGCTGAGCGGGTTCAGCGCGAACAGCAGCCGATACTTCTGCGGCACCGCCGCCAGCGGATAGGCGACGGGCGTGAGGTACAGCCAGAGCTGCAGCGCGATCTGCACGACCGGATTGACGTCCCGGTAGAACACGTTGACGGCCGACGTCGCCATCGTCACGGCCAGGGTGAAGAGCACGAGCAGGACGAAGAAGAGCGGCGCGACGAGCGCCCAGCGGCCGAGCCCGATGCCGTAGTAGGTCATGAGCGCGGCGTACAGCGCGGCCGCCGCGGAGAAGTCGATCAGCCGCGACGCGACCTGCGCCAGCGGCACGATCTCGCGCGGGAAGTACGTCTTCGTCACGATGTTGCGGTACGCGATCAGGCTCAGCGTCCCCGAGCTGACCGAGTTGGAGAAGAAGAACCAGGGCACGAGCGCGGCGTACGCGAAGATCGGATACGGCGCGCCGCCGGAGGGAATCTGGCCCAGCCGCGAGAACACGAGCGTGAACACCGCCATCGTCGCCAGCGGCTGCGCGACCGCCCAGCCGACGCCGAACAGCGACTGGCTGTAGCGCCCGCGGACCTCGCGCCGGGTGAGGTTCATGAGCAGCTCCCAGTACGCGGCGGCGCTGACGCGCTCGGCGCGATCGACGAGCACGGGCGCGGACACGGATGCGGCCGTCGGGATCAATCCAGTGCGAACTCGCGCTGCCACTCGCGCGCGTCTTCCGCCACGGGCCGCTGCGCGCTCTTGTGCAGCACGTACGACTCGAGCACGAGCGCGTCCATCTCGGTGCGCATGAAGCAGCGGTAGGCGTCGTCAGGGGTGCAGACGATCGGCTCGCCGCGGACGTTGAACGAGGTGTTCACGATGACCGGGCAGCCGGTCCGCCGGTGAAACGCCTCGATGATGTCGTAGTACAGCGGGTTCGTGTCGCGCCGGACGGTCTGGATGCGCGCCGAGTAGTCGACGTGCGTCACCGCCGGAATGTCGGACCGCGGCACGTTCAGCAGATCGATGCCCCAGAGCTGGCGCGTCGAGTCGGGCATCGGAATGCGCCGGTGCGGGACGACGTCGGCGACGAGCAGCATGTACGGGCTGTCGCGATCGAGCTCGAAGTAGTCCGCGACGTGCTCGCGCAGGACCGCCGGCGCGAACGGGCGGAACGACTCGCGGAACTTGATCTTGAGGTTCATGATCGACTGCATCTTCGGCGAGCGCGCGTCGCCGATGATGGAGCGCGCGCCGAGCGCGCGGGGCCCGAACTCCATCCGCCCCTGCAGCAGCCCGACCACCTTGCCGCCGGCGACGAGCGCCGCGACGGCGTCGGCGAGGGCATGGCGCGGCACGCGCTCGGCCTCGTGGCCGTGCGCCGCGAGCCAGGCGCCAATCTCGTCGTCGCTGAAGGCGGGTCCGAGGAACGAGCCCTTCATCGCGTCAGCGTACGGGGCTGGCGCCGAGGTTGGCGATGGCGCCGCGGCGCGCCGCTGCCACGCGCCGGTCGATTCGGCGCTGACGCGCGGCTTCTCACAGTAGCGATGCCACAGGCTGAGCGCGACGCCGACGGCGCCGCCCGCGTCGCCTGCCGCCGGCTGAATCCAGATGTCCTCGAACGGCCCTTCGCGGAGAATGCGGCCGTTGCCGACGCAGTTGAGCGCGACCCCGCCCGCCAGACACAGATCGCGCAGGCCGGTCTGGCGGTGCGCGAACACGGCGCTCTTCAGCATCACCTCTTCGGTGACGTCCTGGATCGATCGCGCGAGATCCATCTCGCGCTGCGTGAGGGGCGTTTCTGGAGCGCGCGGCGGGCCGCCGAACAGCCGCTCGAATCCTTCGTCGGTCATCCGCAGCCCCTGTGGATAGGAGAAATACTCCATGTTCATCCACAGGCTGCCGTCGTCGCGGATCTCGAGCAGGTGATCTTTGATCGTCGAGACGTACCTGGGCTCGCCGTACGGCGCCAGCCCCATCACTTTGTATTCACCCGAGTTCACGCGGAAGCCGGTGAAATAGGTGAAGGCCGAGTACAGCAGGCCGAGCGAATGCGGAAACCGCTGGACGCGCAGCAGCTCGAGATCGCGGCCGCGCCCGACGCCGACCGACGAGGTCGTCCATTCGCCGACGCCGTCCATCGTCACGATCGCCGCCTGCTCGAACGGCGACGGATAGAACGCCGACGCCGCGTGCGACTCGTGGTGCTCGCCGAACAGGACGCTGCCGCCGTAGCCGAGCTCCTCGGCGATCGCGTCCGCCATCCAGAGCTTCTCGCTGAGCCACAGCGGCACCGCCATCAGGTACGAGCGCAGGCCGCGCGGCGCGTAGGCGACGTAGGTCTCGAGCAGCCGCTCGAACTTCACGAGCGGCTTCTCGTAGAAGCCGACGAGATCGAGCTGATCGATCGCGACGCCGCCTTCGCGGAGGCAGTACGCGACGGCATGTTTGGGAAACCCCGCGTCGTGCTTCTTGCGCGTGAAGCGCTCTTCCTGCGCGGCGGCGACGATCTCGCCGTCGACGACCAGGCACGCGGCCGAGTCGTGGTAGTAGGCCGAAAGGCCCAGGATCCGTGTGGCCACTTCTTAGAACAGCGTGTAGATGAACGGCGCGACGGCGCTGGACTGCGAGAACACGATCAGCAGCCCGAACAGCACGAAGACGACGACAATCGGCACGAGCCTGTACTTCTTCTCCTGGCGCAGAAACTGAACGAACTCGGCGAGCACGCGGGACTTGGCCATTGCTTCCTCTTCAGAACATGCGTTCGAAATGTTTCTCGTTGCGGTACCGGGCCGGATACTCGGACCAGCCCGGGTAATTGGAGCGGCGCCGGGCCATCGGGTCGCGTCCGACGATCCGCCAGAAGGCGCCGATCGGCGTGAGGACGAGAAAGAAGGCGAGCGACAGCAGCACGCGCGCGTTGATCCATCCAAGCACGCCTGCAAACGCCCACCACGCGTCGCTGGGCATCCTGAGCAGCGACGGCCGCAGGTAGCCGAGCGTCATCAGCACGGCGCCGATGCCGCCGACGATTTCCGCCCGCCCGAGTCGTCCGCGCCAGGCCAGCAGCAGCGCGATCGCGATCAACACCGCGCCGACGGAGATGCCGAAAGAGCGCGCCTTCGCAACCGGCGACGTCGTCTTCACCTGAGTACCTGAAGGACCGGCCCTGTCAGCGCGTCAGCGATGCGATCGTTGCCGCGGGCGGTCAGCTGCATCCCGTCCGTGGAGAGCTCGCGATCGCGCAGATCGACGAGGGAACCGAAGTTCAGATATCGAAACGCCGTTCGGCTGCCGAATCGCGCGAGCAGGTCGGACGCGAGCGCGCGCTGCTGGTCGGCGTGCGCGGGCGACACGAGCGGCGGCGAGACGACAATCGCCGTTCGGCCCGAATCGAGCACGTACGCGACAGCACTGCGCATCGCGTCGCAGTACTCGTCCCACATCGGCCCACACGCCGACTGCGCCGCCGGCGTCAGCGACGCCCGTGCCGCAGCGGGAGCAAGAGCCACCGGCCGCGGACGGCCGTTCGGCGGCTCGCCGGCGATCAGGAACGGCAGGATCGGCAGATACCCGGTGCGGCGGAAGACCAGCGATCGCTCCCGCCATCCACGCTCGTCGAGCGGCACGGTCAGACTGTTGTACGCGTCGTAGAAACAGACGATGTCGTAGTCGAGGTACTCGTAGTCGACGAGCGTCTGCCGAAAGCTGGCAGCGGTGTCCGGGACCGCGGCCAGGTTCACGATCTTTACAGGGATGGCGCGATACCCGACGCGCCACCGCTGCTGCAGGTTCCGCTCGAGATAGGCCGGAAACGTCTCGTCGAGCCGCGTGCCGGGACCGAAGGCGGCGCTCCCGCCGACGACGACCATCCGCTGTTCACGCGGCTGCCGGCGCCGGGCGATCGGGCCGCGGTATCCCCAGCGATTGACGCCGTCGCGCTCGGCCACGCGGCGATGAATGCCCATGTCGACGAGGAGCACCGCGATCGCCGCGAAGACGACCGCTTCGGCGGCCAGAGCGACGGCAATCCAGCGCGGCGGCCGCTGCATCGATCACGATCCCACGGCCGCGACCGATCGCTTCGCGTCGGCGCCGCCGAAAATCTTGCAGCCAATCGCCGCCACCGCGAGCAGCAGCGAGACGGCGACCGGAAATCGGGCAGAGGGCACGAACGCGACCTGCGCGCCGAAGCGCAGGTTCGCCAGCGCGTACGCCGCGACGAAGGCCCATGCGAGCACCGGCGGCAGCGCCTCCAGCACGACGACGGCGAGCGGAATCGCGAGGAAGTGAAAGTTCCACAGGGCGCGGTCCGGCTGCTGCACGTACGCGAGCGCGACCAGCGCGGGCACCGCGGCGACGGTCAGCAGCCGCAGCTGGCGCGTGGCCCACCAAAGGCCCGCGGGAATCAACAGGAACAGCGCGCCGAATTCGGCGAACACGACCGACGCCGCCACGCGCGGGCTCATGTACGACGCCCACACCCGGAGATAGCCGCCGCCGAGCAGATCGGTCGAGGCGCTGCCGGCGTAGCCGTAGTTGTAGGTGAGCTGCAGCCAGAGATGGAACAGGACCCAGATCAACGCGACGGTCGCCGCGCCGAGCAGCGCACGGTAGAACCGCTGCCATTCGCGGGCCATCGCCGCGTAGACGGTGAAAATCCACAGCACGGCCGCGGCGAATTCCTTCGCGAAGACGCCGACGGCCGCGACGGCGCTCGCCGTCGCGATGCGATCACCGAGCAGCAGCGTCATCAGCGTCGGACCGAGCAGGAACATCAGCGGATCCGATGTGTACGGATCGAACAGCGTGTACAGCGATCCAAATCCGAGCGCCGCCAGCCACGCGGCGTACGCGCCCGATTGCCGAGTGAACCCGAGCGCCGCACACAATCGGCCAAGGGCAACCGCGGCGCCGGCGTTGGCGAGGACCGCGTACGCCTTCCACTTGACGATCGACGGTCCCGGCAGCCGCTCGAGCGTCCACGCGACCAGCACGCGGAAGCAGTGCAGGTCGGAGCAGTCGGGCAGAATCCAGCGGCGGCCGATCGCCTCATACGTGCCGCGGTCGGTCGCATACCACGGGTTCGGAGCGAGAGCGGCGACGCTGCCGAGCAGCAGCGCGATGGCGACGAACCGCGTGACATCGCGATCGAGCATCAGGAAGCTTTGCGGCCCGCGGCGGCGACGGCCATCTCCGCGCCCTGGCGGTTTCGGATGCGCGTCGCCGCGGCGGCAACGACGAGCGCGCCGAACATCGGCAGGAAGAGATACATCGGCAGGATCAGACGATACCCGTAGATGGTCGGCATCGACAGCACCATACCGGCCAGATGCGCGGCGACGAAGCCGTGCACCGGCCAGGTCGCCGACGCGCGAGCGGCCGGAAGCCAGACGAGCGCCGCCAGATAGCCGACGCTCGCGGCGACGAGCTCGGGATGGACACGGCCGCCGAGCAGCGACAGGAGACCGAAGCTGAAGCCGATCTTCGTCAGCGCGACCGCCGCCCATCGGAGCGGGTGATCGAGGATGATGCGCGCCAGCACGCGCGCGGCGGATCCGACGCCGCCGCCGTAGGCGTACATATAAGGCCGCGCGTCGACGGCCGGCGGCACGTTGTACTGCACGAACATGTGCGCCGGCGTCTCGCAGATGAGGACCGGCGACCCGGCGACGAGATAGTTCCGGATCGTCGCGAGCGACACGACCGCCAGACAGCTTCCGATCAGCACGGCCGCCGATCCGAACGCCCGACGCGGATCGCGGTGCGCGCGGATCGAGACGAAGAAGACGAAGCCGGCCGCGGGCACGAGATACAGCAGCATCACCGGACGCGTGAGCGCGGAGGCGCCGGCCGCCACGCCGGCCCACAGCAGCCAGCGAAGACGACCGCGCTCGTGAAAGCGCACGAGCGCCAGAACGGCGAGCGGCACCGTCAGCACGTACAGGTTCTCGCTCAGCAGCGCCGGCGTGTAGTAGCGCATGAACGCCAGCTCCTCGACGACGACCAATCCCACCATCGAGGCGAGCGCGATCGATCGACCGAACAGCGTGGCGGCAAGCCGGAACACGACAACGTTCGCGAGAAACAGCAGCAGGAAGTTCGCGGCGATCGGCCCCGACAGGTCCTCGCCGGTGAGGCGATGCACGGCGGCGAGAAAGTACGAGTAGCCGGGGTAGTAGTAGAAGACCTCGCCGGCGCCGAGCGGCTGGCCGAATCGCATCAGCAGGCCGCCGGTCTGGACCTCGCGCGCCCGCGCCTCGAACGCCAGCCAGTCGTCGCCGCCGCTCAGCGAGACGGCGCGGTGGACGTGCGGAGCGGCCGCGATGACGCCCTGCGCCAGAAACAGCGCGAGCATGGCCGCCGCGAGCGCGCGGGCAGGCTGTGCGTGCAACCAGTGCGGCTGACGATCGCGACGACCGATGACGAGACGCAGCAACGCGTACGCAAACGCCAGCGCCGCGAGCGCGTCTGCAGCGCGGCCCGCCAGCGTCGCGGGACGAGCGAGCCGCCGCCGCGTCTCGCCGATCGATTGCGGCGTCACCACCAAACCGGAATCGCCGTGCTCCTCGAGCCCCTGGACTCGAATCAGCGGATCGGTGTCCGCCAGTTTCTGGTAGGTGACGCGAATCCGATGCGGGCCCGGCGTGAGCGCCACGAGCTCGGACCGTGAGATCGCCCTCTCCCGCGAGCCGATCGCCGCCACAGGTCGATCGTCGATCGCCAGCGTCGCCGTACCCTTCGTCGTGATGGTCAGCGGTAGCGCGACCGCCGTGGAGGGTGCCACGTAGCCGTCCCACGTCACCGAGACCGGCAACGTCACCTCGCGCCGGATGCCGCGGTTGAAATCGGCCTCGTTGAGGAAGTACACCGGGAAGCGGTCGTCGCGAAAATCAATCGACCGATCGATGCGCGTCGCATCGAGCGCGAGGAACTCGGTCGAGCGTCTGTAGGCGCCGCTGAAGTCGCCGTTCGGATAGTACCGACCGACCCAGCCGACCGGCGGTGCGACGACTGCCGCGGCGGTCTTGATCGCGCAGAGCACGAGCAGCGCGGCGGTCACGGGCGTCCACGCGCGCACCGGTTCAGGCGCCGGTCGAAGGAAAAACCACGCGAACACGCCGACGATCAGCGCAACGAACGGGCCGAGGCCGAGAGGAATGCCGCTGAAGAATGCCTCGCGAGGGCCGGGCGCGAGCACGTAGGCGGCTGCCGCGAGAAACACCGCGCGACGCGTGCCGAGGACCGCCTTCACGCGACCTCCGGACGAGCGGCGCGGTCTGCCGCGAAGTGATCGCGACGCCGGACGATCGGCGCGACGAGCACGCCGATCCCGCTGATCGCGAGCGCCGTGGCAACCGGCAGGAGGTGGACGGCAAACCGTCCGGGATAGCCGTGCGCATGGGCGATGAACGCGCCGGCGAGACCCGAGAGGCACACCAGCGCCGGGCCGAGCGGCAGCGCGGCGAACCGCGGCACCTGCAGGATCGCGAGCGACGCGAAGACGACGCCGACGAGGATCGGCAGGCCGCGGACGTCGAACGATTCGTTGCCGATGGCTGTGGCCACGACGCTGTGGGCGACCTTCGACGGATCGAAGCCGAGGTAATTCAATCCCAGGCTCGTCCCCTGAAAGACGCTGAAGCGGCCGCCGTAGTACCACGTCCGCGTCGCAAGCGCGACGAGTCCGAGCGCGAGCACGCCGCCATACACGGCGACTGCGGACCAATCGAGCCGTGCGAGCAGGCGCAACGGATGCCGGAGCGCCCGCGCCTGCACGCGCAGCGGCAGGATCAGCGCGAGCAGGCCGCCCGCAAACAGCATGTGGTTCAGGCGACTGTAGTAGGCGAGCACGGCGAAGACGCCGCCCGCGGCGGCCGCAGGCGCGCCCGAGCGGCCGGCGCGCAGCAGCGAGAACATCGCGAGCGTCGCGAAGCCGGCGGCAGTGATTTCAGCGAGCCCCCGGCCGATGAGGTGCCAGATCGGCCCGATCGCCGCGATCGAGAGCACCGCCACGGCCGCGGCCATCGCGGAAAGCCGACCGGCGCGTTTCGCGAGATGCAGCGCGAGCAGGGCTCCGGCGAGGAGACATGCGGCGTCCCAATACAGCTCGCCGACGCTCGAGTCGCCGAAGACGAGATGCAGCGCGCCGCAGATCCAGCGGTACAGCGGCTGGTAGTAGAAGACCTTTTCACCCGCCTCCAGCCACGCGCCGAATCGATAGATCCGATACGCGGAGATCTGATAGGTCAGCCAGTCGTTGCCGCGCGTGTACACGCTGAACGCCGCGATCCGATCGAGCGACGAAACGGCAAACAGCGCGAGCCACGGAATGCCGATCAGGAGAAAGCCGCCGCGCACGTTCGCGCGGCGCGCGGCCGCCGGCAGGAGCAGGACGCCGAACAGCAGCAGCACGGCCGGACGATCGAAGCCTGCGCGCGCGCCCATCGCCAGCGCGGCCGACGCGCCGCCAATCCACGCCCATTCGATCGGACGCAGCCGCGCGGTCCGTGCGGCGCGAGCGATCCACAGCGCGAGCAGCACCAGCGCGCACGCGCCGATCGCGGGGCCGACCAACGGCGCGGCAATCCGGTCGATTCGCGACGGCGGCGCGACCGTCGTACGGGTCGCCTTCCACAAGTCCGCGCCATCCCAGAACGCCTCGAGCTTTCCGGACGCTGCTGTCAGCACGCCCGTCATCGTCAGGACGTGCGGGCCGCCGCCGAGCGCGATCGCGTGTCGACCGGCCACGACCGTCGCCGGCCGCTGGTCTACCTCCACGCGCGCGTCCATATCGGGCGTCGTCTCCAGCGTCAGCGTCCCGGGCGACGGAGCGACCACGACGCCGCTGATACGCATCAGTACGCGCGACTGCGGCGGGTTCACGTTGTCGAGCAGGTTCACGAACCAGGTAGGAAACTCCGCGCGCGATCGGTACGCGCGCGCCGTGATCGCCGAGCAGCTGCCCGATGCGCGGACGTCCCAACTCGGCAGCGCCCCGCTCGGATCGTCGAACCGGATGGCCTCGATCTCGCCGGCGATCGGCCGCTCCGCGCGGAACGCCGTGCACAGTCCGGCCTGCGTCAGCAGCGCCGTCGACGCGACCTTGAGCGCGAGGAGCGCGGCGACGAGCACGCGCGCGGCCGAGCGATCGAACACCGAACGATCGAACCACCACAGGGCCGGCACCGCGAGGCCGAGCAGCACGGCTTCGACCCGCGTGTCGAACGGGATGCCGTCGAGCAGCCCGATCGTCCGCGCCGGCCAGGCGAGCGCGACGACCGCGCCCGTGCTCCAGAGGATCCTCGCGCGCCGCCGCGACGCGTCGCTCATCGGGCGTACTTGCGGACGGTCGCGACGATCGCGCCCACGTCGTACATCGCCTCCATGTCGTCGACGGCGAACTGCACGCCGAACTCTTCCTCGAGCGCGAGCACGAGCTGCATGTGATTGAGCGAGTCCCAGCCCGCGACCGTGTCGGGCGACGTCGTGTCCGCGAGGGTGTCGGCCGGCACGCGCAGGACGGCTGCAACAATCGACCGGATGCGATCCGCGACGTCAGGCATGATTCGCGGCCAGCGCCGTGAGCCGCACGAACGGCGATCCGGCCAGTGACGGACCGAGCCCGCGGCGGTACAGCTCGGCGCCGTCGGCTTCGCGCGCTACGAGCTCGAAGCCCCGATCGTGATAGAACGCGGACGCCGCCTGATTGCGCGCGGTCGGCCGGAACAGCCCTTCGATGGCGGTGAAGCCGCGTTCCGCGGCGCGCGCCGCAAGGAATGCGAGGACCGTGTCCTCCACCGTCCGTTTGAGCACGCGGCAGCTCATGAGCAGCGTGGAGATTCGCAGCGCGTCGCCGCGCTCTTCGAGCATCGCCAGCGCGATCAGACCGTAGTCGCCGAAGCGATCGCGCAGGCCGAAGATGAAGGCCTCGACGCCCGGCGACGCGAGCGTTTGCGCCAGCGCGTCGCGCGTCAACCGCTGGGGCGCCAGGTTGAACTGGTTCGTGCGCTGCGTGAGGTCGGCCGCGCGCGCGAGCGTCATCGCGCTGACGGGCTCGACCGTCAGCTCCATCTCGAGCGACGCGTAGTAGGCCTCGAGCGTCGGCAGCTCCCGCTCGAGATCACGCCGCACCGACGACTGACGGTAGCGCTCCGCGCGCTCCCGGTCATCGTCTTCGTAGCTGAGCGTGTCGAAGACGCCGAGGCTGCGAATCAGATCGGCGCGACCCGCGGGCTCGCCGGCCAGATGGACGGTGAGCACTTCCGGGAGCGCCGTGCGCACCCGCTCGCATTCGGCGGCGCTGTCGTCGACGAACACCATCGAGTCGAGCCCGACGGAGAGCTCCTCGGCGATCGACACGAGATTCGCGGCTTTATCGTCCCAGTTGACTCGAAGGGCCGCCAGATCGCTGCGCCGCACGTGCATCCGGGGATGGCTGGCGAGCATCTCGTCGACGTCCGCGGGGTTGTTGCTGCTGTTGAGCGCGAGCAGCACGCCGCGCCGCCGCAGCTCGAGAAGCGCGCGTTGAAACTCGACGAAGCAGGCGCCCGGATACCCGTCGCCGAGCGCCACGCCGGCCATGCCGGCTTCGCCGACGATGCCGCCCCACAGCGTGTCGTCGGCATCGAGGACGAGGACCTTGCGCGTCCGGCCACAAAACGCCCGCAGATAGCGCAGCTGCTCTTCCGCGATCGCGTGCAGCGCCGCCATCGTGAGCGGCAGCCCGGAGACGACGGCCATCCGCGCGTCGCGCCAGTGCGCTTCGCCGACGGCGGCGACGAGGCGATCGAGATCGACCACGAAGACATCCGGTCTCGACGCCGCGATGGCGTGCAGCCGATCGCCGAGCGCGCGCAGCGCCGCCGTCTGCCCGTCCGGCCGCTGCGCGTCGATGATCCCGAGCGCGCGCGCCGATGGCAGCGGGAACGAGTGGATCAGCACCTTCGCCGGCGTCCACGATCGCAGCCGATCGACGGCGCCCTCGATCGCGGCGGCGGTATCGGCGACGAGTCGCGCCACGCCCGCTTCGTCGAGTCCGAGAAAGCCCGTGACGAGCGACGGCGCCAGCGTGTCGAGCGTCAGCGCGAGCACGACGACGTCGGGCGAGCGGCGGTGCATCGCGCTCCCATCGTCGAGGATCTCGTGCATCCAGCCGTCGAACGGCGCGACATAGGGCCGGACGACGATGCCCGACGAGGACGCGCGAGCCGCCAGCAGTGTGGCGAGCGGCTCGGCGGTGAACGTCGCGAGGATCGCGATCTGAATTTCAGGCAGACCCGCTGCCTTGGCATCGAGCCGCTCGATCGCCTCGGCAACGACGTGGCAGGTCGCAGTCGTCGGATCGGCGGAGATCGCCGCCGACATCTCGCCCCACGCGCCGCGATGATCGCCCGCGGCCAGCTTCGCGGCCAGCCGCTCGCGCAGCCCCGGCATGATGCCGGGCTCCCGCCGATCAGATGACGAGGCCACCGGTCACGGGTAGGTTGGCGCCCGACACGAACGATGCGTGGTCGCCGAGCAGGAACACCACGGCGTCCGCGACGTCAGCAGGGTCGGCCAGACGGCGCAGCGGCGTGCGGCGGGCGACGCCCTCGCGCACGGCGGGGCCGAGCGCGTCGGTTTGCGGTCCGAGGACGAGCGACGGCGTGACGGCGTTCACGCGGATGTTGAACGGGCCGAGCTCGACGGCCAGCGATCGACAGAGCGCGAGCAGCGCGGCTTTGCCGGCCGTGTACGCCGACAGGTTCGGCGGCGCTTCCGCGATCGCCGACGAGAGCACGGCGACGATGTGGCCGACCTTGCGATCCTTCATCGCGGGAACCGCGAGCGCAGCGAGCTCGTGCAGCCCGACGACGAAGGTGTCGAAGTAGCCGCGGAACTCCTCGGTCGACGTGTCGACCCACGCTTTTCGCGCGATCGGCGGCGTCGCGCAGTGCACGATCGCGTCCACGCGCCCGAACGCGTCGTGAGCCGCGGCGAAGAGAGCGCGCGCGTCGCGCGCGACATCGGCCGCGACGGCGATCGCCGTTCCGCCCTGGCTGCAGATCGCCGCGGCACACGCCTCTGCACCCGCGCGATCGGTGCGGTAGTTGACGACGACGCGCCAGCCCGAGGCGCCGAGGCGTTCGGCGACCGCGCGGCCGACGCCGCGGCTCGCGCCGGTCACGATCGCCGTTCTGGTCGAGTCGCTCATGACGGATCTTCCGCGGTCGGCAGGCTGCGGCACGCGCACCTTCGCGCGCCCGCGCAGCACCGTGACGTCGCCGCTCTTCGTCCCCTCGAGATCGAGGACCACGACCCGCGTCGCCGGCGACACCTGCGCGACCCGCGCCGTGATGCGAACCTCGTCGCCCGCGTACACGGGCGCGAGAAACTCGACCTGGCTGTCGAACCACATCGATCCCGGCCCGGGCAGGCGCGTGCCGATCAGGCGCGACACGAGGCCGAGCAGGATGACGCCGTGCGCGATCGGCTGCGACTGCCCGAAGACCCGCGCCTGCGCAGCGTCGACGTGAATCGGGTTGTCGTCGCCGGTCAGCTGCGCGGTCGCCGCGATCCGATCGCCGGTCACCGTCTCGGTGATCGACGCCGAGCTCCCCACCTCCAGTCGATCGAGATCAGCGGGCACGGGCGGAGCTCTGCGCGGCGGCCATCTGCAGTACGGGTTCGACGAGCGCGGCGGCGACGGCCCGATTGCCGGCCGCGGTCAGGTGCATCTGATCGAACGACAGCGCCGGATCCGACACCGACACGGACGACCCGATATCGACGAAGCGCACGCGCGGATCGCCGCCGAACCGGCTGGCGATCATCTCCGCGATCGCGGTCTGCTGCGAGCGATGCCGCGCGCCTAGGTCGCGGAACGTCAGCAGCGGCTGGCCGACGACCAGCACCTGCCTGTTCATGTCGAGCGCGAGCCGGACCGCGCGCTGCACGGATCGGCAGTACTCGGCCCACGGTGCCCGGCAGCCGCTGTCGTCCGCGCGATCGATCTGTCGTTGCGGCTCCGCCGAGACGCGCCCAAGCTGCCGTTCCAGCGATTCGCCGATCCCGGCCGCCGCGTTGAGGATTTCAGCTGTCGTTCGCGTCGCGAGTCCCGGCCTGAAGACGGTCCGGTTGTCCCTGGACGCCGCATACAGCGATCCGGCGCTGCCCGTCAGCAGCACGGCCGCCTTTTCGCGGAACACGAGCGGAAAAATCGGCAAATATCCGGTCAGCCGGAAGACGGGCGAGTCGTGGCGGAACACCGACAGGTTGGGCCCGTTCGGATCGCCCATCATGTCGTTGTAGCCCTCGTACAAGATGACGAGGTCGTACTTCAGGTACTTGTAGTCGGCGAGCGTGAACGCGAACGAGTACGCGCCCTCGTTGTTGTAGCCGAGATTGACGACGCTCATCGGGCGGCGCGCGCGCTGGCGGAGCGCGACCTCGAGCTGGCGGGGAATCGCCTCGTCCCACGGCACGCCGTACCCGAACACGGTACTGCCGCCGAGCATCACGGCGCGGTACTCGTCCGCCGCCTTGCGCGACGCAATCGGCCCGCGATAGCCCCACACGTTGAAGCCGCCGGTCCGCGCGAAGCGCCGATGCAGATAGATGTCGGTCGCGAGCAGCGCGAACGAGAGCAGCACGAACGGCAGCAGCGCCGCGGCCAGCGCGAAGACGATCCGCTTCCGGCGCGATCCGGTCACGCGCGCCTCACGTGGTACAGTCCCCACCGATGCGCGTCGTGCGAATCATCACGCGCCTGAACGTCGGCGGCCCGTCGATCCAGGCGGCGGAGCTCTCGTCGCGCCTCCGGCCGCGCGGCTTCGAGACGGTGCTCGTTCACGGCACGCTCGGCGAGGCCGAGGGTGACATGCAGTATCTGGTCGCGGACGCCGTCGACGCGCGCCGGATCGCGGCGCTGCAGCGGCCGCTCGCACCGACCCGGGACGCGGCGGCGTTCCGACAGATCCTCGCGATCCTGCGCGAGGTCCGGCCGCACATCGTGCACACGCACATGGCCAAGGCGGGCACGCTCGGACGCGCGGCCGCGTGGATCCACAATCGCACCGCCGGCCGCGGCGCGCCGGCCCGCGTGGTGCACACGTATCACGGCCACGTGTTCGAGGGGTACTTCGCGCCCGCGGCGGCCGCGTTCTTCACGTGGACCGAGCGCCGGCTCGCGCGCGTCACCGACGCGATCGTCGCGATCTCGCCGCGGATTCGCGCCGAGCTCGTCAACGAGTTTCACATCGGCCGACCGGACCAGTATCACGTCGTGCCGCTCGGCTTCGACCTCGCGCCGCTTGCCGCGATCGACGGCAGAGTGCGAGCCGAGGCGCGGCGCGCCCTCGATGTGCCCGCCGATGCGCACGTCGTGACGACCGTCGGCCGGCTGACGGCCATCAAGCAGCACACGCTGTTTCTCGACGCAGCGCAGCGGATTGCGGAGCGCGATCGCCTCGCATTGTTCCTGATCGCCGGCGACGGCGAGCTGGCGGGCGCGCTCGACGCCCGCGCGCACGAGCTGCGGATTGTCGATCGCGTCCGCTTTCTGGGATGGCGCCGCGACCTGACGACGATCTACGGTGCGAGCGACGTGTTCCTCCTGACGTCGCGCAACGAGGGGACGCCCGTCGCGCTCATCGAGAGCCTCGCGGCCGGCGTGCCGGGCGTCAGCACCGACGTCGGGGGCGTCCGCGACGTCATCGACGGCGAAGCCGTCGGGCTGCTGGCGCCGTTCGGCGACGCGGACGGCCTCGCATCCCACGTCCTCGCGCTGCTCGCCGATCCCGATCGCCGCGCGCGCATGGGCGCCGCGGGACGCACGAGCGTCACGGCGCGATATGACATCGATCGGCTCGTGGACGACATCGAGCGGCTGTATCGGACGCTCGTCGCCTACAATCACATCACTCCATGACCGCGCGGCGATCGCTCGCTCTCGTCTGCGCCATCGCCGCGCTCCACGGCCTCTTCTTCATCTGGTACCAGCGTCCCGACTGGGCGAAGGCGAACCAGTGGGACCAGGACGGCTACCGCCGGCTGGGCGCCGCGCTTGCCGAGACCGGCAAGTTCACGCGCTTTCCAGACGAGGCGCGGTTCGTCCCGGAAGTGATCCGCACGCCGGCGTATCCGCTCTTCGTCGCGGCGGTGTACCGGCTGTTCGGGAATCGGCAGCTGCCGGTCGCGCTCGCGCAGGACGTGCTGTTCGTGCTGATCTGCGTCACGGTATACGCGACGGCGCGGCGCATCGGCTCGGAGTCGTTCGCGCTGGGCGCGGCGACCGTGACCGCGCTGTTCCCGCCGATTCCATACTTCGGCGCGCTCGTGATGACCGAAGTCTGGACGACCTGGCTGTTCACGCTGTCGATGTGGGTCGCCCTTCGTGCGATCGCCGAGCGATCGATGCGCATCTTCGCGCTGCTCGGCTTTCTGCTCGCCGTCACGACGCTGAGCCGGCCCGTGTTCGTCCTGTTTCCGGCGGCCCTGGTGATCATCGGAGTCGCCGCGTTTCCGCTCGCGGGCGTCCGGCCCCGTCCCTCGCTCGCGCATTGGACGACGATGCTGGCGGCGTTCGCGATCACGATGCTGCCGTGGTTCGCCTACAACTACGCGACGCTCGGCCGGTTCACCCTCTCACCGGCGGGCGGCGTCGGCCGCGGGCTGTGGGAAGGGTCGTGGCAGGCGACCTGGTCGGGCCGGCTGCAGAACGAGCTGACGCATCTCGCGGATGAAGCGCCGGACCGCGCGGAGCTGGACCGTCGCGTGCACGCGATCGCCGATCGCGAGCGATTGCCGGCCGAGCCGATGCTCGCGTACGTGCATCAGTGGCAGGACATCCGGCGGATCTGGGACGCGCCGACCGATCCGCACGCGCGCACGTTCGCCCGCGTCGCGGCCGATCGCGAGTATCAGCGGGTGGCCGTCGAGAACCTGCGTCACGATTCGCCCGTGCACCTCGTGCGGCGTCTGGCGCGCGGCGTGTTCATCCTGTGGTGCGGGGAAATCCCGTTTCGCTACTCCGACATCAACGCGCTGCCGCCGCTCGCGATCTATCTCTGCTGGGCGGTGCAGGCCGCGATCTTCACGCTGGCGCTTGCCGGCATCGTCGCGCTGGCGCGCGGCGGCCGCGTCGCGGCGGCGCTGATCCTCGCGTCGCCGATCGTGTACGTCACCGCGGTCCATTTTCCGCTGCTGACCGAAGCGCGCCAGTCGCTCCCCGCCCAGCCGGTGCTGCTCCTGCTGGCGACGATCGGCGCGGCGCGGGTGGTCGGCCGGCGCGGCCATTCATTTGCCCTCGAAGCGGAGGTTCATGAAGGCCAGCATCTGTGAGAGCCAGTTCGGCGCGTCGAAGCCGCGCGTGCTGATCTCGTCGGCGACCTTCATCCCGAGCATCACGTTGTCGTCCATGCTGTTGTTGAGGAACAGGCCGTGGCGCCCGAGCGTCATCAGGTTCGGGATCGTGTGGACGCCCTCGAGCACCGGGATCAGGTGCTCCTCGAAATTCAGCTCGTAGACGGGATACGCGGTCGGGATGTCCGCGACGAAGTACTCCTCCACCTCGTCTTCCGTAATGCCGTAGCCGATTTGCATCATGTCGGCGAGCGCGATCCGATAGATCTCCTCGTCGCTCGCGTCCCACAGCGGCTCGTCGCGCCAGCACGACAGCTCGATGCACAGGATCGTGCGATCGGCCTGCACCATCTCGACGCTGACGTTCTTCTGCTCGGACATGCGGTTCACGCGGAAGTGGCCGTCGAGCAGGTACACCCAGTGATAGTCGGTGAGGCGCGGGCGCTTGAGCGCGATGTAAATCAGCTTGAGGCTGCGGTACCGGAGCTTCGAGGCATGCTCGGCGACGTCGGCCGGCAGCGCCGGCGCGATCATGCGTACGAGCTGCGGCAGCGGCAGCGTCGACAGCACGCCGTCGCAGTCGATCGCGTCCTCGCTTCCGGGGCGGCCGTTGCGGGAGAAGACGACGCGCGCGATCCGATCGCCGCGGCGCTCCAGCCGCACGACCGGGCTCTCGAGGAGGATGCAGTTTCCGGCGCGGCGGACGTCGGCGGCCATGTTCTCGTACAGCACGCTGATGCCCTGGCGCGGATACATGTATTTCGTGAAGTAGGTCGCCGGGTCGGCCTTGATGCCGAGCGTCCGCAGGATGATGTTCTTGAGATTCAGCTTGGCGACGCGCTGCGCCTGCTTGGAAGAGATCTGCGACGTCGGCAGTCCCCAGACGCGCGCCGAATAGATGCCGAAGCAGAGATCGTAGAGCGTCCGTCCCAGGTTGCGGACGCCCCATTCCTCGAACGAGTGCTCTTTCTTCGGCGGCGCGATCGTCGATTTCAGCGTCGCCATCGCGTAATCGAGGACGATGCGCGCCGACAGCAGCGGGCTGACGCCCGTCAGCACCTGCAGCATCTCCAGCGGGTAGACGTATTCCTTGCCGCGCAGCAGCACGCGGGTGCCGCGCGTGAGCACGAGCGGGTCGTCGCCGAACAGCGGCCGGATCGCCTCGTGGACCGCGCGGCTCTCGTCGGTGTCGCGGATGTGGAACGTGTGCGGCCCGTAGTCGACGCGGTACTTGCCCAGCTCGATCGTCTTGCCCATCCCGCCGACGGCGGCGTCCTTCTCGACGACCGTCACCGGGTAGCCGAGCGCGGACAGCCGCCACGCCGCGGCCATGCCGGCCGGACCGGCGCCGAGGACGACGATCTTTTCCTTAGCCAACGGGCTTCTCTGCGACGACGAAGTAATACAGGTTGGCCGCGAACGGCAGCCAGCGCACGGGCAGCGGGAACGCCTCGCGGACGACGAAGCCGGCGGCGAGCCAGCGCCGCATGCGGCGCGGCGTGGTGAACGTCAGATGATCGGGATAGCGAATCGGAACCTTCCGCAGCAGCAGGCGGCCGGCGCTCATCGTGACGTCGTTCGGCACGACCATGATGGCGCGGCCGCCCGGCTTCAGCACGCGCCGCGCTTCGGCGAGGATCCGCCACGGCTCCAGCGTGTGCTCGAGGACCGCCACCAGCAGCACGACCTCGAACGATTCGCCGGCGAACGGCAGCTGATAGCCGTCGGCGCAGAGCAGGAACCGGCACTTGCCGGCGGCGCGGCCGACGCGCGTCATCGACACGTCCATCTGGATCGGCGCCGTGCCGGTCCCGTCGAACATCATGCCCTCGCCGCAGCCGACCTCGAGGATGTCGCGCCCGCGCACGCCCGCGACGCGCGCCAGCACCTCGGCGCGATACATCGCGTAGAAGTAGCCGACGATGCCGGTGACCTGCGAGTCGTGGCCCTCCACCTCGGCCACCCACTCGTGGAGCGCGCGCTCGGATCCGCTACGCCTGGCTGCCGGCAACACGGCGCTCCTCGTCGAAGAACGCGGCGAGCCGCCGGAGGCCGTCGTCGAACGGCACGGTCGGCGCAAAGCCGAAGCGATCGCGCATGGTCGGGTCGACCGTCCGGAACTGGATGTACTCCTCCGAGCGGCCCTCGTGGCGAATAGCGACGGCGACGCCGAGCGTCCGCGCCATCGCGCCCACGACGGCGTCGATCGTGATCGGCGCGCCGGACGCGAAGTCGAGCGTCAGGCGCGCGTCGCGCGCCCGCATCAGCGCGAGGAAGCCGTCCACCGCGTCGTCGACATACATGAAGTCGATGAGGTTCTGGCCGTCGCCGCGGACGACGAACTCGCGCTGGCCGGCGGCGAGCGCGCGGAGCCAGCGCGTGGTGATCTTGCGCGGCGGCTCGTACGGCCCGTACGCGCCGAAGAAGCGGACGTTCACGTAGCTCGCGATCGAGCCGCGCTTCTCGCAGAACCAGCGCACGTACTGCTCCGAGGCGAGCTTCGAGATCGCGTACGGCAGCCGCGGCGACACCGGCGAGGCGGGCGTCACCTCGCCTGCCAGGCCGTCGTACACCGCGCCCGACGAGAGATAGACCAGATGCTCGGGCGCGCAGTGCTCGAGAAAGTTCACCAGCGCCACCGTGTTCGACTCGAGGTCCCATCGCGGGCGGCCTGCGGAGGCCGCCGGATCGCCGTTGGCGGCGAGATAGAGGCACGCGTCGACGCGGCCGGTCTCCGCGAAGACGGCGCGGACCGCCTCCTCGTCGCGCAGATCGCATCGGCGCGCGCGCACGTGATCGAGCCGGTGCCGCACGACGAACTCGCCGAGATCGAGGCTCTGATGAGAGAGCGCGACGATCTCCCAGTCGCGCGGCGCCCGCAGCAGCACGTTGCGGCCGATGAACCCGGACCCGCCGGCGACGATCACGCGCATGGTGGCTTACGCTCGGGCGGCGACATTCAACGTCGCGAGGTGCTCCGCATACCACGGAATCGTTCGCGCGATGCCGGTCTCGAGCGAGACTGTCGGCGCGTAGCCGAGCAGCGTCATGGCCTTCTCGATCGACGGCACGCGCAGATCGACCTCCGGACCGGGATGCGGCTTGAAGACGATGTCGGACCTGGAGTTCGTCAGGCGGCGAATCATGTTCGCCAGCTCGAAGTTGGTGATCGTCCCCTGCGGGTTGCCCAGGTTGAACGCGTGGCCGACGGCTTCCGGCTTTTCGGCGCAGCGCAGCACGCCGTCGACGAAGTCCTCGACGTAGCACCACGCGCGGATCTGCGTGCCGTCGTTGTAGAGCGTGATCGGCGCGTGCTGCAGCGCCTGCAGGATCATGCCGCGGACGGCGCCGTCGCCGACCTGCCGGGGGCCGTACACGTTGAACGGCCGCACGATCGCGAGCGGCAGCCCGTCTTCCTTGTAGTGCGCGTACGACAGGTGCTCCGAGGCGAGCTTGCTGGCCGCGTACACCCAGCGGCTCTCGCCGATGGGGCCGATGGTCGTCAGGTCGTCCTCTTTCCCCTTGTGGATGAACGGGCCGTACACCTCGCTGGTGGAGAACTCGACGAAGCGCTCGACGCCGGACGCGAGCGCCGCCTTCACCACCTGATGCGTCCCGAGCATGTTCACTTCCATCGTCGTCACGGCGTTGCGATCGACCGAGTAGACGCCGGCGATCGCCGCACAGTGAATGACGATGTGGCAGCCGTCGACCGCGCGGCGCGTCGCGTCGGAGTCCATCACGTCGCCCTTGATGAAGCGCAGGTGCGGATGCCCGTCGACGTGCGCGAACTGGATGGCGTTGCGGTGCAGGTTGTCGTAGACGACGACTTCGTTGGCGTCGATCAGCCGCTCGACCAGATGAGAGCCGATGAATCCCGCGCCGCCGGTGATGCAGATGCGTTTGTTGGTCAGCACACTTTTTACTTTTGCCTTTTACCTTTTGCCTTACTACTTCCCATTCGTCCCTGTCGCAGCCTGTCCGTTGTCGATGTCGGCAGCCGCGGTCTTGCGTTTGGGCGCGACCTCGCGTCGAAGCGGGAACAGCTTGTCGGGCGGCACGCCGTCCTTGATGAGCGCCGCGACCTTCTCGCCCGAGCTCTCGAGCGTCGCGACGATCATCAGGTCGAACGTGACCTGGTCGTGCTCGCCGATCGGACGCACGGGGATGCCGAGGAACCTGTGGCCGCCGTCGGCGTCGAACACGGCGACCGGCTCGAGCCCGTACTCCTTCAGCGAGAGGTATGCGAGCTCGGCGGCCTCGCCGCGGCCGTAGATCGCCACGCGCTGGTTCGACGCGGCGCAGTCGCGCAGCACTCCTCGAAGGTGCTGGCGGACTTCGCCGTACAAATGCAGCGAGTAGTCCATGAACTCGTACGTGAGCCGCGCCTTCTCCGCGATGCCGCGGGGCGTGATCAAGTACGTGATGCGATTGGACTGCACGTTCACGCATTTGATGTACCCCTTGCGCACGAGCCGCTTGAGATACACGTTGGTCAGGCCGAGCGCAATGCCGAGACGCGTCGCCAGACTGCGCTGCGTAACGCGCGAGTTGGCTTCGACCGCCTCGAGCAGCTCGAGGTCGCGACGGGCTTCGATGTCCATGTCTGGTTTGCTCACGAGCTAAGGTGCCTGGGGTGCCTAAGGTGCCTGAGGTGCCGAAAGGTGCCTGAGGTGCCTAAAGGCCTGGGGTGCTTACGGTGCCGGTGCCTGCGGAGCCGCGACGACCCTTTCGGCGTCGGCCCAGTCTTCGGCGGTATCGATGCTGAGCCCGTACGGCGCCGGCATGACGTAGGCGACTGAGCGATCGCCGTACAGGCTCGGATCGGCCGCGTCGAGCAGCGACCGACGGAACAAATAGATCGCGCCGTTCATCACCCATGCGTCCGGCAGATCCTGCCGGCGATTGACGCGCCGGCGGACCGGCTCGCCCGTGACGAAGAGCGTCGCGGCGCCGGCCGCGTCGATGCGCAGCATGCGGAGCGGGTGATAGTGCGCCGGCGGCGCGCTGACGCTGACGACCGAGTCGGCGCCGGTGCGCGCGATGAGGTCGACGGCTTCGCGGATGTGGTGCGGCTGCCGCAGCGGCGACGTCGGCTGCAGAATCATGACGAGGTCGCATCGGTAGCCGTCGTGCGTCTCGAGCCACCCGACCGCGTGCTGCAGCACGGGGAGGTGCGGCGTCTCGTCGCGAGCGAGCTCCGCCGGCCGCACGAACGGCACCTCGCAGCCGCATCGGCGCCCGGCATCCGCGATCGCGTCATCGTCGGTCGAGAGGATGAGCCGATCGAAGACGCCTGACGCGCGCGCGGCATCGATCGTGTACGCGATGAGCGGCTTGCCCGCGAGCAGCTTCAGGTTCTTCCCCGGCACGCCCTTCGACCCGCCGCGCGCCGTCACAACCCCGAGGACCTTCGCCATCACGCGAGGTCGTCCCAGCTGAGGAGCCGGTCCTTCTCGATCGCGCGCTTCGCGACGCGGCCGATCACCTCGTCGAGCTGCCGCGCGGGAATGCCGGTCCCCGGCCGCTTTGCCCACACGTCGTCGGCGGCGATGGTCGCGCCGGCGCGGATGTCGCGGATCGACACGACCGAGTGGTGCGCCATGTTGCGGACGTCCTGCTCGCCGGGCTGGATGGCTTTCGTCGCGCCGCCGGCGTGCTCGACGGCGCGAATGTTCCTGACGAGCGCCTCGAGCTCCGCCGGCTCGATCGAGCCCTTCTGGTCGGGACCCGGCAGCGATCGCGACATCGTGAAGTGCTTCTCGAAGAGATCGGCGCCTTCGGCGACGGCGGCGAGGGCGATGGCGGTGCCGAGCGTGTGATCCGAGAACCCGACGGGCACGCCGTAGCGGCTCCGCAGCCAGCCGATGCAGCCGAGCTGCACGTGCTCGTACGGCGTGGGATACGTCGACGTGCAATGCATCAGCGCGAACGGCGTCCCTTCGGCGCGCACCGCCGCCACGGTGCGATCGATCTCCTCGGGCGTCGACATGCCGGTCGAGATGATCATCGGCTTCCGCTTGCGCGCGATGTGGCGCTGCAGCGGCAGGTGCGTCAGCTCGCCCGATCCGGTCTTGAACGCCGGCACGCCGAACGCGTCGAGGAAATCGGCGGCCTCGCGCGAGAACGGCGTCGACAGGAACACGATGTCGCGGTTGCGCGCCGCGGCGGCGAGCGCGTAGTGGGCCTCGCGCGACAGCGCCGTCCGCGTCAGCAGGTCGAACAGCGACTCGCCGACGTAGGCGGCCGTCGCCCCGCCGCGCAGCATCTCGTGCTCCGGAAAGTGCGTCTGGAACTTGATCGCGTCGGCGCCGGCGTCCGCCGCCGCCTCGACCAGCTCGGTCGCGAGCTTGACGTCGCCGTTGTGGTTGATGCCGGCCTCGGCGATCACGAAGCAGGCCCGGCCGTCGCCGATCTCGCGCGTGCCTATGGTGATCATGGGATTTGACGCGGCGGACCGGCCTCGGACGCGATGCCGACCGAAACCTGTCCGCCGACGGAGTCGTGGAACCGTTTCTGCGTGTAGAGCTCGATCGTCGCCAGCGCGTCGACGATCGTCTGGCTGGCGTCGGGCCGGTAGTAGATGTGTGATGGCGGATAACGGCCGTGCCGCACCTGCGCCTGAATCGCGCCCGCAATCGCGTCGCTGTCGTACCCGATGCGGACGACGTTCTCGGCGTTGAGGCGGCCGTGCTGCCGTTCGCCGATGTCGACGACGGGGCTGCCGAGGTACGAGCACTCCTTGATGCCCGCCGACGAGTTGCCCACGACGCAGGCCGTGCGCCCAAGCATCGCGATGAAGAGCTCCGCGGGCACGTTGGTGATGAAGCGCATCCGCTCGGTCGCCGCGCTGTGATGCTCGCGGAAATGCCGCAGCGTCTCGGCCATCTCCGCGGTGCCGGCATCCGGGTTCGGCCAGAACCAGATCGCCTGCATGTCGAGCGAGGAGACCGCGCGCAGCGTGGCTTCCAGGTGCTCGCGGTTGCCGCGCTCGGTCGTCACCGGATGCTGAATGACGATCAGGAACGGACGCTCGACGTCGATCGCCTGGCCGACGCCGTTGGCGTTCACCAGCTCGCTGGTCAGCCGGAGATCGACCCGCGACGCCAGCTCCACGTCGAGCGAGCCGGCATTGAACACGTAGCGCGGGTCCTCGCCCATCGACACGACGCGCCGCTGCGCGTCGGCGTTGGTGACGAAATGGACGTGCGCGAGCTTCGTGATCGCATGGCGGACGCTCTCGTCGATGCTGCCGCTCACGTCGCCGCCCTCGATGTGCGCGATCGTCTTGTTGAGATACGCGGCCGCCATCGCAATCGCGAGCTGCTCGAAGCGATCGCCGCAGATGATCACGACGTCGGGGTTGGCGATGTGCAGCTGATTGGTGAACTCGAGCGCCGTGAGGCAGGCCGTCTTCGCCATCGCGACGTGGTTGCCGCCTTCGATCACGTTGAAGAGCGACGCCGAGATCGTGAAGCCGCCGGCCTCGATGTCGTCCGCCACGTGGCGGCTGTACTTGTCGAGCAGAATCGATCCGCCGAGCATCAGCTCGAGCTCGATCGCCGGATGCGCGTGCAGCTTGCGGATCAGCAGCTGGCTGCGCCCGTAGTACGCGCGGTTCGTGATCGGAAAGGAAATGCGCCGTTTCGTCATCTACACACGCTGCGGATCGTGGTTCACCACGACCGTCTTCCACTCGCAGTACACGTCGAGCGCTTCGGTGCCGGGCTCGCGGAACCCGTTGCCGGAATTCTTCACGCCGCCGAAGGGCATGTGCGGGCCCGCGCCGTAGGTGGGTCCGTTGATCGACACGAGCCCCGCCCGGTACCGGGCAATGAACTCCTCGATGCGGTGCGCGTTCGACGTGTGAATCGCGCCGGTCAGGCCGAACGCCGTCGCGTTGGCGAGGTCGATCGCCTCGTCGAAGCCCTCGACGCGGTACAGACACGTGATCGGCCCGAACAGCTCCTGCTGCGACAGCTCGTCGTCGCGGGCGACGTGCTCGAGAATGGTCGGCGCCATGTAGTAGCCGGGCGCCAGCGCCTCGACGGCGCAGCCGCCGGCGAGCACGCGGGCGCCGCGGGCGACCGCCGCCTTCACCGCCTGCAGCAGCCGATCGAGGCTTTGCCGCGACACGACCGGGCCGCAGTCGTCCTGCGGGCCCGATCCGACCTTGACGGCCGACGCGCGCTTCACGAGCGCTTCGCGGAACGCGTCGTAGACGCGGTCGAAGACGATCAGGCGGCTGCCCGCCGCGCAGCGCTGTCCCGCGTCGATGAACGCCGACGCGACCGCGTGCTCGGCCGCCACCGTCAGGTCTGCATCGTCGCAGACGACGAGCGGGTTCTTGCCGCCGAGCTCGAGGCATACCTTGGCCAGCACCGCGCGATCGCTGACGCTCTTCTGGATGGCCTTCCCCGTCGCCGCCGATCCCGTGAAGCTCACGAGCCCGACGCGATTGTCGCCGACGAGCGCGGCGCCGACTTCAGGACCGAATCCCTGCACGGCCGAATAGACGCCGCGCGGCAGCCCGGCCTCCTGCAGCAGCCGGCCGAACGCCACCGCGGTGTACGGCGTCAGCTCGTGCGATTTGGCGACGACGGCGTTGCCGGACACGAGCGCGGGAAAGACTTTCCAGGCGACGCCCGCCAGCGGGCTGTTGAACGGCATGATCGCGGCGCACACGCCGATCGGCGATCGCACCGTCCGCACGCTGCGATTGGGGATCGGGCTCGTCATGGTCTTGCCATAGAAGCGGCTGCCTTCGCTCTCCATGAACACGGCGAGATCCGCAGACGAGGCGACCTCCGCGATCGCGTTCTTCCAGGGCTTGCCCGTTTCGGTCTGGATGATGTCGCCGAGCTCCCGCTCTTGCGCGCGCAGCAACGCGGCGGCTCGGCCGAGAATCTCGCCGCGGCGAGGCGCGGGCATTCGTCCCCAGGCGTCGGCGGCGGCGGCGGCGAAGCCGACGGCGCGAGCGGCGTCCGCCGCGTTGCCGCGCGCCACGCGCGCCACGACGCGATCGTCCATCGGGCAGCGCTTCTCGAACGCAGCGCCGTCGGACCAGGCGACCTCGGCATCGTCGATCCAGTGGTTGATGCGATCGGGGTACTTCACGTTGCGGTCGTAGATGTAGCGCGAGGCTTCAGCCGAGCGAGGACCGTAGCTGCGATCGACGCGGCGTCGAGCCCGTGATGTGCGAGGACCTCGGCGTTGGCGCCGCATGCGGGGACGTCGGTCAGACCGATCGACGCGACCTCTCCGCGGAAGGCGCTGCGCGCGAGGGCGGCGGCGACCGCGACGCCCTGACCGAGCGCGACGTAGTGATTGTCCAGCGTCACGACCAGCGGGAAGCGACTGAGCGCATCCCGGACCCAGTCCTCATCTATCCGATTGAGCCACGGCAGATCGATGACTGCCGCGTCGATGCCGTCGCCGGCCAGTGCGTCTGCCGCGCGCCACGCCTGCGTCAGCATCACGGGGCCGTAGCCGACGAGCGCGACGTCCGTTCCCGCGCGCAGCGTCACGCCGCGGCCGAGCGCGAGCCGGCAGCCGGATGGCAGCGCGTACGGCAGATCGAGCGGCACGTTGACGAAGCGCAGATAGGTGCTCGCGGGGTTCTCCTCGATCGCCCACCGAATCGCGAGCCGCGCCTCGCGCTCGCTGCACGGCTCGATCGCGACGAGCCCAGGCACGGAGCCGATCGCGGAAATGTCGCGCACCGACTGGTGTGAGTGGCCCGGGCCACCCGGCA
>Ga0114129_10001424_pt1 | contig 32285 bp, 25 predicted proteins | sample RhiMetdeltSRZDD1_FD_80071 | JGI IMG/M metagenome (GOLD analysis project Ga0114129, IMG submission 80071) | Populus rhizosphere microbial communities from Tennessee, USA - Rhizosphere MetaG P. deltoides SRZDD1 (version 2) (version 2) | ecosystem: Host-associated > Plants > Roots > Rhizosphere >...
GCGGAGGACGTGTCCGGTCTCGACGACAGCCCGGAAGGGCGGCTCGATCTCGCGCGGCGGCTCGCCATCGAGCTGTTCGCCCTCGCGTACTATCGCGCCGCCGGATATCTCTAAGCCGCGATGAACGCCGGCTTCATCGTGGCCGTCCTGGCGGTCTCGAGTGTGCTCGTCTGGGCCCTCACCGGACGGCGGCGCGGGGATCAGGCTCGATGGCGCGCGGCCGGGCTTGCGCTGTGTGAGTTCGCGGGCCTGTGGGCGCTCGCGTTGATCGTGGACGTGGTCGTCGGCGTTGCCGTCATCCTGAGTGTGCGCGCCGCGACGTCGTTCTTCGTCTCGGTCTACGTCCTGAACGACGTGTCGCTCGCGATCGCGTCAGCGCTGCAGGCGTTCGTTCTGTACTGGCGACGGCACAGCGCTCTTACTCCAGCCGCTTGATCACGAAGCCCTGCAGCATCAGCTCGTCATAGATGTCGGGTTGCCAGCGGCGGCCGGGGGGCTCCGCCGAGCTGCGCGGGGGCGTCTGCGGATCAGCGGGCAGCCGGCGGTCCATGATGACCTCGACGACGTCAATGCCGGCGAATGCCTGACTAAAGTACTCGTAGAGCTCCGGCCTGTCTCGCGCGACGATGATCATCACCCGGGTCATCACGCTCACCTGCGTCGGCTCCCGGCGCGCCTTCATGCGCCGAGATCCTTGAGCACCTGCCGAATCTGTGCCGCCTCTGCGCGCTTGTCATCGAGCTGAAGCGAGCGCCGCAGCGCCACCGCCGCGTCGTCCTTTCGGCCCAGGCGATAGTAGGTCATGCCGAGGTGATAGTGCACGGCGGCGTTGCCGCGTAGCTGCTCGGCCGCCTTGCGCAACAGCGGCTCGGCCTTGTCGTACTCCCCGCGCTGGTAGTGGACGAAGCCGAGCGTGTCCTGGATCTCGGCCGAGGCGGGGGCGAGCTCTGACGCGCGCTGGGCCGATTTGAGCGCCTCTTCCAGGTTCTTGCCCTGGAGGGCATAGAGGTACGCGAGGTTGTTGTACGGCCCGGGATCCTTGGGCTGCAACGTCTGGGCCCGCTCGTAAGACGCAATGGCGCGCGGGGTATTGCCCGTCCGCTCGAACGCGGTGCCGAGCATGAAATGGGCCGGCTGAAACTTGGGATCGAGCTGCGTGGCCGTCGTCAGCTCATCGACTGCGCGATTCGCCGCGCCGTCACTGAGCAGCAGCGTGCCCGCGATGAATCGCGCGCGCGCGGACTTCGGGTTGGCCTTGATGACCTCGTCGATCCGCGCCAACGCGTCCCTGTTTCGGCCGACACCACCGTAGAGCTCGGCGAGACGCATTTTCACAGCCACGTCGTTCGGGTTGGCGCGCTGGACCGCTTCCCCGTATTGCAGCGCGAGCTCACGGTTGCCCTTGGAGACGTAATAGTCCGAGAGCAGCGCGTTGGCCCGTGAGTTTGCCGGCTGCGTGCGCACCACCGCCCTGAGTAGCTCCGCCGCTTCGTCGGGCTTGTTCTCGGCCCACAGGATTTGCGCGAGGCCGAGATTGGCCGGCACGAACGTCGGCGCCGTCACGAGGATCTGTTTGTACTGCGTCTCGGCTTCCTTCAGCTGCTTGTTGGCCGCATACGCCTCCGCGAGCGTGTTGCGGAGGGCGACGTTCGCCGGATCCTTCTCGGCGGCGGCCTGCAGCTGGGAGATTCGCGTGCCGATCAGCGCGGGATCCGGCTGGCTGCCGGCCATCGCCGACAACGCCAGGCGGGCGTCGGTCAGCTTCGGATCCAGCTCGATCGCCGCCCCAAACGCCTTGCGAGCGCCCTCGGAGTCGCCTTTCGCCAGGCGTGCCCGCCCGAGCAGATACTCGTTGGCGGCGATCTTCGGGTTCAGGCGCTTCACGTGCTCGAATTCCGCGATGGCGTCGGCCGGGTTCTGCTTCGCGAGATAGGCCGTCCCGAGCAGCACGCGCGGCTCGACGGCGTTCGGATTCGCCGCGACCACCGGCCGCAGGCGCGCAATGGCATCGCCGGGGCGATCGGCCTTGAGGTAGAGATCGGCGAGTAGCACGGCGAACCCCGGCGCGTTCGGGTTGGCGCGCTCCGCCCCCTCGACGACGGCGATCGCCTTGTCGAAGTTCCCCCCCCTCGCGTAGATGCCCGCGAGCGTCAACGCCGCCGCGAGGTGAGACGGCTGCTCGGCCGCGATCCGTTGCAGATGCGACAGCGCGTCCGCGTCGCGCTTCTCGGCGAGGGACAGCATCGCGAGCTCGTAGCGCGCGGGCGTGTAGCGCTCGTCGAGCTTGAGGGCACGGACGAACTGCTCCTCGGCCTTCTTCGGCTCTTTCTTGCCGCGATACAGACGTCCGAGCACGGTGAGGGCCATGACGTTCTGCGGATCCTTCTTGAGCGTCTCCTGAACGTACGTGATCGCTTCGTCCCACCGGTTCTGGTTGACGAGGCTATCCACCTTGCCGAGCATCGCCGGCACGAAGGTCGGCGAACCCTCGAGCGCCCGCTCGTACTCTCGCAGCGCATCCTCTGGTTTCTTCTCCAGGCTCAGGACGTGCCCGAGAGCGGCGTGGCCGGACGCGAACTTCGGATCGATCTCGACCGACCGCGCGTACATTTCCTGGGCGCGCTTGAGATCGCCCTTGGCCGCGTACGTCGCGCCGATCACCGCCGCGGGCCGAGGACTGTTCGGCGCGAGCTGCTCGGCTTCCTTCGCCTGCTTCACCGCGTCATCGGTGCGTCCCAGGGCGAGGTAGGCCTGGGCGAGCGCCAGGTGATAGTCGGCGGCGCGCCCCAGCGACTTCGCGAGGGGCTCGAGCTCGGCGATGGCCTGCTGTGGCTGGCGCGCGCGCGCATACGCCGAGCCCAGCGTGTACCGGATGAGCACGTTGTCGGGGTTCGCGGCCTTCAGGGCCTGCAGCTCGGCGACGGCGTCGGAGGCGCGGCCGCTCCCGAGATAGGCCTGGGCGAGCAAGAAACGTATCGGCATCAGGTTCGGGTTCCGAAGGCGGAGCGGCGCCAGCAGCTGGATGGCGGAGTCATTGCGACCCGCCTGCACGTACAGTGTTCCGAGAGCGAGCATCGTACGTCCCGTCCACGCGGGGCGTGGCAGGCCTTCGAGCTCTTTGATCGCTTCGTCGAGCTTTCCGTCCAGGGCGAGGAGTCCGCTGAGCGCAAGGCGGATCTTGGCGCTCTCGGGCTTCAGCGCCCTGGCGCGACCGAGGAGCTCGTTGGCCTCCTCTCGCTTCTTGGCCTTCACGAGCAGCACGCCAAGACCGACCAGTGCCTCGGCATACTTCGGGTCGAGGCTCAGCGCCTTTCGATACGCGGCCTCCGCGTCCTCGACGCGGCCCACGGTAGCGAGCGCATCGCCATACGCGTTGTAGTACTCGGGCCGCGGATTGGCGAACGTCAGTGCTTTCGCGAGCGGGTCCAGCGCCTCGTTCGCCTTGCCCATGCCGCGTCGAGCCGCGCCGATGACGTAGTATCCAACCGGCGAGTTTGGTGATTTGTCCCGAATGACCTCTCCGGCGGCAAGCGCGTCCGTCCATGCCTCGAGGTCGAGAAGCACGTCCGCGAGATCGGTCCGAATCGCGAGATCGTTTGGATCGAGGTCGACGGCGCGCTGAAGTTCGCGCATGGCATCGGCGTTCCAGGACTTCGCCCGATACGTCCGACCGAGCATCGCGAGCGCCGGAACGAACTTCGGGTCGATCTGGAGGGCGTTTTTCAGCTCGATGACCGCTTCGTTATACTTGTGCTGGCCGAAGTATTTCGTACCCTTGTCCAGGTAGTTGAGCTTCCGCGTATTCGGATCGCGGCTGCATCCCGCGAGCGTCACGCTCGAAAGGACCAGGACGACGACGGCGGCACGAAAGACACGTGTAGACGTGATCATGGTGCGCAGGGACGAGGCAAGCGTCGTACCGGATGTCGGTGCGGCTAAGTATGCGGTTTCGCTCGATCTGAAGTAGGGTCACCGCCTCCCGTCGGGCGCAACAATTTGCGCGAGATTTCAACGAATGTAGTCGAATCGCGACCTTCGCGAGATCCGCGGACGCATTTTTTGCGCGGCACGGGAGCGCTATCGATCATGCGCCGACTCGTACTCATCACGCTTCTGTTCGCCTTCGTTCCCTCCCCCGTCACGTCGCGCGGAGTGAAGGAGATCGGTCCCGGCGCGGACTGGTGCATGGCTGCCAATTCACTCATGCCGGGTGAGGAGCTGAGACTTCGTCCGGGCGACTACCGCGGCCCGTGCACGCTGCGGTCGGGAGGAAACGACGACGCCCCCGCGGTCATCAGCGGAGTCCCCGACGCCGAGCGGCCGCGCATCGTGTACGAGTCCGACACCGACAACGTCGTCAACGTCTACGCCGGCTTCATCACGCTGCGTCGTCTGCATTTCGGGCCGTCGAAGTCGGGAGTGGACGCGGTCAGGATCCATCGCGGCGACGGGATCACCGTCGAAGACTGTCGCTTCGACGGGCTGGGCGGCGCCGCCGTCGTCACCAATCGGGGCATCTCCCGCCTCGTCATCCGCGCGAACGAGATCAGCGCCTCGCGAGCCACGGCGATCTACATCGGGTGTCACAGCGGCGACTGTTCCGCCGAAGCGCTGATCGAACGGAACTACATCTCCGAAGTCACGGCACCTCCGCCGGAGGTGGGCTACGGCATGCAGATCAAGCTGAACTCCGTGGCCGTCATCCGGGACAACGTCTTGCGGCACACGAAAGGCCCCGGGATCATGGTGTACGGCAGTCGGGACCTCACGCGAGTCAGCCGGATCGAGTCGAACTTCACCGGACAGTCCGCGACGTCCGCTGGCATCGTCGTCGGCGGCGGCCCGGCGCTCGTCCGCAACAACATCGCGATCGGCTCGGCCGGCGGCGGCATCGCGCTCGAGGACTACAACAACCGAGGGCTGCTTCGCGGCATCGTGGTGGTCCACAACACCATCTGGGGAAACCCGGGCGGAACCATCGTCATCGAGTCGAATGGCCGCGTGGATGCACGGCTGCTTCACAACGCCCTTCATCAGCCCCGCGGCTCGGCCACGCCGCCGCCGCGGACAGGGGTGATGAGCCTCGGCAACGCCGATTGCAGTAACGTGCCCTGCTTCAAGAATGCCGCGCAGCTCGACTTCACGCCCTTGCCGGGCTCGCTGCTCGAGCATCGCACGCTGCGCGAGGGCGATCCCTCGGCTCCCGAGCACGACTATTTCGGCAACGTGCGCCCCCCCGCCTCGGCGATCGGCGCGGTCGAGAATCCCGGTGGTGTGGTCATGGACCGCCGAAAGGACATCGAGCGCCGCTAAAAAAGTTACCGGCCAGCCCGGTCAAAGCTTGATCAAGACGCCGCGACGCTTGCCCGCTACAAACGTTTCAGCCCTGCAGATCAGTTACTTAGGTACCTGGTGACCCTGGTACCCAGCTTGCTCCATTTCTGGACGTGCTGACCTCCCCGACCAATCCCCGTGCGCTCATCATCGATCCCGACGACCGCAACGCCTCACGAGTGGGACGGCTGCTGAGCGACCTGGGACTCGAGGTCACGCGAAGCCCGTCTGCATGTGTCGCTCTGGGCGATCTGCATCAGGTGTCGCCGACCGTCGTGGTGATCAGCGACGACGTGGCGGACCTGCCGGCCGACCAGGTCCTGCGTCAGCTCCATGCGGCCACGCACACCTCGGTTCTGCTGCTGACGGACCGCGTTGGGCGCGAACTGCCGACGGCTCGGAGCGGAACAAACGTAGCGCTCGACAAGACCGCTCCGGACACGATGGTTCGAGGAGCGATCGAGGCGCTTCTGGCCGACGCCACGTCGGAACGCCCGGCGGCTCCGATCGCCTGCGATCTGGATCGCGCCGAGTTCTTCCGGCTGTACAGCGGCGTATTCCATCGCAGCGTGAAGATGCGGAACGTCGAGCGCATCGTGCTGCAGATGGGGGCGAGTGATGCGCCCGCCACGATCCGCGGAGAGGGGGGCGTAGGCAAAACCCTGGTCGCTCGTGCCGTGCATTACTTCTCCGATCGGTCGGAAGGCCCGTGGCTCACGGCATCCTGCTATGGGCTTCCACCGGAGACGCTCGCGGTCGAACTGCCGCGTCGTTTTGCGCTCGCACACCGGGGGACCCTCGTTCTCGAAGACGTCGACCGACTGCCGGGCGAGGTGCAGGGCGCCATCCTACGCGTCATGCGAGACCGCGAGGTCTACCCCGATCGTCCGGGCCACGGGCGGCCGGTGGACGTACGGGTCGTCGCGACGACGAGCCGTGATCTCGAAGCCCTGGTCGCCGCGGGCTCGTTTCGGAGCGATCTCTACTATCACGTCAACGAGCTGGCCCTCACGATCCCGCCCTTGCGCGACCGGCCGGAGGAGATCCCGGCGCTCGCTGAAGACTTTCGGGCAAGATTCATGGCCGAGTATCGGCGCGATCGTTCGGACTTTTCGGAGGACCTCGCCAGGGCGTTCGTTGCCTATCCGTGGCCGGGAAACGTGCGAGAGCTCAAGAGTCTGGTCAAGCGGTACGTGGTTCTCGGCGGCGAGCCGGAGATCCTCGCGGAGCTTCGGACCCGCTCACGAACGATCGGCTCGAGCGCCTGGACGGCGAGCATGGCAGGCGAGACAGGCCTCAGTCTCAAGGAGATCGGTCGTCGGGCCGCCCAGCGTGCCGAAAAAGCCGCCCTGCTTTCGACGCTGGAGCGTGTGAACTGGAATCGTGCGGAAGCCGCCAGACTGTTGAAAATCAGCTACAAGACGCTGCTCAACAAGCTGAATCACTCGCCTGTCGGGACAGGGCGGCACGAGCGGAAATCGTAGGCATGGGGATGCCCAGAATCCAGTTGTTCTCGTGGTCTGACCTAAGCTATAACAACCGTCGCAGCCCGGAACGCTCGGGGCTGCATCAACGGGAGGCAGGGACTACGTGAAGCGGAGCTTGCGCGCCCTCGTATACGACGAGAGCCTCGACCTCGTCCAGCGGCTCACGCCGCCGCTGGAGACCCTCGACGTTGCGGTCACGATCGCGAGCTCTCGGCACGAGCTCCTCCTCGCGCTGACGGCGTCCCGTCCACACGACCTGCTGATTCTCAACGTCACGCCGGACACAGGCACGTGGGAGCTCGCCGAACACGTCCGACAGGTCGACTTCGCCGGACGCGTCCTCGCGTTCGTTGGCGCGGGCAGCGACACACTCATCGAGCCTCTCAAAGCGCTGCCGCGCATCGAGTGCCTGCCCTATCCGTCCGCCGGCGACATCGACAGCATCCTCGCGCGCGTGCGGAGTGATGCGGTGCCCGGAGTCCAGCGGAGCGCGACGCCGGCCGGTGAGGCGCTCCACGGGATTGTCGGCAGGTCGCCCGCGATGATGAGAATCTTCGCGCTCATCGACAAGGCCGCACCCGGCGACGCCAACGTGTGCATCTACGGAGAGAGCGGCACGGGGAAAGAGCTCATTGCGCGCGCGATCCATCGCGCGAGTGCGCGGGCGAGCCGGCCGCTGGTCACGCTGGATTGCACCGCGATTCCCGAAGGCCTCATGGAAAGTCAGTTGTTCGGGCACGCGAAGGGCGCGTTTACCGGGGCCATCGACCATCGGGACGGCGTGTTCGCGGCGGCACACACGGGGACGCTGTTCATGGACGAGCTGTGTGAGCTGAGCTTGCCGCTGCAGGCCAAGCTGCTACGCGTCATCCAGACGCGCGAGTTCACGAAGGTCGGGGGCAACAAGTCGATCAGTGCGAACATCCGACTCGTGACGGCGACGAACAAGGACCTGAAGCAGGCCGTTGATCGCGGCCTCTTCCGCGAGGACCTCTACTATCGGGTCGCGGTGATCATGATCAAGGTGCCCGCGCTGCGTGAGCGCCGCGAGGACATCCCATCGCTCGTCGAATACTTCATCGAGAAGTTCTCCACGCGGTACAGCCGCCCGATCCGCGGCGTGTCGGCGTCCGCGATGGACCGTATCGTCGGATCACCATGGCCGGGTAACGTGCGCGAGCTTCAGAACTTCATCGAACAGGCGGTGGTGCTGTCCGAGGGCGACGTGCTCAAGGAGCGGGACCTGTTCATCGGCGACGCCCCGGTGCCGCGCCCCGCCGCGAGCGGATCGGGATTGCAGATCGAGGCCGGACTGCCGCTGCGCGAGGTCGAGCGTCGTTACATTCTCACGACGCTGCAGCGGGTCCGCGGCAGCCGCACGCAGGCGGCCAAAGCGCTGGGGATCAGCCTCCGCGCGCTGCAGTACAAGCTCAAGGCGTATGCGCTCGAGCTCGGCGCCGGCGACGAGCGGCTCCCCGAAGCCACGCCCTCGGCCGCCCCTGAGGGCCCACGACCACAAATGCTGTGGACGGCGCAGGCATGAGCCGCCGTTTCGCCGCCGTCGTCATTACGTGTTTGATGGGAGCGGGCTGCGCCGAGGTGTCGCCGGCACCGCCACAATCCACCGTCACGGCGACGCCGCAGCAACCGGTCGTCCTGCCGCCTCCGCCGCAGCCCGTACGTACGGACGCCGCGTACCGGATCGGCGTCGACGACGTGCTCAATATCACCGTCTGGGACAACAAAGAAGCGGACCAGACGGTGTTCGTCCGGCCTGACGGCAAGATCTCGCTGCCGCTCGTCGGCGAGGTTCAGGCCGGCGGTCTGACCGTCGCCGAGCTCGCCGACAAGCTCAATGTCGAGTACGGCAAGACGATAAAAAGCCCGGCCGTCACGGTCTCCGTTCGGGAGATCCGGAGCCGGACGGTCTATTTCGTCGGCGGCGTGGGAAAGCCCGGTCCGATGCAGCTCACGCAGGAGCTGACGATCTTGCAGGCCGTGAGCCTGGCGGGCGGCTTCGTGGCGAATGCCGATACCGAGACCGCCTACGTTCTGAGGGACGGGGCCACGATCCCCATCAACTTCACGACGCTGATGAAGCGCGCGGACATGAAGCAAAACCTCATCCTCAAGCCGGGCGACACGGTCGTCATTCCGGTGGCCGATCCGGTCTTCGTCCAGGGCGAGGTGAAGGCTCCGGGCCCGCAGAAGTTCACGCGAGAACTGACGGTGGTCAAGGCGATCACTCAGGCCGGCGGCTTCACGCCGTTGGCGGCGCCCAAGCGGGTCAATGTGGTCCGGGGCGAGGGCGCCAAGAAGGAAACCATCACGGTGAACGTCGACGCAATGCTGCGGGATTCCGCAGCGGACATGCCACTGCAGCCAAACGACATCATTATCGTTCCTCAGCGCCTCTTCTGACATATAATCCCGCTCGTGCTCGTCGAAACCGGTGCACGAGCGGCATCGCGTCTCCGAGTCATCCTGATCGCGTCCGTCACATGCCTTGCCGTCGCTTCCGGAGTCGCCGCACAACAGCCGCCCGCTGAACCGGTCCAGCCGCCGGCGGAGACACCGCCCTCCGCGCCGCTCGACGCCACGCGGCCGGTCGTGCCGTCGCCACCCGTCAACCTCCCGACTCCCCCGGTCGGCACCACCCCTGGAACGACCGTAGTACCTCCACCTACGGTGCCGTCGGCTCAACGACCCGACTTGCTGGTGACCGGGCTTCCGGCGATCCCCGGCGCGGTGTTCCAACCGCATTTCGGTATCGGCGTCAGCGAGGAGTTCAGCGACAACTTCTTTCTGAGTAAGGACAAGACCCGGAGCAACTTTCGGAGCATGCTCACCCCGGGCGTGGGACTCGACATCAACGGCGCGTTCACCAAAGGTCGGGCGGTTTACACGCTGTCGGCGATCCACGACACCGTCCGGGCCGAGGACGATGTATTTTTGGCGCACGCGTTCGCGGGTCTCGTGACATGGCAAGCCACGCCGCTGTTGTCGTTGACGCTGTCCGATACGTTGACTCGCAGCGACGAACCCGACCAGGCCGGTCGGCTGAGCTTGCGACGGGAGCGCGACCCGTTCCTGTCCAACTCCTTCAACGCGCTCGCCCAGTATCGCCTCGGCGTCGTGACGGCGGGGCTGACGTACTCATGGTCGACGTTCTTTGGTAGCAACGAGGGCAACACGAACACGCACACGTTCGGCGTCAACGCGAGCACGCCGATCGGCGAGACGAACACCCTGACCGTCGGATACGAGTACCTGCTGAGCAATACGAGTTCGGACCGGTCAGGAGGTGGCAGTGACGAGGAAATCACCGGCCATCGCGTCTACGCAACGTTTGCCCGGCAGCTGACATCGCTCCTGACTGCAGGCGTCACCAGCAGTTATGCGATCCGCCGCTCCGATGCCCATCACGATGACACCTCGAGCGATGTCGGCTCGGGTGTTGCCATCGGGAACGACTACGACATGTGGAGCGTCGCGCTCTTCAACTCCTACTCCGGCCCGCGGCTTCTAATGACGGGCAGCATCGGTTATACCAGGATCGAGCCAACCCGCGGGCGCGCCGAGTCGTCGGTGCTCACGACGACGAGCATCTCCTATCGGTTCGCCAGGGCGATCGCCACCCTGACGGTCGATTCCGGATTCTCGGAGACGTTCGCCGACGGACAGAACTTCGGCGTCGTTGAAACCCGGGGGGCGACGTTGTCGCTCTACTACCCGCTGACCCCGTTCATCGACACGAACGTCACGGGACTGTATCGGACCAACACGACCGCCGGAAGCTCCGACGATCAGCAAACCTGGGGGATCAACGCCAGCGCGACCTTCCGATTTACCCGCTGGCTCGGCCTCCTGCTCGAATACAACCACCGCGAGGTCAGCGGCGGCACACTGAGAAGCGCCACCGGTGTTGGGAGCAGCACGTTCGGGAGTGAGTACACCGAAAACCGTGCACGTATCTCGCTGAACGCGTGGTTCTGACCTCATTCTGACGTTCCTCTGACGCCGCAACGTCTGCGTACCGACGACATTTCGCAACGTTAATGTCTCACTCGACGCTCCCCACGCAGCTTTTGCGCACATTGGGCTCAAAAAGGGCCCAATTTCGCGGGGCTGAGGGCGGCCGCCAGATTTTGCGTACACCCAGAAGCCCACTTCTCATCGAAAGTCCAAGAACGACAGTAGCTTAGGGCTCATACGGGCACGGTACGGCCCTTGCCACGGATACGCCGCCGTGCTGCGCCTCTTCCGTCACTACGTCCCTGCGACCCTAGTCGGTGCTGTCGGTGCCGACGCGGCTGTCGTCGGGCTATCCGTATGGGCGGCTGTCAGCCTCGGCTTCTGGCCGGGCGTCGGTCAGGTGTGGCTGAAGGCGATCGTCATCGCCGCCGGCTCGGTCTTCATCCTGCATCTCGCGAACGTGTACCAGGTGTTGCAACACGGCAGCCGGCGCGACCTCGTCGCGCGGCTCATGCCCGCCGTGTTCGCGGCCGCGGTTGTGACCGCGGCGGTCGGCTTCATGATTCCAGCGTTTCGGTTTGGCCGCGCCGCGTTCGCGGTGATCTTCGGTCTCACCATCCTGGGGCTGCTGGCGTGGCGGTTGGCATGGATGGCCGTCAGCCACACCGAGCGTCTTCGCCGGCGTGTGCTCGTGCTCGGGCTCGGCGCGGCGAAGCAACTGGCTGACATGCAGGACACTGGCTCCCAGCCGTTTTCGATCCTGGGCTTCCTCGACGACGCGCCGGATGCGGCGGATCACGTGGGTGGGCGCTTCCCGCTGCTCGGCAAGTCACACGACCTGCTGAGCCTCGTGGAAGAGCTGCAGCCGGATCTGATCCTCGTAGCCCTCACCGACATGCGCCGCGCGTTCCCGGCCGATGACCTCCTCGAGTGCCGCCTGCGCGGGTTGGTCGTCGAGGACTGGCCAACGTTTTACGAGAAGCAGACGGGTAAGGTCCTCGTCACCAACCTCCGTCCGAGCTGGCTGATCTTCTCGGACGGCTTCGTGAAGACGCACTTCACGCAGGCGACGAAGCGCTTCGCCGACGTCACGTTGGCCGCGCTCGGCCTGGCGCTCACGCTGCCGTTCATGGCTCTGATCGCGGTCGCGATCAAGCTGGACTCCCGTGGCCCCGTGCTCTTCCGCCAGCGCCGCGTGGGTCAGAACGGCCGAATCTTCGTGCTGAACAAGTTTCGCTCGATGACCGTCGATGCCGAGAAGGCCGGCGCCGTGTGGGCAACGCGCAACGACCCCCGGGTGACGCGCGTTGGCCGCTGGCTTCGGCTGACGCGTCTGGACGAGGTGCCGCAGTTCTTCAACGTGCTGATCGGTCACATGAGCTTCGTCGGCCCGCGACCGGAGCGGCCGGAGTTCGTCCGAGCGCTCCAGCAGCAAATTCCGTTCTACATGACGCGACATGCGGTCAAGCCCGGGATCACGGGCTGGGCGCAGATCCGCTATCGCTATGCCGCGTCCTTCGAGGACTCACTCGAAAAAGTCCAGTATGACCTCTACTACATCAAGAACCTCTCCCTGCTCCTGGATCTGTTGATCATCATCAGCACGGTCCAGGTGGTCTTGTTCGCGCGCGGGTCACGATAGGAGGCAACGCGACGATGGAGCCCTGGAACATTGTTCAGCGATTGGTGCGCGGCCTGCTGCGGCGGCGCAAACGACTCATGGTGCTCACCACGCTGGGGGCCATCGCGGTGCTGGTGCCGGCGGCGTATCTGGTCTCAAAGGAGCCGCCGCGATTCAAGAGCTCGGCCGTCATCCTGATCGAATCGAAACCGGACAAGATGCCGCTGTTCCAGGAATTCTCTCCGTTCCGTCCGCTACCGGTACAGCTCGCGATCCTGCGAAGCCGGGCGCTGGCCGAGACGGTCCTCGAGACGCTGCCCCGCAGCTCCTTCCAGGAACTCGTCGACAGCCAGTATCACGTCGACTACGAGTTCATGTTGCGCAGCCTGTATCACCGTGCCCTGGGACGAGAGCCGGAGGTCGAGAGCCCGCAGCGCAAAGCCCTCAAAGAGCTTCAGAACGCGCGCATGGGCTTCGAGGTGCGCGGCGACGGCATCGTCATCGTCGCCGCCGAGGCATCGAAACCACAGACCTCCGTCGATATCGTGAACACCTACATCGAGGCGCTCATGGCGAGGACGCGGTCGTTCAACATCGACGACACGCGGATCACGCGCGAGTTCCTCGAGCAGCAGCTGGCGGACGTGAGGAAATCCCTGACGCTGAACGAGCAGGAGCTGCAGTCATTCCTCGCGAGACACGGAGGCGTGCGGATTCCCGACAAGAGCCAGGCCACCGTCACGCAGCTCTCCCAGGTCGAGAGCGCGCTGTCGGAGGTCGAGTCGAGCCGAAAGATGCTACAGGCGCGGCTCGAGGGCCTGCGGCAGAAGGTGGACACCCAGAAGCAGTCGACGCCGCAATCGGCCGCCGCTCCCGCGCCGCCCCGGCAGGTGGCGCCCGAGATCCAACGCCTGCGCACGCAGCTGGCACAGCTCGAGTCGTCGCTGATCGATCAGCGTGCGCGCTTCACCGACGAGCATCCTCGCGTGAAGCAGATCAAGGACCGGATCGCCGAGCTGAAGGCCCAGCTGGGCGACGCCGTCAAGGAGACGTTGCCCGTCGGGACCGCCGCCGTTCCGGTGGTGGAGCGCGTGAATTTCGGCGAGCAGCTGCTGGCGCTCGAGTCGTCCTACCACGCGATCGTGGCACAAGAAGAAGCGCTACGAAGCCAGGCGAAGACGCTCCGCTCGAGTCTCGGCGGATTGTCGGCGGCCGAGCGCGACTACGCGCGCTTGACGCGCGACACCGAAGCCAGCCGCAACCTGCACAACATGCTGTCCGACAAGCTCACCGCCGCTCGCATCCGCGAGCAGGGTGAGATGAAAGTCGTCAAGGTGATCGATCCGCCTTCGTTCCCCGCTGCGACCGCAAATGCCAAACGTATGCGCTTCCTTGCGGCCGCTCTCGGGGTCGCTCTGTGCTTCGGGGTGGCGCTGCCGGCCGGCTTCGACTGGTTCCGCCGAAAGGTCGAGGGAGAAGACGACGTGTATCTGGCGACGGGGTTGCCGGTGCTGGCGATCATTCCCCAGATCCGCTCCCGCCGGCCGATATTCCAGAGCACCTACAGCGAGAACGGGAGGGGGCCGAGCGAGCAGCTCATCTTCACGGAAGCGTTCAGGACGCTTCGCGTCACCATCCAGCTCACGGCGCGGAACGAGCACATCCGCACGATTCTCATCACGAGCGGCGGCGCCCATGAAGGCAAGTCCACGGTGGTCATGAACCTGGGCCTCGCCTTCAGCGAGGTCGGCCGGCGCGTCATCGTCGCGGATGCCGACCTGCAACGGCCGACGCTGCACCGCGCGCTAGGCGTGGCGAACCAGCGGGGCCTGGTCGAGGCGCTCCACTCGGAGCAGCCGCTCGAGTCGTCCATGATGCACGTGCGCGACAACATGTGGCTCATTCCGCGCGGCGAGCGGGTCTATCCCCACACGCGCGGTGTGCTGTCGACCGAGCGCACGGGAACGCTGCTCACAGAGATGGCTGACCACGGCGATCTCGTGCTCTGCGACTCGTCGCCCATTCTGCTCATTCCGGACAATCTGTTCCTCGCCGGCGCCGCGGATGCCGTCATCCTCGTCGCCAAAGCCGGGGACACGTCGTGCCGTGATCTCGCTCGCGCGAAGGACCTTCTGGTCGGCGCCGGCGCCAAGGTCCTCGGCGTCGTCATCAACGAGATGCCGCCGTCGGCCGTCTCCGGCTACTACAAGCGGTACTACGATTCCTACGTGAAAAAGGCGGCGACGAAATGACCAATCCCCACGCCGAACACCTCGCGCAGCTCATCGAAGGCAAGCAGGCCCGCATTTGCGTGGTCGGGCTCGGCTACGTCGGCCTGCCGCTCGCGATGACGCTCGCGGAGGCGGGGTTCCACGTCACGGGCATCGACGTGAGCGACGAGCGGGTGACCGCGGTGAACCGCGGCACGTCCTACATCGCGGACGTCAGCGACGACGAGATCCGGCCGCTGGTCACCAACGGACGGCTGGCCGCCGCCGCCGACTTCTCCTCGGTGGCGCAGGCGAACGCCATCATCATCTGCGTCCCGACGCCGCTGCGGAAGTCGAAGGAGCCGGATATCTCGTTCATCGACGGCGCCGTCGAATCCATCGTCCCCTTCCTGCACGCGGGGCAGCTGCTGGTCCTCGAGAGCACGACGTACCCCGGCACCACGCAGGAAGTGCTGCAGCCGCGACTCGAGCGCTGCGGCTTCGCCATCGGCTCGGATCTGTTTCTGGCGTTCTCGCCCGAGCGCGTCGATCCGGGCAACCGCCTGTTCAATACGGGGAACATTCCGAAAGTCGTCGGTGGCGTGACGGCCGCCTGCACCGACCTGGCCGCGCGCCTGTACTCGAAGATGACGACCAAGGTCCATCGCGTGTCCAGTCCAAGGGTGGCCGAGACCGCCAAGCTGCTGGAGAACACGTTCCGCTCGGTCAACATCGCCCTCGCCAACGAGCTCGCGCTGGCCTGCCGCGCCATCGACGTCGATCCCTGGGAAGTCATCGATGCCGCCGCCACGAAGCCCTTCGGCTTCATGGCGTTCTATCCGGGGCCCGGCACCGGCGGACACTGCATCCCCCTCGATCCGCTCTATCTGTCCTGGCGGCTGCGTCTCAACGGATTCGACACGCGCTTCATCGCGCTGGCCGACGAGATCAACCGCGCCATGCCGCGGCACGTCGTCACGCTCGTCATGGATACGCTGAACAACCATCGTAAGTGCGTGCGCGATGCGTCCGTCCTGGTGCTGGGCGTGACGTACAAGCGCGAGGTCTCCGACGTCCGTGAGTCTCCGGCGCTCGAGATCATGCGGCTCTTGCTCGACAAGGGCGCGCGGGTGAGCTACGCGGACCCGTACGTCCCCGAGCTGTCGCTCGACGACGAGAAGCTCGTGGCGCTGCCGCTCACGGCGGAGACCCTGGCCGCTCACGACTGCGTGGTCATCGCGACGGATCATCGCGTCTTCGACTACGAGCTCATTGCGACGCGGGCGCCGCTGATCGTGGACGTCCGCAATGCGCTGCGCGGGCAGCCGGTCCGCGACGCACGGGCGGTGGTCACGCTCTGATGCGCAACGCGCTCACGTTCGACGTCGAAGACTACTTCCACGTCGAGTCGGCGGCGTCGATCGTGCGGCCCACCGAATGGCCGGCGTACGTGCCCCGGGTCGACGCGAACACGCGGCGCATCCTCGAGATCCTCGAGCGCGCCACGGTGAAGGCGACGTTCTTCGTACTGGGGTGGGTCGCGGAGCGCCATCCAAGGCTCGTGCGGGAGATCGCCGAGCGCGGTCACGAGGTGGCATGTCACAGCTACGCGCACCGCCTGGTCTACACCATGACGCCCGACGAGTTCCGCGATGACGTCCGGCGCGCCCGGGCGGCGATCGAGGATGCCGCCGGCGTCCGCGTCGTCGGCTACCGCGCCCCCACCTTTTCGATCGTCGCTCGATCGCTCTGGGCGCTGGACGTTCTCGCCGACGAGGGGTTTCAGTACGACTCGAGCGTCTTTCCGATCCACCACGACCGTTACGGCATGCCACGCGCGCCGCGCTTTCCTCACGCGATGCGGCTGGACACAGGTCGGATCCTCGCCGAGTTTCCGATGACGACCGTCGACGTCGGCGGCACCCGCCTGCCCTTCTGCGGCGGCGGATACTTCCGGCTGCTGCCGTATCGGCTGATTCGCGGAGGCCTGCGCCGCGTCAATCGCCGCGACCGGCAGCCCGCGATCGTGTATTTGCATCCCTGGGAGTTCGATCCCGGGCAGCCGCGGCTCGCGATGCGGGGCCTCTCCCGGATGCGCCACTACGTGAATCTCCGGACCACGGAGACCAAGCTGCGACGCCTGCTCGCCGACTTCTCCTTCGGTCCCGCCCGCGAGGTCCTGGACGAGCGTCTCGCCCTCGGGGTGGCCTCATGAAGATTCTCGCCGTCGTCGGCGCCCGGCCGAACTTCGTCAAGATCGCGCCGGTCCTCGCCGCGCTCCGCGAGTATCCCGACGTCGAGTGCATGCTCGTGCACACCGGTCAGCACTACGACGGCAACATGTCGCAGTCGTTCTTCCGCGAGCTCGAGATTCCCGAGCCGGACGTGAATCTCGGCGTCGGATCGGGCAGCGGGACGGCGCAGACCGCTGAGGTGATGCTACGCCTCGAGCCGGTCCTCTCGGCCGAGCGCCCCGATGTCGTGATCGTCGTGGGCGACGTCAACTCCACCGCCGCCGCGGCTATCGTCGCGGCGAAGAGCGACGTGCCCGTGGCTCACGTCGAGGCCGGCTTGCGCAGCTTCGATCGCACGATGCCCGAGGAGATCAACCGCATCCTGACTGACGCGGTGTCGACCTACTGCTTCACCACCGAGCCGGCCGCCAACGCGAACCTCGCCGCCGAAGGCGTGGCCGCCGAACGCATCCACTACGTCGGCAACGTGATGATCGACACGCTCTTCCGCTTCCGCGAGAAGGCGGCGTCGTCCACGATCCTCGAGACGCTCGGGGTGTCCCCGCGCGAGTTCGCGGTGCTCACGCTGCACCGTCCGAGCAACGTCGACCACCCGGGCACCCTGGCGGCCGCGCTCGCGGCCATCGCGCCGATCGCCGACGCGATGCCGGTGATCTTCCCCGTCCATCCTCGAACGCGCCAGCGACTGCGCGCCGACGCCGGAACACCGGCGTCGCCCGGCATCCGGCTGACGGATCCGCTCGGGTACCTGGATTTCCTGCAGCTCATGGCGAACGCGCGCTGCTTGTTGACCGATTCCGGCGGCATTCAGGAAGAGACGACGGCGCTCGGGGTCCCGTGTCTGACCCTTCGACAGAACACCGAGCGGCCCATCACGGTGACCGAAGGCACCAACCGGCTGGTTGGCGGCAATCCGGAAGCGATTCGGCGGGCATGGCAGGACCTCCGGCGCGGCACATGGCCACAGGGGCGACTCCCCGAGTTGTGGGACGGCAAGGCCGCGCATCGGATCGCCGGGTGCCTCGTACGATGACGATTGAAGTCGGCCGCCTCGGAACCGAAACTCTCGAATGGGACGCGTTCGTCCGCACGTGCGAAGACGGAAGTCCGTTCCATCTCACGGCGTGGAAGCGCGCGGTCGAATCCGCCTATGGCCTGCGCAGCCACTACCTGCTCGCCCGCAACGGCGACGCGCTGGTGGGGGTGCTGCCGCTGTTCGAGGTGCGCGGGCTGCTCGGTGGCCGAGGGCTCGTCTCGGTGCCGTTCGCCGTCTATGGCGGCATCTGTGCGACGTCCGACGCCGCGCGCCGCGCCTTGGTGGACGCGGCGCGAGCGCTCGCTTCGGTGCGCGGCTGCTCGTACGTCGAGCTCAGGCACCGGCGCGACCAGGGTCTGGGCCTGCCCACCAAGTCCCGCTACGTCACCTTCTCGCGCGCGATCTCGAAGGACGAGGAAGAAAACGCGCGCGCGATTCCACGCAAACAGCGGCGTATGACGCGCGAGGGCCGCAAGCATGGTCTTCGCACGACGCTTGGCCGCCAGTACGTCGACACCGTCTACGACATCTATGCGGAGTCGGTTCACCGGCTCGGCTCACCGGTGTTTTCCCGGCGCCTGTTCCACGCGGTCCTGGATGCCTTCGAAAAAGACGCTGACGTGCTTGCCGTCTGGCACGGTGAGCAGATCGTCGCGGGGGTCCTCAGCCTGTTCTATGAGGACCAGGTCCTGCCTTACTACGGCGCAGATCTGAGGGTCAAAAAGCTCAACGGAGTCGCCGACTTCATGTACTGGGAGCTGATGTGTCACGCGGCCCACGCCGGCTACCGCGTGTTCGACTTCGGCCGCAGCCGCGAAGGCACCGGCTCCTACGACTTCAAACGGCACTGGGGATTCGAGCCGGTGCCATTGCCGTACCAGTACATCCTGCTGAATGGTGCACGGATGCCCGATCTCAGCCCATCTAATCCGCGCTTCCGCCTGGCAACAGAGCTCTGGAAGCGCTTGCCGCTCGGGGTCACGAAAGCGGTCGGCCCGGTGCTGACGCGATACGTGCCCTGAAGAGAGCCAACGGAATAATGAAGATCCGCACCATCACGTCTTTGCAGGCATTCGACGGTCTGGCCGGTGTGTGGCGGGACGTCGTCGAGGCGAGTGGACGAAGCTCGCCGTTGCTGAGTCACGACTGGTTCGCGTCGTGCTGGCGCACCGCCGGGCCGAATCGGCTGCGCGAGCTGTGGGTCGTGGAGGACGGCCCGTGCCCGATCGCGCTCCTTCCGATGGTCGCGACGCGGATGCGCTATCGCGGCTTTCCTGTGCGCGTCGTGCAGCTGATGCATCAACCCGACGTCGCAATGGCGGACTTTCCCGTCGCGCGCGACCACATGGGCGTGACGAAGGCGATCCTCGAGCGTCTGCACTCACGCGACGACTGGGACCTCTTCCTCCTCCCCGGCGTCCCGGCCGACTCGCCGATCTGGAACGCGTTCCGTTCGACGAACGGTACGCGCGCTCCCTGGCTCATCGCCGACCGCGTCCGATTTCCCGTCCTGCGCCTGACTGAGCGCACCGGGCGCGCCCGCGCGATGCTGGACGCTCTGCGTCGCTCGGTCGCCACGACCGGTACGCGGGCGCTCGATCGTGTGGTGGTCGAGGAGTATCGGACGGTCGATTCGCGGGGCGCGCTCTTCCAAGAGATCATGAGCGTGTCGCGTCCCGACTCGCCCTGCGCGGCGAGCCTGCCGGAGACCACGGGCGACGACGTGCGGCGGTTCTTCCGCGAGCTGACCACCCGCGCGAGCGCCAACGGCTGGCTCAGCGTCTGGCTGGTGCGGTACGAGGGCCGGATCGTGGAGGTCGAATACCAGCTCGCCGCCGACGGCTACGTGCACAGCCTGCGCCGTGACGCCGACGGGAGTCCACCCGAGCTGCGTCTGGGTGATCTGCTGACGCTGTCCATCCTGGAACGGCTGCTCGACAAGGGAGGGGCTCACACCTACTACCGGTCGCCGCTTCGCTCCGGCGACTCGACAACGACGGCGGTGGGAGACACGGGCGAGTCGCTGTACGTGGAGCTCTTCGCGCCGCGGCTGTACGCGCGGCTGCTTCACGGGCTGGAGACGCGTCTTCTCCCGCTGGTCAGACGGCTCGGACGAAACGACGAGTGTCCGGCGGCATGAACGTCCTCATGCTGTGCCACCGCCTTCCCTATCCTCCCGTCAAGGGAGAGAAGATCCGCGCGCTCCACCATCTGCGCGCGCTGAGCCGTCGTCACGCGGTGACGCTCGTGACGCTCGCCGACGAGCCCGACTACGAGCGTGACCGCGACGCCGTCTCGGCGATCGTGAAGGAGGTGGAGGTCGTGCCGATCGCGCCACGCCTCGCGAAGCTGGCGAGCCTGAAGGCGCTGTGGCGGGGGCGGCCGATGACGCTGGACTATTTCTTCGCGGGCGCCTTCCGCGAGGGCGTCGAACGGCTGTTGAGCGGACGGCGCTGGGACGTGATCTTCGTGTACTGCTCGGCGATGGCGCAATACGTCGAGCAGGTCCGCGACGTGCCGGTCGTCATCGATTTCGTCGATCTCGATTCCCAGAAGTACGCGCAGTACGCGCGCAGACGGAGCCCGATGGCGCCGCTCTATCGACTGGAGGCACGCCGCCTGGAGGCATACGAGCGGCGGATCGCGCACCACAGCCGCCTCAACATCGTCGTCAGCCCCGCGGAGGCGGCGCGATTTCGAGAGCTCATCCCCGGCGTCCGGCCAGAGGTGCTCCCGCTGGTCGTCGACACCGAGTATTTTGCCCCGCCGTCCCCGGCGGCGCCCGCCGGTCCGCCCACGATCGTGTTCACCGGCGTCATGGACTACGTGCCGAACGTCGACGCCGTCCAATACTTCGCCGAGCAGGTGTTCCCGCGCATTCGCGCCGCGTCCGGCGCCCGCTTCGTCATCGTCGGACAGCGGCCGAACGGCGCCGTCAGACGGCTCGCGCGCCGCGACGGCGTCGAGGTGACTGGCCGCGTTCCCGACGTTCGCACCTATCTCGCGCAGGCCCACGTGGCCGTCGCGCCGCTCAGAATCGCCCAGGGGATGCAGACGAAGGTCCTCGAAGCGATGGCCATGCGCCTGCCGGTCGTCGTCACGTCGAAGGCCTATGAGGGTCTGCACGCCAAGCCCGGACGCGACTTGATCGTGGAGGACAGCCCCGAGGCGTTTGCCGGTGCGGTCACCCGGCTCCTGCACGACGCGGCGCTGCGTGCGTCGATCGGGGCCGCTGCGCGAGGCTTCGTCGAGTCGGCGCACTCCGTCGAGACGGGAGCCGAGCAGCTCGAGCGGCTGCTGATCGCGGTCACGGGCGCGGAGACGGCGGCGCTGGCGGGAGCGTCCGCATGAAGGCTCGCGTCGTCACGTCCACGCACGACTTCGACGCCCTCGCTCCACTCTGGCGCGACATCGTGCAGGAGCGCAACGACGCCTCGCCGTTCTCGAGCCACGACTGGTTCAGCTGCTGCTGGCGGACCGCCAGCCCGCGGCGCGCTCCGGAAGTGACGGTTGTCGAGGACACCGCCGGTCCCTTCGCGGTATTTCCGCTGGCGCAGCATCGCGCCACCGTCCGCGGCGTCCCCATGCGAGCGTTGAGCTTCCTGGACTCGCCCGACACCGCCTTCGCGGACTTCCCCGTGGCTCGCGACATCGACGCCGCGATGACTCGGTTCGTCGAATCGCTGGTCGCGCGTCGCGATTGGGACGTCCTCTCGCTGCCGAAGCTGCCGGTGGACTCGCCGACCGTCAAGGCCCTGACCTCCGCGCTGGAGGGCCGGTTGCGCTGGCGCGCGACGCCGAGCGGCGTATCCCCTTACGTCTCGCTGTCGGGAACGTGGGAGCGATACTTCCGCGACAAGACGCAGCGCTTCCGCAAGACGTGTCGCAACATCGAGAACCGCCTCCAGCGGGCGGGCGCCGTGAGCCTCGAGGAGCACCGCACCGTTGGCGCGGACGACGCCGTCTTCGCCGAGCTGATGGAGGTTTCGCGCCGCAGCTGGAAGGCGCCGCATGGCGTCGCCGTCGCCACGATGGACGGGATGCAGCAGTTCTTTCGCGAGCTCACGCCGCGCGCGAGCGCGAACGGGTGGCTGCACCTCTGGATTCTTCGCCTCGACGGACGGGCCGTCGCCACGGAGTACCAGATCGCGGGCGGCGGTGTCGTCCACGCGCTTCGCGCCGACTACGACGCCGCGGTCGGCGACCTCTCACCCGGCGCCTATCTGAACGCGGCGATCGTGCGCACGCTGTTTGAACGTCGTGACATCCGAGAGTACGACATGGGCCCTGGCATGAACGAGTACAAGCTTCGGTGGGCGAGCGGCACGCATGAGTCCGTCGCGCTCGACGTTTACGGCCGCACGGCGCTCGGGCGCGCGCTGTACGCGGTGGAGACGCGACTCATCCCGATCGCCCGGCGCTGTCGCGCGGCGATGACGCGGATCGCGCCATGATCGGCGGGCTGATCTTCTGGAGTCCGACGGATCCCGTGGTGGCGACGTCCGCGCTCCGCGCGATGGCGCGCGGGGCTGCCGGCGTGCGCGCAACGGTGTCGGCGGAGCAGGGCTCCGTGGGCTTGTTCGGAACGGTCACCACCTACATGGAGTCCAGCGATCGCCTGCGGGCGACGGCAGACTGGGACCTGACGAACCTGTCCGATCTCCAGGCCCGCGTCAGCGGCGAAGACTGTGAAGACGGGCTGCTGGATTGCCTGTACGGGCTGGAAGGGCCCCAGTTCCTGCGCCGTCTGCAGGGCGCCTTCGCCCTGGCCATCTGGGATCCGCGCCGCCGGAGCCTGCTGCTCGCCGTGGACCGGTTCGGGATGCGGCGCCTGTACTACGTCAGCGACGGCCAGCGCGTGGCATTCGCCTCGCGGCCCACGGCCCTGCTGCCCGCGCCGAACGTCGAGAAGACCATCGACCCGACCGCGGTCTACAACTATCTCAATTTCGGATACGTGCCCGCACCCGGATCGATCTTCGCCGGCATCCGGCGGCTCGAACCGGGCCAGTGTCTGCTCCTCGATCCGACGCGCACGCGCCTGGAGCACTACTGGAACGTCTCGTACTCCGAGGCTCGCCAGGACAAACGTCACGCCGCCGCGAACGTGTACCGCGCGACCGAGGACGGCGTGCGCGAGGCGCTGCGCGACACGATCGCCAAAGAAACGGGCGCCTTCCTGAGTGGAGGCACCGACAGCAGCACGGTCGTCGGCCTCATGGGCGGCGTCACCGGCGAGCGTGTGAACGCCTTCTCCATCGGCTTCGAGGCGAACCACTACGACGAGCGCGCCTACGCCGAGCTGGCGGCGCGTCACTTCGGGGCGACGCATTACACGCACGTCATCACGGCCGACGAGACGCTGTCGGTATTGCCGCGCCTGATCGAGGCGTACGACGAGCCGTTCGGCAACAATTCGATGATCGGCACGTTCTTCGCCGCGCGCCTGGCGCGCGAGTGCGGCATGAAGCGGCTTCTGGCCGGGGATGGCGGCGACGAGATCTTCGGCGGCAACGAGCGCTACCGCACCGACCGGATCTTCGCGCGCTACCACCAGATCCCCTCGCTCATCCGTCACAACGTCCTCGAGCCGCTCCTGCTGCCGTTGGCCGATCCCCCGGGCACGCTGGGTCGAGCGCAGCGGTACATCCGGCGCGCGAACATCCCGAACCCACGGCGGTTCTACAGCTACGAGTTCTTCTTCACCAACGAAGGGCACAAGCTGCTGTCGCCCGAGCTGCTGGTGGCGGTCGACGCCGACGCCCCCGTCGCGGTGCTCGAGAAGCATTACTCGGCCGTGCCGGCCGCCTCTGAGCTCAATCGGCTGCTCTACCTCGACCTGAAGCTCACGCTCGGCGACAACGACCTGCTGAAGGTGACGCGCACGGCCGAGCTGGCCGACATCGGCGTGCGGTTCCCGTTGCTCGACGTCCGGCTGGTCGATCTCATGAACAGCCTGCCGACCGGCTACAAGGTCCGCGGGCTCGACAAGCGCTATCTGTTCAAGCACGCCTTCCGCGAGCTCTTGCCGGCCGAGACGCTGGCCAAGCGCAAGCACGGCTTCGGGGTGCCGACCAGCCTGTGGCTCAAGACCTCACCCGGGTTCCGCGACATGGCTCGTGACGTCCTGCTCTCGGCGCGCGCTCGGCAGCGCGGCTACTTCCTTCCCGGCGCGATCGAGAGCCTCTTGAGGCAGCATGCGGAGGAGACGACGTCGTACTACGGCGAAATCCTCTGGACGGTTCTGATGCTCGAGCTGTGGCACCGGCGCCATGTCGACCAGCCACGAGAGGTCGCCGCATGAGCGCCAAGAGCCGGCTCGTGCAGGCGGCGGCCGTGGCGCTCTACGCGACGGGCGCGATGCCGACGGTGTCGCGGCTGGCCGGGCGCGTGCGCGGGGCTGGCACGTTTCAGATTCTCACGTACCATCGGGTGAACGACGACCGAGATCCCTTCTTCCCGTCGCTGCCGACGAGTGTGTTCGAGCGGCAAGCCGCATATATCGCGAGCACCTCAACCGTGCTGCCGGTGGAGGCGCTCGTCGATCGCGCGCGGCGGGGTCGGCTTCCCAGCAACGCCGTCGCGCTGACGTTCGACGACGGCTATCGCGACAATCTCACCCACGCCGCCCCGATCCTCGCGCGGCTCGGCCTACCGGCGACGATCTTCCTCGCCACCGGCGTCATCGGGACGGGGCGTTTCTTGTGGTTCGACCGGCTCGCGCTCGCCATCCGAGACTCGCGCGCGCCTTCGGTCCACACGCCGTGGGGCGTGAGCCTGAGCCTGGCGAACACACCGGCCCGGCTGGCCGCGCTCGACGCCTGTCTGGCCCGTCTCAAACGCCTTCCCGCGACGGAGTTCGAGCGCCATCTCGATACGTTGCTGCAGTCGCTCGGCGGCGGCGAGGTCAGCGGGCTCAAGAACGTGATGCTCGACTGGGACGCCGTACACGCCCTGTCCGGGCTCGGCTTCTCGATCGGCGCGCACACCGTGAACCATCCAATCCTGTCGCGCCTCGCCCCCGAGAAGGCGGAGCGCGAGATCATCGAGTCGCGATCCCGGATCACCGAGATGACGGGTGCCCCGCCGCGCGTCTTCGCCTATCCGAACGGGGCCGCCGAGGACTACACCCCCACCGTGACACGACTCGTTCGCGAGGCCGGCTTCGGCTGCGCGGTGACGACGCGCTACGGCCTCAACACGCACGCGACGCCGCCCTACGAGCTTCACCGCGGCGGACCGTGGGAGCGGGATCTGCCGACATTCGCCCTCCGGCTCGCGGCGAGCCGACTGCTCCGCGGGGAGGCTGCCCGATGACGACGCGCTACGCCAGCGAGCTGTGGCACCACCGCGACCTGACGCTGAGCTTCGCGATGCGCGACATCAAGGCGCGGTACAAGCAGACCGTCTTCGGCGTGGCGTGGGCGGTTCTCCAGCCGCTGTCACTGATGCTCGTCTTCACGATGGTGTTCTCCCGCTTCGTCAAGATTTCCACCGACGGGATTCCGTATCCGATCTTCGTGTACAGCAGCCTCATGTTCTGGACGTGCTTCTCGATGACGATCTCGCAGGGGACGCTCGCGATCGTCGCGAACTCGATGCTCGTGCGGAAGATCTATTTCCCTCGTGAGACGCTGCTGCTGTCCATCGCGCTCTCGGCGGGACTCGATGTGCTCATCGCTTCGCTGGTCTTCGCCGGCATGCTGGCCTACTACCACATCGCGCTGACGATCACGGTGCTCTGGGTGCCGGTGCTCTTCCTGCTTCAGACGTTGTTCGCGCTGGGCGTCATCTGTTTCACGTCGGCGCTCAATACGCATTTCCGCGACATCGGCCACGGGATGCCGCTCGCCCTGCAGCTGTGGATGTTCGTGACCCCGGTGGCCTACCCGCTGACCGTCGTGCCCCAGTCGCTGTTGCCGCTCTATCTCCTGAACCCGATGGCGTCCATCATGGACGGTTATCGCGCCACGATCCTGCACGGCACGGCCCCGAACCTCACGTATCTCGGCTTCGGCGCCGCCGTCACGCTCGTGCTGACCGTCCTGGGCTACCTCACTTTCAAACACGCGGAACGGACATTCGCCGATGTCATCTAGTGAACGGAGCGAGCGCCGACATGCCTGACGTCGCCATCGGCTTCGACCGCATCTCGAAGCGATACCGCCTGCGTCACGGCTGGTATCGATCCGTCCGGGACGAGCTGCGGTCCATCCCGCGGCGCCTGTTCCGCGGCGTGCCCGCCGACGACGCCTTCTGGGCGCTTCGCGACGTCTCGTTCGAGATCGAGCGCGGCGACGTCGTCGGCCTCATCGGCCCCAACGGCGCGGGCAAGAGCACGCTGCTCAAGATCCTGTCCCGCGTCACCGTCCCGACCAGCGGCACGTTCACGGCCCGCGGCCGCCTCGGCGCGCTGATCGAGATCGGCGCCGGCTTCCATCCCGATCTCACCGGGCGCGAAAACGTCTATCTCAACGGCTCGATCATGGGGATGCGGCGCCGGGAGATCGAGGCCAAGTTCGATCAGATCGTCGAGTTCGCGGAGGTCGCGAGGTTCATCGATACGCCGGTGAAGTTCTACTCCTCCGGCATGCAGGTGCGTCTCGGATTCTCCGTGGCCGCCCACACCGATCCCGACATCCTGCTCATCGACGAGGTCATGGCGGTCGGCGACGCGGCCTTCCAGGCGAAGTGTCTCAACCGCCTGTCGGAGCTGAAGCAGCAGGGCAAGACGATCGTCCTCGTGTCGCACAACATGGCGAATATCCTTCAGCACTCGCGAAAGGTGCTGTGGCTGCAGGGAGGCGTCGTCCGCGGGTATGGCGATCCCGACACGATCGCCGAACACTACCTGGCCTCCGTGCGGGAGCACGCCGAGAGCGCCGTGGCACGCGACGAGCCGGGGCAAGCGAGCGCGAGCCCCGTCGTCATCGAGACGGTCTCGCTCTCGGATCCCGGCGGCCACCGGCCCAAGCGCTTCCGGCACGGGGACGCGGTCTGCGTCGACGTCGAGTATGCCGTCCGTGCGGCGGTGGCCGATCCCGTCGTCGAGGTGACGATCCAGGACGGGCACGGGTACCACCTCGGTGGCATCACGTCGCGCTTCGACTCCGTCAAGATCGACACGTCCGCCCCGCGCGGGGCGGTTCGCCTGACCTTGCAGCCGCTCCTGTTCGTCAAAGGTGACTACACGATCAACGTGCACATCCGCGATGCCGCCATCGAGCGCTATTTCGACATCAAGAAGGCGGCCGCCATTCTCATCGTCGACGGTCCGAGCATTGCGAGTCGCGAGCTGAGCGGGCACATCGTCTATCCGCACCACTGGGAGACGCTGTGACGGCGATGCCAGCCGTACCGGTCAGCGTCGTCGTTCCCGCCTACAACGCGGCACGCTTCATCGACGAAGCCCTGGCCAGCGTGCACGCGCAAACGCGTCGGCCCGCGGAGATCATTGTCGTCGACGACGGCTCAACCGACGACACGGCGGCCCGCGCGCGGGCGAACGGCGCCGTTGTCGTCAGCCAGCGCAATCAGGGACTCAGTGGCGCGAGGAATACGGGAATCCGCCATGCCTCGCAGCCCTGGGTCGCTCTCCTCGACGCCGACGACCTCTGGGAGCCTCGCAAGCTCGAGCTACAGTGGGCGGCGGCCACCCTCTGCCCCGATGCCGGCGTGGTCTTCACCGACGTCACGCGGTTCTCCGCTCACGGAATCGTCGACCCGTCGATCTTCGGTCGCACGAAGCATTACCGAGCGGTGCGCCGCACCGAGCTCGGCGACGGTATCGTGCGCTGTGAGCGCGACAGCCTGCAGCAGGCGTTCGTCAAGGAAAACTTCTTTTCTCCCTCGGCGGCGATGATACGGCGCGACGTCCTTTTGGCCGTCGGCCTCTTCGACACGACCGTCACGCATCGTGAAGATCGCGATATGTGGCTGCGGCTGCTGGCCGTCACGGACGTTGCCGTCGTGGAGCTTCCGTTGATGCGCTACCGCGTGCACGGCTCTGGCCTGTCGAACGACGACCGTGGGATGGCGCGCAGCGCGGTTGCCATCGCGCACAAGGTGCTCGCCAATCCATCGCAATACTTCCCGTACGCCGTCGACCGCTACCGCGCCGATCTTCCCGGGCTCTACCTCATCGCGGGGCGGCTGGAGGAACAGAGCGGCAACATCTCGCTCGCGCGCTCGTATTACGTGTCGTCGTGGAAGGCGGGTCGCGGCATCCGGCCGCTCGCGCTGGCGGTGCTGTCCACGATGCCGAAACCGCTCCGCGGCGCGGCGCGGCACGTCGTCAACAACGTCGCCGCGTTTCGCGGTTGGTTGATGCGGGCGCTCACCGCTCCCGACCACAGAGAACGCCGGGCATGACCGCGACATCGCGGGTCCTGTTCATCGAAAACAGCACCGGGCTGGGTGGCTCGACGCTGAGCCTGTGCACGCTTCTCGCCCACATCGATCGCGCCGCCTACGAACCCACGGTGGTGTTCTCACGAACCGATCAGGAGCGCTACTTCAGAGATTGCGGCGGCACCGTCACCCCGGCCGCGACGATTTCGTGTGGGTCGAGCTTGAAGTATCGGACCGTCGGCAGGCTCGTGCTGCGGATGTCCCGCGGCCTGTCCGCCGGCGTCGAGAGACGCATGCATACGGCGCTGTCCCTGCTGGACCTCGTCTTCGTGGTCGCGCCCTATGTCGCTCGTCTCTACCGATTCGCACGCCGCCAGCGCATCACGCTGATCCACCAGAACAACGGCGTCGACGTCGGCGCGATCGTCCTCGCCGCGCTCTTGGGCGTTCCCATGCTCGCCTATCAACGAGGCGCCGAATGGCACTCCGGCCTCGTCCGCTTCTTTGCCCGCTTCGTCACGCGGTACGTCGCGAACTCCGAGGCGACGAAGCAGGACCTCCTCGCGCTCGGCGTACCGGCGTCGAGGATCGACGTGGTCTATCCTCCGATCGATTTCACGCGGTTCGACTACCACAACCCGGGGCGTGTAACGCGCGCCGACCTCGGCCTTCCGCAGAGCGGTCCCTGCGTCGCCAGCATCGCGACACTGCAGAGACTCAAGGGGCACGACGTTTTTTTGAAGGCGGCCCAGCGCGTCATGGCCGAGATCCCGCAGGCCTGCGCGTTGATCGTGGGCGCGCCGGTCACCGGTAGTGAAGCGTACGGCCAGGAGCTCGCTGCACTGGCCGCGAGCCTGGGCATCGGCGACCGCGTCATCTTCACCGGCTTCCGCAACGACATTCCGGATCTGCTGCAGGTCATCGACGTCCTGGTGTTCGCCTCGCGCTCAGCCGAGGGCTTCGGCCGGGTGATCGCCGAGGCCATGGCCATGAAGAAGACCGTCGTCGCCACCCGGACGGGCGGCCCGTCGGAGATCATCGAGCACGAGCAGACGGGCCTCTTGATACCAACGGAAGACGACAAGGCGATGGCCGCGGCCATCGTCCGGCTGCTTCGTGACAAGAGCTTCGCGTCGGAGCTCGCGGAACGGGCCTATGTCCGCGCCTACGATCGGTATTCGGCGCCGGTGCACGCGCGGAAGCTGCAGGAGGCCTACGACCGCACGCTCGCGCCGCGACTCGACCTCGTGCCGCATCCACAAGGGGGTTCACTGCGATGACGACGACACGGCTTGCTCTCCTGCTGGCCGCCGCCCTCACGCTCCCGACGCTGACGGTGACCACCGCCTCGGCACAATCGGCGATGCCCGAAGTCCGCGTCAGCATGAACCAGACGGTCATCAGCTCACAGCTGCGATCCGCGATGCAGCTCGAGCAGCGAGCGATCGCCAAGCTGAACGACCCCCGAGCGTACGAGACGATAGAAGACATCACTCCCCTGATGTACCGGGCTTACGTGCTCATCCGTGCCGCCAGGGAGGGCATGCTCCTGGTCAAAGAGGGGAAGAAGTTCGTGGACCCGCTGCTGGAGTATGAGATCACCCAGACGACGCGAGCGTGGGACCTCGCGCGGGGTCCTGTCGACTGGACGTACAACAACATGGAGCGCGGGCAGTACATTGCGGCGAGCAATCAGAATCTCGCCGGGGTCGTCGCCATCCTCGAAGCGGTTCTCGAGGTGATGCCCTAACCCATGCCGATCCGGGACATCGGCGTCACGGTCGTCGTGCTTGCCCTGCTGCCGTTCTGCCTGACGCGGCCGTGGATCGGCGTGCTGCTGTGGTCCTGGCTCGGGTACATGAATCCGCACCGGCTGTCGTGGGGCTTTGCCTACAACCTCCCCTTTGCGCAGATGGTCGCGCTCGCGACGATTGTCGGCCTGATCATGACCAAAGACCGCCGGCCGCTACCCAAGCACATCCTCGTGTATTTGATGCTCGCTCTCTGGGTGCTGTTCTTCTTCTCGACGCTGGGCGCGTTCGAGCCGGAGGAAGCCTGGGACCAGTTCTCGAAGCTCTCGAAGATCCTGTTCATGACGTTCGTGACCATGCTGTTGATCTATGACGTCAAGAAGGTCCATGCGCTTCTCTATGTCATTGCGCTCTCGATCGGGATCTTCGGCCTCAAAGGCGGGATCTGGGCCCTCGCCACCGGCGGCGGCAATCAGGTGCTCGGCCCCGAAGGGACGTTCATCGGCGGCAACACCGAGATCGGGCTCGCGCTGAACATGATTCTGCCGCTCCTCATCTTCCTCGCCTGGCACGAGCCACGCCGGTGGGCACGCATCATTCTCAAGACCACGGCGTTCTTCTCAGTCTTCGCCATCCTGTTCACGTACTCTCGTGGCGCCGTTCTGGGCCTCGGAATCATCCTGCCGTTTATCTTTCTCAAGAGCCGGGCGCGGCTCATCGTCGTGCCCCTCGCGTTCGTTGGGTACCTCATTGGGCCAGGCCTACTGCAATCCACGATGCCGGAGCAGTGGCTCGAGCGGATGGGCACGATTAAGACGTACGACCAGGATCGCTCGGCGAATCAGCGGCTCAATGCGTGGTACGTCGCCTATCGAATCGGGCTGGATCATCCGTTTCTCGGGGGCGGGTTTCGTCCATTCTCACCGGCCGTCTATCAGCGATACAGCCCTCAGGACAGCTTCGATCTGGGGAACGTCCAATCCGACGCCCACAGCATCTATTTGCAAGTCTTGGCCGAGCACGGCTTCGTGGGGCTGGGGCTGTACCTGGCGCTCATCATTCAGACGCTGATCACGCTTCGGTCCACCATCGCGGCCTCGCGGAAAGATCCGGCGCTCAAGATCGTTCACGACGCGGCGCGGATGGTCGAGGTCAGCCTCATTGGATTTCTGATCAGCGGAACGTTCCTCAGCATGTCGTATTTCGACCTGTTCTTTCACCTGATCGCGATTGCGATCATCCTGAGGAGTCTCGTCAAGACTTCCGCGTCCACGGCGGCGAGTGGCGCGGCAACCGCACCCGTCACGGCGCGTCCTCAGCCGGTGCCCCTGGCGCCGCTGCTGGGCGTCCGACTCCAGCGGGAACGGCGATGAGCCGGCGACAGCCTGTCGAGGCCTGAAGGGACGCTCCATGTGTGGCATAGCGGGTTTCGTGCAGCGCGACGGACAGCGGCCGGACTCTCACCGGCTCAAGGCCATGACGGATTCCCTCGCGCACCGAGGCCCAGATGGCGAGGGTTTCGTCGTCCGAGGGATGGCGGCCCTCGGCCATCGGCGCCTGGCCATCATCGATCTGACGACGGGCGCCCAGCCGATGAGCAGCGAAGACGAGCGTCTGTGGATCACGTTCAACGGCGAGATCTACAACTTTCTCGAACTGCGGCGCGAGCTCGAGCAGCGCGGGTGCACCTTCCGGACCTCGTCCGATACGGAGGTCATTCTCAAGGCCTATGAGGTCTACGGGACGGAATGCCTGGGGCACCTCCGCGGAATGTTCGCATTCGCACTGTGGGACGAGCGCCGGGGCCGTCTGTTCCTCGCGCGCGACCGCGCCGGCATCAAGCCCGTGTTCTACCGCTGGGACGGGCGCCGGCTGCTGTTCGCCTCCGAGCTGAAGGCCATCCTCCAGGATCCGGACGTACCGCGCGAGCTCGACTGGGACGCGTTGAAGGAGTTCTTGATCTTCAACTACGTCCCGACGCCGCGCACGATCTTCCGGGGCATCCGGAAGCTTCCGCCCGCGTCGTACCTGGTGCTGGACGCCGACCGGCGGGAGCCGGAGATCCATCGCTACTGGGATCTGCGCCTGAAGCCCGTGGAGACGCGCTCGGACGCCGAATGGCTCGAGGGTCTCCGCTGGCATCTCGCGGATGCGGTGAAAAGCCACCTGATCAGCGACGTGCCGATCGGCGCGTTCCTCAGCGGCGGCGTCGACTCGAGCACCGTCGTCGCGCTCATGGCGCAGGCTGTTGACCGTCCCGTTCGGA
>Ga0114129_10001425_pt1 | contig 32283 bp, 29 predicted proteins | sample RhiMetdeltSRZDD1_FD_80071 | JGI IMG/M metagenome (GOLD analysis project Ga0114129, IMG submission 80071) | Populus rhizosphere microbial communities from Tennessee, USA - Rhizosphere MetaG P. deltoides SRZDD1 (version 2) (version 2) | ecosystem: Host-associated > Plants > Roots > Rhizosphere >...
CGGCAGTTCCTCGAGCAGATGGAGAAGCCCGAGGTCGACTCGATCGAGGGGCTCTCGCCCGCGATCTCGATCGAGCAGAAGACCACCTCGAAGAACCCGCGCTCGACCGTCGGCACCGTCACCGAGATCTACGACTACTTGCGGGTGCTATTCGCGCGGGTCGGCATCCCGCACTGCCCGCGCTGCGGCAAGGTCATCTCGGCCCAGACCGTACAGCAGATGGTTGATCGCGTGCTGGCCCAGGCGCCGGGCACGCGGTTGCTGGTGCTGGCCCCGGTCGTCCGCGGCCGCAAGGGCGAGTACAAGAAGCTCTTCTTCGATCTCCAGCGCCAGGGCTACTCGCGCGTGCGGGTCAACGGCGTCGTGCGCGAGCTCGGCGAGGAGATCGAGCTCGACAAGAAGCGCAAGCACACGATCGACGTCGTGGTCGACCGGCTCGTTGTGCGCGAGAACCTCGGCTCGCGCCTGGCCGACTCGCTGGAGACCGCGCTGCGGCTGGCCGACGGCATCGTGACGGTCGAGACCGTCAATAGCGAAGAGGAAAGAAACGCGGGAGCGGAGCCAGGTCGCGCCCACAGCAGGCCACCCTCGGCCCGAGCCGGCCTCACGGGCCCCGCTACAAAAACCCCCGCTACAACAATAACGTTCTCCGAGAAGCTGGCGTGCGCCGACTGCGGCGTCTCCTTCCCGGAGGTGTCGCCGCGCATGTTCTCGTTCAACAACCCGTACGGCGCCTGCCCGGAGTGCGGCGGCATCGGCTCGCGCGACGAGATCGATCCCGACCGGCTCGTGCCGAACCCGGCGCGCTCGCTCAAGGAAGGCGCGCTGGCGCCATGGGCCGGGCGCGAGACGTCGTATTTCCGCCAGACCCTGGCGGTGCTGGCCAAGCGCCACAAGTTCTCGCTCGAGTCGCCGTGGTCAGAGCTCAAGAAGCCGGTGCGCGACATCATCCTCAACGGTGAGCGTGACGGTGGGTTCGAGGGGGTGATCAAGACCCTGGAGCGCCGCTATCGCGAGACCTCCTCCGAGGAGGCGCGCGCCGAAGTCGCGCAGTTCATGACCGAGCGGCCGTGTCCGGGCTGCGGCGGCTCGCGCCTGCGGCCGGAGTCGCTCGGCGTAAAGATTGCGGGCCGGTCGATCGCCGACGTCGTGCGCCAGACCATCAAGGAGGCCGGCGGCTTCTTCGAGAAGCTCGACCTGACCGAACGCGAGGCGGCGATCGCGCGGCGCGTGCTCAAGGAGATCCGTGAGCGGCTCGGTTTCCTGATGAACGTAGGGCTCGACTATCTGACGCTCGATCGCCCGGCCGGCACGTTGTCCGGGGGAGAAGGGCAACGAATTCGTCTGGCGACTCAGATAGGATCGAGTCTCGTCGGAGTCCTCTACATCCTGGACGAACCCTCGATTGGATTGCACCAGCGCGACAACCGCCGGCTCCTCGACACGCTCAAGCGCCTGCGCGACATCGGCAACACCGTGCTGGTCGTCGAGCACGACGAGGAGACGATCCGCGCGGCGGACTATGTCGTCGACCTCGGCCCCGGCGCCGGCGAGCTCGGCGGCCACATCGTCGCGGTCGGCACGCCGGACGAGATCATGGCGAACCCGGACTCGCTCACCGGGCGCTATCTCTCGCGCTCGCTTGCCATCCCCGTACCGGCGACGCGGCGCAAGGGGAGCGGCCACTTCATCACGATCCACAACCCGCGCGAGCACAACCTCAAGGGCATGGCGGTGAAGGTCCCGCTTGGGACGTTCACCTGCGTGACCGGCGTGTCGGGCTCGGGCAAGTCGACGCTCGTCAACGACATCCTCTATCGCGCGCTGGCTTCGATGCTGCACCGGGCTCAGGACCGGCCGGGGGCTCACGACCGCATCGAGGGCGCCCAGCGCATCGACAAGGTCGTCGATATCGACCAGTCGCCGATCGGCCGCACGCCGCGCTCGAACCCAGCGACCTACACCGGCGTGTTCACGTTCATCCGCACGCTCTTCGCGCGCACGCCCGAGGCGCGGATGCGCGGTTACCAGCCCGGCCGCTTCTCGTTCAACGTGAAGGGTGGTCGCTGCGAGGCCTGCCAGGGCGACGGGCTGGTCAAGATCGAGATGCACTTCCTGCCCGACGTCTACGTGACGTGCGACGTCTGCAAGGGCCGCCGGTACAACCGCGAGACACTCGACGTGCACTACAAGGGCATGAGCATCGCCGCGGTGCTCGACATGACCGTGCGCGAGGCCCTCGGGTTCTTCGATGCGGTCCCGGTGATCAAATCGAAGCTCGCGACTCTCGACGACGTCGGTCTAGACTATATACGTCTAGGGCAGTCGGCGACGACCCTCTCGGGCGGCGAGGCGCAGCGGGTCAAGCTCGCGACCGAGCTCTCGCGCCGGGCGACGGGCCGCACGCTCTACATCCTGGACGAGCCGACGACGGGATTGCATTTCGCCGACATCCAGCGCTTGCTGGACGTGCTCAACAAGCTGGTCGATCAGGGCAATACCGTGGTGATAATCGAGCACAATCTGGACGTGGTGAAGACCGCCGACTGGGTGATCGATCTCGGTCCCGAGGGCGGCGACGACGGCGGTCGGGTGGTGGCCACCGGGACGCCGGAGGAGCTGGCCCGCCGCCCGGAGCGCACGTACACCGGGCAGTTCTTGAGACCGCTGCTGACGGGCTCCTGACCGATGCGCCGGACCAAGATCGTTTGCACGATCGGTCCCGCGAGCAGCAGCACCGACGAGCTCGATCGCCTGGCGGCGGCCGGCCTCGACGTGGCGCGGCTCAACTTCTCTCACGGCAGCCACGAGGAGCACGCCGAGGTCGTGCGGCGTATCCGCGAGGGCGAGGCGCGGTGGGGCCGGCCCGTCGCGATCCTGCAAGACCTGCAGGGCCCGAAGATCCGCCTGGGGACGTTCGGTCCCGGCGGCGGCGCGCGCGTCGACCTCGAGCCCGGACGGCCGTTCACGCTCTACGCGCACGCCGTCGTCGGCACCGCCGAGCAGGCGTCGATCACCCACCCGGAGTACCTCAAGGACCTGCGCGCCGGCGACGAGATCTGGATGGACGACGGCATGATCCAGCTCCGCGTCGAGACGGCGTCGCCCGACGAGGTGCGCTGTCGCGTCGTGGTCGGCGGGCGCATCAGCGATCACAAGGGGCTCTCGCTGCCGCGCGTGAAGCTGCCGGTGTCCTGCCTGACCGACAAGGACCGCGAGGACCTACGCTTTGGCCTCCGCCAGGGCGTCGACTACATCGCGGTCTCGTTCGTGCGCTCGGCCGCCGACATCGACGAGGTGCGGGAATTCCTGAGGCATGAAGCGGCGGACCTGCCGATCGTCGCCAAGCTCGAGCGGCACGAGATCGTCGACAACCTGCCGGGCATCCTGGCCATGGTCGATGCCGTGATGGTCGCGCGGGGCGACCTCGGCGTCGACGTGCCGCTCGAGGACGTGCCGCACATCCAGAAAGAGATCATCCGCCAGGCCCGCAACGCCAAGGTGCCGGTGATCGTCGCGACCCAGATGCTGGAGTCGATGGTGACGCATCTGAGACCGACCCGCGCCGAGGTCTCGGACGTCTCGACGGCCATCTTCGACGGCGCCGACGCGGTGATGCTCTCGGCGGAGACGGCCACCGGGCGCTACCCGCACGACGCCGTCGCGGTCATGGCGCGCGTCGCCGAGCGCGCCGACGACGCGGCGCTGTCGGTCGAGCGCGAGCGCCGGCGGCGCCCCGGCGCGAGCTTCCAGGAGGCGATCTCCGACGCCGCCGCGACGGCGGCCCACGTGCTGAGCGCGCGCGCGATCGTCGCGTTCACCGAGTCGGGTTTCTCGGCGCGCCTCATCTCGCAGGCTCGGCCGAGCGTGCCGATCATCGCGCTGACGCCGTTCGTCGAAGTGCAGCGACGGCTCGCGCTGTCGTGGGGCGTCACCTCGCGGCTGATCCGCAAGGTCGAGACCACCGACGAGATGATCGAGGAAGTCGAGGCGACCCTGCTGACCGAGGGCGCCGTGCGCCCCAACGACGTGATCGTCATCATCTCGGGCTCGCCCATGTGGGTCCGTGGGACGACCAATCTCTTGAAGTTGCACCGGGTGGGCGAGCGCCGCGCGTGAAGCTCGAGCTCGGGCGCCGACCCCCGCGTCGCCTGCTGCTCACCTTGATCGGCCTCGTGCTGCTCTGGGCCGCCGCCGGCGTGGTCGTCGCCGGGTACGTCGTCGCGCGCTACGACACGGCCGTGACCGACAGCATGACCTCGGTCCGCGAGATCGTGAGCCTGGCGCTCGACGATGTTCGTCACGAAGCCTGGTTGCTCGCGCACGATCCGGCAGTGGTCGAGGGCGCTAGCAAGAGCGACTGGGCCACGCTCGTCCGCGGTGCGCTGCCGCGGATCCTCGAGCTCCAGCAGGAGCGGCTCGCCGATCTCTTTCTTATCGTGGACGCGAGCGGCCTTCCGCTCGTGCAGGTGCCGCCCACGCAGCCGGCCATCGCGCCGGCGGTGGTGCGCCCGGCCGGGCCCATCACGCAGGTGGCCATGGTCGGCGAGCGCCCGTACGTGCTGGGCGTCGCGCCGAGCGGGGCCGGCATGGTCGTCGTGGGCCGGCGCTTCGACGCGCTGGAGGCCGCGGTGGCGAGCCTGCCGGAACGTCCCGCGCTCGTCATCGTCGCCAACGGCCACGCGGTGGGCGCCAGGCCGGCCGGCGCGCCCGTCGGGGGTTGGGACGATGCGCTGCGCACGGGCCAGATCGCGTTCGGCGGCGAGACGTGGCTGGCGCGACAGCTCGCGGAGGGCGGCGCGAGCCTCTGGACGTTGCTGCCCGCACGCGAGCATCAGGGCGCCGCGCGGCGTCTCTGGCTCTGGTGGGCGTTCTCGCTCATCGCCGCGCTCGGCGGCGCTGTCGGCATCGCAGCGGTCTCGCAGTCGGAGCGCGGCGAGGGCGCCTCGGAGCGACGGCCACACGACGCGCGGCGACCAACGAAACCACCGTCGGCGCCGCCCCCGCCCGCCACGCCGGCCAAGTCGGCCGCGCCGGGCTCGCCGGCCGCGCCCGAGCCGTCCGACACCCGGCGCAGCCGCGAGCTCGAGGTGCTGCACGCGGTCGTCGTCGCGACCGGCAGCGGGGACGACCTCGTGCTCACCGCCGAGCGAACACTCGAGGTGGTGTGCGACGTCGCCGAGATCCATTTCGGCGGCGTGTTCCGCTACGATGCGGCCGCGCAGACGCTGGCCCTGATCGCTCACCGCGGGCTCCAGACCGAGGACGTCGAGCGGCTGCGGGTTCGCTCGATCGATCAGAGCCATGTCGGCGAGGTGATTCGAACGGGCCGCGTGACCATCACCGACTTGACCGCCTCGCGGGTGCTCACGCCGGAGGTCCGCGAGCGGGTGCGGGTCGGCGGCTATCGCACCCAGCTCGCGCTGCCGATTCCGGTGAACGGCGAGACGTGGGGTGTGATGGCCCTCATCTCGAAGGACGCGCGCACGTTCGGCGCCGACGAGCTGACCCTGCTTGAGGCCGTCGCGCACCAGGTAGGACAGGTTGTGGCGCGCGCCGCACTTCTGGCCGAGAGCCGCGAGAAGAGCCGCCGGCTCGAGACGCTCGGGCGGCTCGCTCAGACGCTGACCGCCACCTTGTCCCCCGACGAGGTGTTCCAGCGCGTCGTCGACGCGGCGGTCGAGCTGTTCGGCTCGAGCGCCGCCCTGCTCTGGCTCGTGGAGGACGACGGCCGGCACGTCGCGCTGCGTGCTGCCGCCGGCGTCGACGCGTCGAGCGACGGCTTCGAGCGGGTGCTCGTCGGTGAAGGGCTCATCGGCACCGTCGTGGCGACCCGCGAGCCACTAGCGGTGGTCGACGCCCTCGACGATCCGCGCACCCGCAACGTCGGGCCATCGCGCGCCGCCGGCTTGGTCAGCGTCGGCATCGCGCCGCTCCTGATCGGCGAGAGAGTGCTGGGCGCCCTCGCCATCGGCGTGCGCGCCCGGCACCAGCCGACGCCCGAGGAGATGCAACTCCTCGGCTCGCTGGCGTCGCACGCGGCGAACGCGATCAACAACGCGCAACTCTACCGCGAGGCGACGCGGCAGGCGCAGCGGATGAGCGCGCTCGCCGACCTGAGCCGGCTGCTCTCCGAGACGCTCGATCCGGACCTGGTCGCGCAGCGCGTCGCCGACAGCGTGCGCCAGCTGCTCGGGGCGCATTCCTCCAGCGTCTACCGGCTCGATCCCGAGTCCGACTCGCTCGTGTCGTTCGCGGTCTCCGGCGACGCGCGCGTCGCGATGAGCCAGGGCACCGTGTTCCCGCGTGGTCACGCCGTCGTGGGGCTCGCCATCGAGGCCGGGACGCCGATCGCCACGCCGAATCTGCTCGTCGACCCGCGGTTCACGTTCACGCCCGAGTCGCGGGCCATGATCGAGCGCGCCGGCCAGCGCTCGGTGCTGGGCGTGCCGCTGCGGATCGGCGAGCGCGTGATCGGCGCCCTGGGCGTCGGTGATCGCATCGGGCGGCAATTCGACGACGACGAAATCCGACTGACGCAGGCCTTCGCCGACCAGGCCGCCGTGGCGCTCGAGAACGCGCGGCTCTACACGGAGATGACGCGCCGGCGGCTCGAGGCGGAAGAGTTCGCGCGTCTGGCCCGGACCCTCACCGAAAGCCTCGACCCGCGCGACGTGGGCGAGCGAATCGTCGAGAGCGTGCTCGCGCTCTTCCAGGTCCGGTCGTCTGTGCTCCGGCTGCTACGGCCCGATGGCTCACTGGCCACTCTCGCGGGCGGGGGTCGCTTTCGCGAGGTCTCGCACTTCAATGCTGTTCTGCCCGCGGGAGTTGGACCGTCCGGGATCGCGATCGTCGAGGGACGCGCGGTGGCATCGCCCGATGTCTTCAACGATCCGGCGATCGTCCTGAGCGACCAGGCCGCCGCGACATTGCAGCACACCGGCGCCCGCGCGGTGCTCGCCGTGCCGCTACGTGCGAAGGGACGGATCATCGGTACCTTGGCCCTGGGCGATGTCGCGGGCCGGATCTTCTCGCAGGCCGAAGTCGCGCTGCTCCAGGCCTTCGGCGACCAGGCGGCGCTGGCGCTCGAGAACGCGCAGCTCTACGAGCAGAACCGGCGCCAGGTGGAGGAATTGTCAGTGCTGCTTGAGCTCTCGCGCGCGGTCACCGGCCAGCTCGATCGCGCGGCCTTGCTCGAGGCCATCCGCACCCAGGCCGGCCGCATCCTGAACGCCACCAACATGGCGATCGTGCTGCGCGACGAGGAGCGCGGCGACCTCGAAGTCGTGCTGCGCGTCGTGGACGGGGTGGCCGATATGCGCATGCCGCGGCGGTACCCGTCCCGCACCGTCGGGCTCATGTCCGCCGTGCTCGAGACGGGCCAGGCGGTTCGCACGGACAACTACCTGGCCGAGTGCGCGCGGCGCGGTGTCGCGCCGGTCGGGACGTTTCCGGAGTCGCAGCACTGGCTCGGCGTGCCCATGACGACCGGCGACACGGTCATCGGCGTGCTGACCTTGCGCAGCCCGACGCGACCCTTCGGTGAGGCCGACGAGCGCCTCTTGTCCAGCATCGGCCACCTCGCCGCCCTGGCACTGCGCAGCGCGCGGCTCTTCGAGGAGCGCAGCCGGGCCTACAGCGAGCTCGCCTCGGCCCAGGACCAGCTCGTGCGCACGGAAAAGCTGCGGGCGCTCGGCGAGATGGCCTCGGGCGTCGCCCACGACTTCAACAATCTCCTGGCCTCGATCCTGGGCCGCGCCCAGCTGACGTTGCAGCGGCTGCAGGACCCGCAGCTCCGCAAGTGGCTGCAGGTCATCGAGCGCTCCGCGCTCGACGGAGCGCAGACGGTGCGCCGGCTGCAGGAATTCACGCGCACCCGGCGCGACCAGCCGTTCGTCGCGGTCGACCTCAACGAGGTGATCCGCGGCGCGCTCGAGATCACCCAGTCGCGCTGGCGCGAGGAGACGCAGAGCCGCGGCGTCGCCGTCGAGGCGCGGACGTCGTTCGGCAATCTGCCCAGCGTTGCCGGCGATCCGGCCGAGCTGCGCGAGGCGATGACCAACCTGATCCTGAACGCGGTGGACGCGATGCCGACCGGCGGCACCCTGAGCCTGACCACGAGCGTCGAGAACAACCTGATCGTGGTGACGGTGGCCGACACCGGCGTCGGGATTCCCGAGGCGATCCGCGGCAAGATCTTCGACCCGTTCTTCACCACGAAGGGACCGCAGGGCACCGGGCTCGGGCTCTCGATGACGTACGGCATCCTTTCGCGCCACGGCGCGCGGATCACCGTCGACAGCCAGGAAGGACGCGGCACCCGATTCCGCCTGACGTTCGCGCCGAGCGTCGTCCCCGACGTGGAGCACAAGCCGCCGAGCGAGACGCCGCCCCCCGGCGTCTCCCTCCGCTGCCTGGTCGTCGACGACGAGGCAGAGGTGGGCCGCGTGCTCGGCGACGTGCTCCAGACCAGTGGCCACACGGTCGTCGTGCTGACCGACGGCGAGGCGGCGATCGCGCAGCTGCGCGCCGAGTCGTTCGACCTGGTGTTCACGGATCTGGCGATGCCGCGGGTGTCGGGCTGGCAGGTGGCCCAGGCCGCCAAGGAGATCGCGCCGTCGGTCCCGGTGGTGGTGGTCACCGGCTTCGGCGTCGAGCTGACCCCGGAGGAGCGTCACACGCACGGGGTCGACATGGTGTTGGTCAAGCCGTTGAAGATCGTGGACGTGCAGGACGTCGTGGCGCGCGCGGCCAAGCGCCGCGCGGGGCGAGGCTGATGGCAGTGTCTCCGACCGGAGGACGATGCGCATGGATTTCAAGTTCCTGACACTCGAGCGGCGCGACGGCGTCGCGACGATCACGCTCAATCGCCCCGACGCGTTCAACGCGCTCAGCCTGGGCCTCGGCCGCGACCTGTTCCACGCCTCGCTGGAGGTCGACGAGGATCCGGGCGTGCGCTGCATCGTGGTGACCGGTGCCGGCAAGGCGTTCTGCGCCGGCGGCGACGTGAAGGACTTCGTCGACAACATCGAGCGCATCGGCGTGCTGGTCAAGGAGCTGACCACCTATCTGCACGGCGCCGTGTCGCGCTTCTGCCGCAGCGACAAGCCCGTCATCATGGCGGTCAACGGCGTCGCCGCGGGCGGCGGGCTGAGCTTCGCGCTCTCCGGCGATCTGATCGTCGCCGCCGAGTCGGCGCGCTTCACGATGGCGTACTCGAAGATCGCCGCCACGCCCGACGGCTCGTCGTCCTACTTCCTGCCGCGGCTCGTCGGCCTCCGGCGCGCGATGGAGCTCTACTTCACCAACCGCGTGCTCTCGGCGCGCGAGGCGCTCGAGTGGGGGCTCGTGACGCGCGTGGTGCCCGACGCCGAGCTGCCGAGCGCCGTGGCGACCCTGGCCCGCGAGCTGGCCAGCGGACCCACGAAGGCCTTCGGCGGCGCCAAGCGACTCTTCCACCAGTCGACGTGGGAGAGCCTCGAGACGCAGATGGAGCTCGAAGCGCAAGCGATCGCCGCGAGCGGCCACACCGAGGACTTCCGAAGCGGCGTGACCGCGTTCGCGCGCAAGCAGACGCCGACCTTCCGCGGACGCTGACGCATAGGCCGGCAGCGTCCTCGGGTACAATCGGTGGCGAAGCGCATCAGGAGGCTCCGATGACTCAGACGAGCGCCGCGAAGGTTTCCGGAACGAAAGCCAGGTACTTCTACCGCCCGGGCTGATCGTCCTGCGCCAAGACGAAGGAGCTCCTCTCGTCTTGGGGGGTCGAGTTCGACCCGGTCGACGTGCAGGCCCATCCCGAAGGCTACGAGGAGCTGGCGCGGCTGGGCGTGAATCGCGTGCCCGCGCTCACCATCGGCGAGCGCGTCGCGCAAGGCTGGAACCCCCCGGCGTACGCCGAGCTCCTGGGCATCCCGTACTCGGCCACCACGAAGCTGTCGCCGGCCGTGCTCGCCCAGCGGCTCGACATCGTGCTCGACACGACCCAGCAGCTCATTCGCAGCGTTCCCGATCACCATCTCGACTGGCGTCCGCCCGAGCGGAACCGCACGTTCCGCAACCTCGGCTATCACGTGTTCAGGCTCTCGCTGGCGTTCGTCGACGGGATGGATCTGGGCGAGTTCCCGGAGTCGTGGCTGCTCGACGAGGCGCCCGCCGACCTGATCGACGGCGCGTCGATCGCGCGCTACGGCGCGCTCGTGCGCGGCCGCATCGGCGGGTGGTTCGAGGGCGCCTCGCCGAGCGAGTTCCAGCGGATCATCAAGGTGTACTACGGTCCGCAGTCGGGCCACGATCTGCTCGAGCGCACGGCGTGGCACGCCGCGCAGCATCTCCGGCAGCTCTACGTGCTGTGCGAGCGCCTGGGGATCACGCCCCCGGTGCCGATGCCCGTCCACGCGTTCGAGGGTCTGCCGCTCCCCGACGCCTTGTGGTAGCCCGCGTCGACTACGACGGGCGCCTGCACGGCGCCTATCGGTCGGGCCGCGCACTTTCGGCCGAGACGGGCCGCCTCTGGATGGACGCGATCGCGCGCCGTCTCGACGGCCGGTGCTCAGAGTTGACCGTCCTCGACCTGGGTGCCGGCACGGGCCGCTTCTCGACGATGCTCGCCGAGGCGTTCAGCGCGCGCGTCGTCGCCGTCGAGCCATCGGAGAAGATGCGCGCCGAGGCCGAGCGCGGGAGCGCGCACCCGCGGGTCGTCTATCGTGCCGGCGCCGCGGACGCAGTCCCCGCCGCCGAAGCGGAGTTCGATTTCGCCTTCATGTCGATGGTGATCCACCACGTCTCGGATCTGGACGCCTGCGCGCGCGAGCTGCGCCGGGTCGTCCGGCCGGGAGGGCTCGTCTTCATCCGCAATCTCTTCAACGGCCGGCTCGACGGCGTGCGCCACTACGAGTTCTTCCCATCGGCGCGCGCGATCGACGAGGCGCGGCTGCCCACGGTCGCCCGCGTACGCGACGCCTTCGCGGATGCCGGCTTCGCGCCGGTCGCGCTCGACACGATCGAGCAGCAGATCGACACGAGTCTGGGCGCGCACTACGAGCGGCTGAAGCTTCGCGCGCTTTCGTCGTTCGAGCTGCTCAGCGACGCCGAGTTCGAAGCGGGGCTCGCGCGCCTGCGCCGCGCGGCGGAGCTCGAGACGCCGCCGACCCCGGTCCTCGAGAAGCTCGACCTGCTCACCCTACGCCGCGAGCAGGCAGCCGCCTGCTAGTCCTCCTCGGCCCAGGCTTCGGTCAGGCGGCGCGCGAGCTCGCGGTGGTGGTGGAAGAAGTAGGCGAGCATCACGATCGTCGCCAGGAGATTGCCGACGAAGACGGTCCAGCCGGCGATCTCGTCGAGCACCCACTTGGCCGCGATCAGGACCCCGCCGATGAAGAAGACCTCGAAGGCCGTGAAGAAGATCACCAGCGCGAACACGAAGAGCGGCTGGCGCTCGGCGGCCGCGATGAGCAGCGCGCCGACGATGCCGAACAGCGCGAACGCGATGCCGTGCACGATCGAATAGGAGACGATCGCCCCGATCGGGTTGGCCTCGCGCAGCAGGGCGGCGCCGAGGAGCCTTGGCGTCCGGAGCGCCTCGCCCTGGAGCGAATCGATTGCGAGGAACCAGAGCGCGACGACCGCCGCGCCGAGCAGGCCGGCCACGATGCCCTCGCGAAAAACGGAGCCCCAGGAGCCGATCAACGTCCGCGGCAGCGCCCGGTGGGCGCGGAAGAAGTACCAGAGCATCGCGACCGAGGCGAAGAGGTTGCCGACGAGGATCGCCCACCAGACCAGCGCTCCCAGCATCGATTTGCCGAGCGCGCCGACCACCCCGAACACGAACACCTCGAAGCTCGCGAACAGGATCACGAAGGCGAGAAACAGCGCGGGCTCGCGCTCGCTGACGGCCATGAGGCTTGCCGCCACCACGCCGAACGCGATGAAGGCCAGGCCGTGGATGATCGTGTAGCCGAGGACGTTGCCGAACGACGGCGTGACGGCCGCCGGATCCGTGATGCCCTGGAAGACAGCGGCGCCCAGGAGGCCGGGTGTGAGGAACGGCCGGCCACGCGCGATGTCGAAGACGAGGAACCAGAGGGCCACCACGGCCGCGCCGATCAAGCCGGCCACGACCCCTTCTCTCAGGATCGACCGCTCCCCGGACGCCATCTGCGTGGCCATCATTGTATGCCTTCCGTCGTCACTCGGCGTCGCGCGCGAAGCGCACGCCGTAGTCGGAGTAGCGCAGGTGCGGCGGCAGGGAGGAGCGGTGCGCGACCGGGCTCCAGGGGTCGGCGTGGCGCCACGCCCCGCCACGGCTCACCCGACGCGTCCCGGTCTCCGGCCCTCGCGGGTTCCGCGCCGGCGAGCAAACGTAGTAGTCGTCGTCGAACCAGTCGGCGCACCACTCGTGGCACACGCCGGAGGCGTCGCTGAGCCCGAGCGCGTTGACCGGCGTTTCGCCCACGCGCGGCGGACGGGTGAACGTGAGACCGGGACGATCGTCGCCCCACGGAAAGCGTCGGGCGTCGAGTCCGCCGCGCGCAGCCTTCTCCCACTCCGCCTCCGTCGGCAGTCGCGCCCCGGCCCAGCGTGCGAAGGCTGCCGCCTCGGTCCACGACAGCCCGACGACGGGCTGGCGCGGATCGGAGAAAGCGACGTCGCTCCAGAAGGGCGGCGCGGGAGCGCCGGTGGCCGCCATGAACTCGGCGAAGTCGGCGTTGGTCGCGGGCGTCAGCGCCATCAGAAAGTCGTCGACCCAGACGACGTGCTCAGGGCGCTCGCAGGGGTGACCCTGCGCCCAGCCCATCCGGAACGACCCCGCTGGAACGCGCACGAACCGCACGCCTTATAATAGAGATCGTCTAGAGCGCACCGCACACAGAGGAGAACGCCATGAACGTCGCCCCACGGATGTCCCGGCTCGGCACCGAATCCGCGTTCGAGGTGCTGGCGCGCGCGCGACAGCTCGAGCGCACGGGCCGCGAGATCGTCCACCTCGAGATCGGCGAGCCCGACTTCGACACGCCGGCGCACATCAAGGAGGCCGCCAAGCAGGCGCTCGACGCCGGGGCGACGCATTACGGTCCAGCCGCCGGGCTGCCCGAGCTTCGGGAGGCGATCGCCAAGCACGTGGCCGAGACGCGCGGCGTCGCGGTGGCGCCGGAAGAAGTGGTCGTCACGCCCGGCGCCAAGCCCATCATGTTCTTCACGATCATGGCGATGATCGGCGAGGGCGACGAGGTCATCCATCCCAATCCGGGCTTTCCGATCTACGAATCGGTCATCAATTTCGTGGGCGGCGTGCCGGTCCCGATTCCCCTGCGCGAGGAGAGCGGCTTCGGCTTCGATCTCGAGCTGTTCGAGCGCAAGGTGAGCTCGAAGACGAAGCTGATCGTGATCAACTCGCCGGAGAATCCCACCGGCGGCGTCCTCGATCGCGCCCAGCTCGAGCGCATCGCGTCGATCGCGGTGGCGCGGAAGATCCCGGTGCTCACCGACGAGATCTATCGCCAGTTCCTCTACGAGGGCGAGTTCGCGTCGATCATGAACCTGCCGGGCATGCGCGATCAGACGATCCTGCTCGACGGCTTCTCGAAATCGTACGCGATGACCGGCTGGCGTCTCGGCTACGGCGTGATGCCGCCGCCGCTCGCCGAGCACGTGGCCCGGCTCATGGTGAACTCGAACTCGTGCACCGCCTCGTTCGTGCAGCTCGCCGGGATCGCCGCGCTCCAGGGCGACCAGACGCCAGTCGCGCGCATGGTGGCCGAGTTCAAGCGGCGGCGCGACCTGCTCGTCGACGGGCTGAACCAGCTGCCGGGGGTCAGGTGCGCCCGCCCGCGCGGCGCGTTCTACGTCTTCCCGAACATCACGGGCACCCGGCGCTCCTCGGCCGAGGTCGCCGAGCGTCTCCTGAACGACGCCGGCGTGGCCGCGCTCTCCGGCGCCGCGTTCGGCGCGCACGGCGAAGGCTACCTGCGCTTCTCGTACGCGAACTCGGAGGCCAATCTGAAGAAGGCCCTCGAGTGGATGCGCCCGGTGTTCGAGCGCCTGGCGAATTGACGGCCGCGCGCTGCGCGTGAGCCGTAGCACGGTCGCCGACGTCCTCGCCGACGGCCTGAGGCGCGCCGGGACGCGACGACTCTTCGCCGTCGCCGACGGAGGCGACGGCCACGCAGTGCTGGATGCGGCGTCCGCGGCCGGGCTTGCCGTCACGTTCGCTTCGACCGAGGCCGGCGCGTGCGTCATGGCCGCGGTCACCGGCGATCTCACCGACTCGCCGGGCGCCGTTCTGATACGCGATCTCGCCCCCGATGTGGGGCCCGCCGTCGCCGCCGCGGTCGGCGATCGAGCGCCGATGATCGTGCTGACGAGCGGCGCTTCTCTCGCGCTCGCCGGATGCAAGGAGACGCTCGGCGTCGAGCCGAAGACCGTCGCGCACCGGATCGCTCACGCCGCCCGGCTCTCGATGGCGATTCCACGCGGTCCCGTCCAGCTCGACGTCGCCGCGGAGATCGCTGGACGATCGTCCCTGCCGGTGGCGACGTCGTGCCGCCCGGACTCGCTTCCGTATCCCGCGAGCGAGTCACTCGATCGCGCGGCCGAGGCGCTCGTCGGCGCCACGCGGCCGCTGTTGCTGACGGGACTTCACTGCCGCTCGGACGACGCGGCGCAGTGGCTCCGGGCGTTCGCCGAAGCGCTGCCGGCGCCGGTGATCGCGTCGCCGCGAGCAAAGGGGGTGATTCCCGATCCCCATCCGCTGATGCTAGGCGTGCTCGGTCTCAGCGGCGCGGAAGAGCGCTTGCTGAGCCGGGCCGATGTCGTCGTGGCGATCGGACTGGACGCGCCGCTAGAGCCGATGCTTGCCACGTCAGCGCGCGTGCTGGCCTTCGGGCCGGCGCAGCCAGCAGATGACCGGGGCACAGCCGTGCAGGTGGTCGGCGACGTCAGCGCGGTCATCGAGGAGCTCGCGGCGCGGCTGCGCGACAAGCCGCGCGCCGACTGGGACGTCGCCGAGCTCGATCGGCTGAGGCGCGAGAACGCCGGCGACGCTGGGAACGGTCTCGCCGCGCGTCTTGTCCGGCTCGCCCGCGAGGCCTGCCCCGCGGGGACGATCGCGACCGTGGATGCGGGCGCGCGCCGCGCCGCCGTCACGGGCGCCTGGCACGCGACCGCCCCGCGCGAATTCCTGACGTCGAGCGCGCCCGAAGGGACGGGATTCGCGCTGCCGGCCGCGATCGCGGCGCGCCTGGTGCATCCCGACCGTCGCGTGGTCTGCTTCACGGACGCGGCGCTGATGGCGACGGCGCAAGAGCTCGAGACCGCCGTGCGGCTCGCGACACCGGTCGTGATCGTCGTCTTCGAAGACGCCGCGCCCGGTGCCGTCACCAGGCAGCTCGAGCGCTACGGAGTGTCCCTGTCCGTTGCGGAGAACGAGCCGACGTTCGCGCGGGCGCTCGGTGAGGCGCTCGGGATCGCGGGGCCGTCGCTGATCGTCGTTACTTCCCGCACTCCGGTTTGAGGATCGCCAGGGTTCGGCCGTCCAGACGGGTCGTGAGCTCGCCCGTAACCGTGATCCCTCGCTGCTGAAGCTCGAGCGCCGCCGGTCCGAGAAGACTCAGATGGCCTGCCGCGTACGCCGAGAAGGTCTCGCCGAGCCGAAACGAGGCCGCCTCGCCGGGAAGGACCGAGCTCTCTGAGGACCGCCGCTCGATGAACCGCAGCTTGCTCACGGCCGTCGCCGGCGGCTCGCCGAGCTCGATCGAGTCGGCCCCGAATAGATCGAAGTCGGCTATGACTCTCAGACGGCTGGGCGCCCCGGTTTGACCGAGCAACGGATACGCCACGCGCAGGCTGATCGTCTGATCCAGGCCGACCCTGATCGACGGGAATCGACAGTCGAGCCGATCCTCGACGCGCTGGGCGCTCGCCGAGCCGGCCGCGCAGAGCACGGCGATGACGATCGCCACCGCCGGCGTGAGGCGCACGGATTCTCCGCTATACCGCGACGATCGCCGGATCGATGCGCGCGACGACGTAGCCGGCCACCGCGCCCGCGCCGAAGCCGGGCGCGAAGATACGCATGGGCCGGTCGATGACACCCTCGCGCACCGCGTCCTGGATCGCGATCGGAATCGACGCCGAGGATGTGTTGCCCACGCGCTCGATGTCGAAGTAGAGGCGCTCGGCGCCGACGCCGGCGGCCTCGGCGAGGTCGAGCACCATCGTCTTGTTGGCCTGATGGGGCACGACGAGATCGACCGCATCCAGCAGTGAGCCCGGCGCACCGTCGGGGCGCGGAAGCGCGCGCAGCTCGTCGATCATCTGGGTGAGGTAGCGCCGCACCAGCGCCATCACCTGTGGCCCGTAGACCGTGATGTTGTTGTCGAACTCGGGATTGGGCCAGATGATCGAGTCGACCTCGCTCATCGGCCCGCTCGCGTAGGTCTGCACCCACTCGACGTCGGGCGCGGCGCCCGGGGGCGACGGCGCGACGACGAGCGCGGCGGCGCCGTCGCCGAAGATCATCCGCGAGGTCCGTACGGTGCCGATCTTGTCCGAGAACTTCTCGCCGCAGACCAGCAGCACCGGTCGCTCGACCTCCTGGAGGAGCCGCACCGCCTCGGCCAGGCCGTACGGCAGCCCGGCGCACGCCGCGACGATATCGCAGGAGGCGTGGGTCTGGAACAGGCCGAGCTGGCCGGAGAGCCACGTGGCGAGCGACGGCATCATCTTGGCGCTCGTGCACGAGCAGAAGATGACCGCGCCGATCTCCTCGGGGCGCCGGCCGGACTTGGCGAGCGCCCGCTGCGCCGCCAGCAGCGAGATGTGGTCGAGGTCGAGCTCGGTGTAGAGCCGCTCGACGATCCCGGTCTTCTGCTCGATCTCCTTCGCGGTCATCGGCGACCAGCAATAGGCCGCGTTCCGCATCAGATCGTCGTTGGTGCAGGCGCGCTCGCCACGGTAGACGGCGAGGCCTTCCAGACGCGGCATGACCGAGAAGCGCGCGCGCACGTCGACCGGCGGGTACGGCCGCGCCGGCTGGCGCGACTCGAGCGGCGCCGGGCGGCGGGGCCGCGAGCGCTGGCCGCCCTTCACGCGCCGGATGAACTGCAGCACGTCGGTGCTGCGCGGGTGGAACACGACCACGAAGTCGTCGTCGTGCAGCTTGCCGACCTCGATCACGCGCGTCTTGGACCGATCCCACCGGTACTGGTTGTGCAGCACCATCGCCTGGCGCATCAGCGCCTCGACCTCGGGCACGCGATGCGTGTACTCGATGATGTCGTCCCAGCCGTAGCCGGGATAGTCCGGGTTGTAGGCGAGCAGATGGTACGTGAGGTTCCTGGGGTTCGAGAGGATCTCGCCCACGGTCGGCTTGATCGGCGGCAGCTCGGCGCCGGCGCCCTTCTTGTGGCGGAAGATGTCCAGCAAGACGCGCGAGATCTTGTCCTCGGTGCCCTCGTCGAAGCTCGGCGGCAGCGCGCGGTAGCCGGCCTCGATCGCCGCGGTCAGCTCGGTACCCTCCCAGCCCTTGAAGACCGGCAGGAACACGTCGTCGCGGCTCTTGGGCACGTCGCGCCAGCGCGTCGGGCGCTTTTCGTACATCGTCATCGCGTAGCGGTTGACCCAGAAGAGATTCAGCGCCAGGTCGCGCAGGAGGTCGTAGCGTCCGGTGTAGGCCTTTGCGTCGACGCTGGCGACGATGTCGGTCTCGGAGGGCGCCTTCTCCTCGAAATCGCGCTTGATGACGGCGGCAAACTGCTCGAGCGTCTCGAAGATCGAGAAGTCGAGCTCGGGGAAGAAGTTGAAGGGGAACACGATCCGGCCGTAGCGATTGATGACGAACGGCTTCATGGCCTCGCTCCTTCGGCGCGATTCTAGCAGGTATAATGGCGCCATGCCGATCCTGACCGAGCGCGACCAGGCCGCCGTCCGCAAAGAGTTCGAGCGCATCGCCGGACCCGTGAAGCTTGTCGTGTTCTCCCAGTCGCTGACGGCGCCCGAGCTGTGTCAGCAGAACGAGCAGCTCGTGCGCGAGGTGGCCGAGCTCTCCGACCAGATCACGGTCGAGGTGCTCAACCTCGCCATCGACCGCGAGCGCGCCGAGGCCTACGGCATCGACCAGGTGCCGGCCATCGTCGTCGAGGGCAGCCGGGACTGGGGCCTCCGCTTCTACGGCGTCCCGCTGGGCTACGAGTTCAGCAACCTGATCGACTCGATCATCGTGGCCTCGACGGGCGAGCCCACGTTGTCGGAGGACACGTTGGCCTCCCTCCGCGCGCTCGCGACCGACGTCGACATCAAGGTCTTCTCGACGCCCACCTGACCGCACTGCCCCCGGGCCGTGCGCCTGGCGCAGCACATGTCGGTCGCGTCGGATCGCGTGCGCTCGACCGTGATCGAGGCCAACGAGTTTCCCGAGCTCTCGCGAGCCTATCAGGTGATGGGTGTGCCCAAGGTTGTCATCAACGATCGCGTCCAGTTCGAGGGCGCCCTGCCCGAGCCCGACTTCCTCGGCGCCGTTCTCCAGGCGGTCGAGACGTCCTGACGCCGCTTGGCCCGAGCCGCTAGCCGCCGGGGCCCGCGGCGCCCGGAGCTCCTGTTCGCCTATGGCACCTTGATGCGAGGCTACTCGCGGCATCGCCTGCTCGTCTCGCGATCGGTGCTCCTCGGCGCGGGTGCCGTGCGTGGCAGGCTGCTCGACCTCGGCCGCTCTCCCGACCGCTACCCCGGTCTGATCGACGGCGCCGGCCGCGTCCGCGGCGAGGTCTATCGACTCGAGGATCCCGAACTTCTCCCGGTGCTCGATCAGGAGGAGGGGTACAATTTCGAGCGTCGCCGCGCGATCGTCACGCTCGTGAACGGCCGGCGCGTGCGAACGTGGATCTATCGGTATCGCGGCTCACGGGATCGGGCGGTGCCCATCCCGGACGGAGACTATCGGCGGGCGCGCGCGCCCCGCTAACGTCGTGCGTTAAGGAACGGAGAACGTCAATGGCGATGACCGCCGCGGAGCTCGTCAAGGCCGACCAGGATCACCTGATCCATCCGCTGCACCACCCGATCGACAACGCCGAGCCGCTGATCTACGTCCGCGGCCGCGGCGCGATGATCCAGGAGATCGGGGGCCACGAGTACATCGACGGGCTCTCCGGGCTCTGGAACGTCAACGTCGGGCACGGGCGCACCGAGCTGGCCGACGCGGCGGCCGCGCAGATGAAGGACCTCGCGTACTTCTCGGGCTACGTCGGCTCGTCGAACATTCCGGCGATCACCCTGGCGAACAAGCTCATCGAGCTCGCCTACGACAACATGCAGGCGGTGTTCTTCACCTGCGGTGGCGCCGAGTCAAACGAGTCGGCGTTCAAGACGGCGCGCTTCTACTGGAAGACACAGGGCAAGCCGGACAAGGTCAAGATCATCTCGCGCCAGCAGGGCTATCACGGCGTCACCTTGCAGGCGATGAGCGCGACCGGCATGAGCCCGTACTGGAAGATGTTCGAGCCGCGCGTGCCGGGCTTCGTGCACATCCAGACGTGCTACCCGTACCGGTTCCAGGGCGCGAAGCCCGGCGAGACGGTGGGCCAGGCGGCCGCGCGCGAGCTCGAGGAGAAGATCCTGAGCGAAGGGCCCGATACCGTCGCCGGGTTCATCGGCGAGCCGATTCACGGCGGCGGCGGCGTCATCTACCCGACCGACGACTACTGGCCGCGGGTGCGCGAGGTGTGCACGCGCCACAAGGTGCTTTTGATCGGTGACGAGGTCATCACCGGGTTCTGCCGGACGGGCCGCTGGTTCGCGCTGTCGCACTGGGACGTGAAGCCCGACATCATGTCGTTCGCCAAGGGCGTGACCTCCGGCTACCTGCCGCTCGGCGGCATCATGGTCACGAAGGCGATCAAGGACGCGATGGACTCGGTCAGCCCCGCCGATCGCTGGATGCACGCCTATACGTACTCGAGCCATCCCACGTGCTGCGCCGTCGGCGTGCGCAACGTCGAGATCATGGAGCGCGAGCGGCTCTGGGAGAACGCGGCGAAGATGGGCACGCGCCTGCACAAGGGGCTGCAGCAGGCGTTCGGCGACCACCCGCACGCCGGCGACATCCGCGGCGGCAAGGGGCTGCTGGCCGCCGTCGAGCTCGTGGAAGACCGCGCGACCAAGAAGAACTTCCCGGGCGACAAGCAGGTCGCGCAGCGCATCCAGGCGGAGATGATGAAGCGCGGCGTCGTCACGCGCACGCGGCCGTCGCCGGGCCCGCATCCGGCGCCGGGCGACTCGGTCTACTTCGCGCCGCCTCTGGTGGTGACCGACGCCGAGGTGGATCGGCTCATCGGGGTGACGCGCGACGCCGTCAAAGTCGTCCTCGGCGTCTAGCCCGGGTGCGGTCGTGAGGCTGATCACCGCCCACCGCATCCTGATCGGTGCGGGGATCGTGTTCTTTCTGTTCTACGGGACGATCACGCTCACGCGCGACCACACGGCCGGGGGCCTCGTGCAGGCCGTGGTCTCGCTGGCCGTGGTCGTGGGGCTCGCGCTCTACTACCGCACGCTCAAGCGCTGGGGCTCGTAGTGGGCGGCGCAGACCGAGGCGCCCCACCGGTCGAGACGAGCGACCAGAAGACGCCGGCCGTCCTGATCTACGACGGCGATTGCGCGATGTGCCGCGCGAGCGCGCTGTGGCTCATGCGCCTGGCGATGGCCGGCGGCGAGCTCGAGATCCTCCCGTGCCGCTGCGCGCCGCGACGGCTCCGCTACCCCCATTTGACCGACGAGGCCTGCATGACCGCGATGCAGCTCGTCCTGCCCGACGGCCGCACGCTGGCCGGTGCCGACGCGGTGCCCGAGCTCCTTCGCCGCATCCGCGGCCTCGGCTGGCTCGCGACGGTCTTCGCGCTCCCCGGCGCGCGGCCGGTCGCGCGCCGTGTCTATGCCTGGATCGCGAAGAACCGCTTGCGGCTTTCCTGCGAGCGCTGAGCCGGGAGCGACCGCCGGGATTTCCGGCTGCATCTTTCTTCGGCATCACTGCGCGCTCCGCACGCAAATTCGGCAGTGCCTCACGCGGCAATTGCCTGATGGCTCGACCATAAATATCGATCGAGCTTGACGTTCGCCTCGCCGCGCATGGCTGGCACGCGCGGTGCAACCGTACACAGCGGCGCGTCCAGGACGGACACGTCGAACAGACAGCGATGGCGCTGAATGCCTCCGGGAGAGGCAGCAGCGCCATTTTTTTGTCTGGGAGGTGATCGTGCGCGTAACGCGACGGAAGTTCCTCGAAGCAACGGGTGCGGCGGCGCTCCTCGCCGGATTGCCCGCGGGCTGGGCGGGCGGCGTGTACGCGGGCGATGGGCCCGAGACGCCCAAGATGCGGATCGGTATCATCGCACTCACCGATTGCTCGTCGATCGTGATGGCGCACGAGCTCGGGCTCTTCAAGAAGTACGGGATCGAGTCGACGATCTCGAAGGAAGCCTCGTGGGCGGTCATCCGCGATCGCCTCACGCTCGGCGAGAACCAGGCGACCCATATGCTGCTCGGCATCCCGTATGCGGCCACGATGGGGCTCCAGGGCTCGCCGGTGAAGCCGATGATCATCCCGATGTACCTCAACCGAAACGGGCAGGCCATCACGCTCACGAAGGCGCTGCTCGACCGGGGGGTGAAGACGCCACAGCAGCTCAAGCCGCTGGCGCTCGAAGCGAAAGCGAAGAACGCTCCGTTGACGTTCGCGATGACCTACCCGCCAGGGACGCACGCGATGTGGACGCGATACTGGCTCGGCTCCGGCGGGATCAATCCCGATCGTGACGTCTCGCTGATCACGATCCCGCCGGCCCAGATGGTCGCCAACATGAAGGTCGGCAAGATGGATGGCTATTGCGTGGGCGAGCCGTGGGGCGCGCGGGCCATCGCCGACGGCATCGGCTTCACGGCAATCACCACGCAACAGATCTGGCGTGATCACCCCGAGAAGGTTCTCGCGTTCACCGAGGAGTTCGCGCAGAAGAACCCGAAGACCGTGAAGGCCGCGATGGCCGCGGTGCTCGAGGCGGGCCAGTGGAACGACAAGCTCGAGAACCGGCCGCGCATGGCCGAGGTGGTCGGCCAGCCGCAGTACGTCAACGCGGCGAAGGAGATCATCCTCGGCCGTATGCTAGGCGACTACGACTATGGCGACGGGCGCCGCGAGAAGGACAAGTACTACATGACGTTCTTCGATCGTCAGACGAACTTTCCGCTGAAGTCGCACGGCGTCTGGTGGCTCACCCAGTTCCGACGCTGGGGGATGGTCAAGGAGCCGCCGGACTACAAGGGGCTCGTCGATCGCGTGCATCGCCCGGACATCTTCCGCGAGGTTGCCAAGGACATGGGCATCGAGGCGCCGCGAGAGGACATGAAGAAGGAGACGCTCTTCGACGGAACCACGTTCGATCCGGCCGAGCCCGAGAAATACGCGAAGGGCTTCGCCGTGCATTCGATGGCCTGAGCATGGGATCGAAGATCCGTCTCACGCCGCAGGCGATCTTGCCGGTGCTCGGCGCCGCGTGTGTCCTGCTGGCCTGGACGCTCGTGAGCGCGACGATCGCCCCGGATCTGCCGTCGCCACTCAGGACCTGGCAGGAGTCGCGGCGCTACCTACTGGAGCCGTTCTTCAAGGACGGCGAGATGAACCAGGGGATCGGCCGGCTCGCGTTCTATTCGCTCGTCCGGGTCGCCAAAGGCTATGCGCTGGCCCTTGCGATCGGCACGCCGATCGGCTTCCTGCTCGGCCTGTCGCGGCGCTTCCACCAGTCGTTCGATCCGATCGTGCAGTTCATGCGACCGATCTCGCCGCTGGCGTGGCTGCCGCTCGGCCTGGTGATCTTCCAGAAGTCCGAGCCCGCGGCGATCTTCACGATCGGGCTCTGCGCGATGTGGCCGACCGTCATCAACACGGCGGTCGGCGTCCGATCGATCGGCCAGGAATATCTGAACGTCGGCCGGGTGCTGAAGCTCTCGCGATGGAAGATGCTGATTCGCATCATCGTCCCCGCGACGTTGCCCTATGTCTTCACGGGCTACCGGCTCTCGCTCGGCCTGGCATGGCTCGTCATCGTCGCCGCGGAGATGCTCACCGGCACGCCCGGCGTCGGCGGCTTTCTGTGGCAGGAGTACAACAGCCTCATCTACTCGCACATCATCTTGAGCGTCCTCACGATCGGCGCGATCGGTTTCCTGCTCGACCGCTTGATGGGAGCGGTCGAGGCGCGCGTTCGGGTCAACTGATGGCGTACGTCGAGGTGCGCGGCCTGCGCAAAGCCTATGTCACCCGACGCGGCCGGACGCCGGTGCTGGGCGGCGTCGAGCTGGCCCTCGACGAGGGTGAGTTCGTGGCCGTCGTGGGCTACTCCGGATCGGGCAAGACCACGCTCGTGTCGCTGCTCGGCGGGCTGATCGAGCCCGACGCCGGCGAGATCCGGGTCGACGGCGCTTCGGTGACCGGCCCGGGCCCGGAGCGCGGTATCGTCTTCCAGCACTATTCGCTGCTGCCGTGGCTCAGCGTTCGCGACAACATCGCGCTCGCCGTCGACGCCGTGAACCCGGACCTGCCGGCCGTCGAGCGGCGGCGGATCACCGACGAGTTCATCGCGCTCGTGAACCTCACGCCCGCGGCCTGGAAGCGCCCCCGCGAGCTCTCGGGCGGGATGCGGCAGCGCGTGGCCGTGGCGCGCGGGCTCGCGATGCGCCCGAAGCTCCTTCTGATGGACGAGCCGTTCAGCGCGCTCGACGCGCTCACCCGCGCGACCCTGCAGGACGAGCTCTTGAGAATCTGGGGTGAGCGCCGATCGACGGTGATCCTGATCACGAACGACGTCGACGAGGCGATCCTGCTCGCCGACCGGATCTATCCGATGACCCCGGGCCCGGACGCCGTGCTCGGCCCGCCCATCGAGGTCGGGCTGCCGCGGCCTCGGCGGCGGCGCCACATGAGCCTCGAGCCCGCGTATCAGAAGGCCCGGCGCGCGCTCGTCGACTTCCTGCGCGCGTCTCACGGAGCCGGCTCGCGCCTACAGCAGGCCACCCTCGAGCGTTCCTGCCTGGAGCTCCGATAATGCCGTTCGTCGAGATCGCCCAGCTCGGCAAGACCTACGCAACCCCGTCGGGCCCGGCGGTGATCGTCCGCGACTTCACCCTCTACATCGACGAGGGCGAGTTCGTGTGCCTGCTCGGCCATTCCGGCTGCGGCAAGACGACGGTGCTCTCGATCCTCATGGGGCTCGTCGAGGCGAGCACTGGCGGCGTCGTGATCGGCGGCCGCGAGATCGACGGCCCGGGCACCGACCGCGGCGTCGTCTTCCAGTCGGCGACCCTGCTGCCGTGGATGTCGGTGCGCGACAACGTCCGGCTGGCGCGCGAGCAGATCGCCCCGAGGCACGGGCGCGGCGTCGAATCCTATCTGGAATCGGTCGGGCTCGGCGGCATGGGCGAGCGGTATCCGCGCGAGCTGTCGGCGGGGATGCAGCAGCGCGCCGGCGTCGCCCGCGCCTTCGCGCTGGAGCCGCGCCTCCTCCTGCTCGACGAGCCCTTCTCGCTCCTGGACGCGCTGACCCGGATGGAGCTCCAGGACGAGCTGATCGCGCTCTGGGAGGCGCTGCGGCGGACCGTGGTCATGGTCACCCACGACGTGGACGAGGCGCTGCATCTCGCCGACCGCATCGTGATGATGACCAACGGCCCCGCCGCGACCATTGGGCGCATCTTCGACGTCCCATTCCCACGGCCGCGCAACCGCGACGAGCTGCTCGCGCGGCCCGACTATTTCTGGCTACGCGACTCGATCGTCGCCTTCCTTGAGGAGCAGGCCCACGCGACCGCATGACGCCGCCGCTGCGCTGGGCGGCGACGCCTGGCGGGCGACGATGTGCCCGTACTGCGGCGTGGGCTGCGGGCTCCTGGTCCAGGTGCGCGACGGACAGGTCACGAAGGTGAAGGGGGATCCCGCGCACCCGGCCAACCGCGGCGACATCTGCGCCAAGGCGGTTCACCTTCCGCCCGTCCTTCGGACGAGCGACCGGCTCCTCCATCCGCAGGTACGCCGGCGCCGCGACGGCGAGCTCGAGCGCGTCCCGTGGGAGCTGGCGCTGCGATTCACGGCCGAGCGCATGCGCGAGATCGTCGCCGACCACGGGCCCGACGCGATCGCCTTCTACGCCTCGGGGCAGCTCCTCACCGAGGAGTACTACGTCGCCGCCAAGCTGGCGCGCGCCGGATTCGGCACCAACAACTTCGACACGAACTCGCGGCTCTGCATGGCCTCGGCGGCCGCCGGCTACGCGCGCTCGCTCGGCAGCGACGGCCCGCCAGCCGGGTACGCCGACATCGATCTCGCCGACTGCTTTCTGCTGATCGGAACCAACGCCGCTGACTGCCATCCCGTCACGTTCAAGCGAATCAAACAGCGCAAGCGCAAGGCGCCCGCCGAGGTCACGGTCATCGTCGTCGATCCGCGCTGGACGGAGACCGCCGACGTCGCCGATCTGCACCTGCCGCTGCGCCCCGGCTCCGACATCGCGCTGCTGAACGCAATGCTGCACGTGTTGTGGCGTGAAGACCTGCTCGACCGGCGCTTCGTCGCCGAGCACACCGACGGCTGGGAGCGCGTGCGGTCGGTGATCGAACGCTATCCCCCCGAGCGCGGCGCCGCCCTGACCGGACTCTCCTCGGAGATCATCGTCGCGGCCGCGCTTCGGTTCGGTCGCGCGCGCGGGGCCATGAGCCTCTGGTCGATGGGGGTGAACCAGAGCCACGTCGGGACCGACAAGAACGCGGCGATCATCAACCTGCACCTGGCGACGGGCCAGATCGGTCGGCCCGGCTCAGGGCCCTTCTCGCTCACGGGTCAGCCGAACGCGATGGGCGGGCGGGAGACCGGCGGGCTCGCGCACCTCCTGCCGGGTTATCGGCTCGTGACCGATCCCGCGGCGCGCGAGGCCGTCGAGCGTCACTGGGCGTTGGCGCCCGGCAGTCTTCCGGCGGCCGCCGGACGCTCGGCGCTCCAGATCTTCGAGGGGTTGGCCAGCGGTGCCGTGCGCGCGGTATGGATCCTCTGCACGAACCCTGCGGCCTCGATGCCTGACGTCGATCTCGTCGAGAAGGCGCTGCGTCAGGCCGACCTGGTCGTGGTGCAGGACGCTTACCACCCCACCGAGACCACGCGCTTCGCCGACGTGCTGCTGCCCGCCGCGCAGTGGCCGGAGAAGTCCGGCGTGATGACGAGTTCGGAGCGCCGCATCACGTATCTGCCGAAGCTCGCGGATGCGCCGGGAGAGGCGCTGCCCGACGCCGCCATCCTCACGCGGTTCGCCGGCGAGATGGGATGGAAGGAGATGTTCGCGTACGAGAGCGCGTCTCAGATCTTCGACGAGTTCGTGTCCTTGACGGCTGGAACGGCCTGCGACTATTCGGGTGTCAGCCATGCGCGCCTCCTCGCGGACGGGCCGCTCCAGTGGCCCGTCCCCGCGGCCGATCATCCGGGCTCCGCGCGCCTGTACACCGAGCGGCGATTCGCGACCCCCGACGGCCGTGCCCGGTTCAGCGCTGTCGAGCACGACGAGCCGCTCGAGCCGACGGATGCGAGCTTTCCGCTGACGCTCACGACCGGGCGGGTGCGCGATCACTGGCACACGCTGACCCGCACCAGCAAATCGCCCGCGCTGAGATCGCGGACGCCCGAGCCGATCCTCGAGGTGAACCTGCGCGACGCCCGGCGCGCGTCCATCCAGGACGGCGACTTCGTCGAGATCGCCTCGCGGCGCGGCAAGGCGGTGGCCCAGTGCCGGGTGAGCGCCGCCATTCGGGAGGGGACGTGCTTCCTGCCGTTTCACTGGGGCCGCCAGACGGGCTTCTACAAGAGCGCCAACAACCTGACGCTCGGCGGCCGCGATCCGATCTCGCAGCAGCCCGAGCTGAAGGCCTGCGCGGTCAGGCTGCGGCGGGTGTCTCCGTGAACAAGATCGAAGCGATCAAGAGCGAGCGCGACGGCCTCGACGTCACCGACGATCTGATCCGGTTCGCGCGCGAGGGGTGGCGGACGATCGCGGACGACGACAAGGAGCGGCTGAAGTGGGTCGGTGTGTTTCATCGCAAGCCCACGCCCGGCCACTTCATGATGCGGATCCGCATGGCCAACGGCATCGTCACCGCCGCCCAGGCGCGCCTGCTCGCCGAGATCACCAGGGCAACGGGCCGGCACATCGCGGACGTCACCACGCGGCAGCAAGTGCAGCTCCGGTGGCTGACGATCGAGGGCGTGCCCGACGTGATCGCGCGCCTCGAAGCCGCGGGGCTCTCGAGCCTGCAGACCGGCATGGACAACATCCGGGGTATCGTCGGCTGCCCGGCGAGCGGCCTCACGCCGCGCGAACTCTTCGACACCGCGCCGATCGCGGCGGCCTTCGAACGAATCTTCCTCGGCAACAAGGAGTTCACGAATCTGCCGCGGAAGTTCAACGTGACGATCACGGGCTGTCCCGATCATTGCACCGGCGGCGAGACCCAGGACATCTCGATGACGCCGGCGACCGTCGTCCGCGACGGCATCGAGATCGCTGGGCTCAACGTCGCCGTCGGAGGCAAGCAAGGCTCGGGCGGTCCCCGATTCGCCACCGATCTCGACGCCTTCGTGCTGCCCGAGGAGGCCGCCGAGGTGTGCGCGGCCATCGCCCTGATCTTCCGCGATTACGGGCCGCGCGAGGCACGTAGCCGCGCCCGTCTGGCCTTTCTGGTCGACGAGTGGGGCGGCGAGCGGTTTCGCAAGGAGCTCGAGACACGACTGGGCCGCACGCTGCACCCGGCCGGCCGCGACGCCCGCGGCGCCAGGGCCACCGATCACGTCGGAATCTTTCGCCAGCGTGAGCCGGGACTCAGCTACGTTGGGCTCAAGACGCCGGTCGGCCGCATCACCGGAGATCAGCTCCATGAGCTGGCGCGATTGTCGGAGCGGTACGGTCGTGGCCAGCTGCGGTTCACGCCGACGCAGAACGTGCTGATCCCCTATGTCCCGGACACGCTGCTGGGCGAGCTGATCCAGGAGCCGCTGCTGAAGGCGCTGCCCTACAACCCGTCCGAGGTGCAGCGCGGCCTCGTCTCGTGCACCGGCACCGATTTCTGCAATCTCGCCTTGATCGACACCAAGACCCGCGCGATGGCGCTCGCGCGCGAGTTCGAGAAGCGAATCGAGACCGCGCGGCCGCTGACGATCAGGTGGTCGGGCTGTCCCGCGTCGTGCGGCAACCACCACACCGCCGACGTCGGGCTGCAGGGATGCAAGGTGAAGGTCGACGGCAAGATCGTCGACGGCGTCCACGTCTTCGTCGGCGGCCGGGGCGGGCGCGACCCGCGCGCCGGGCAGAAGATCATGGAAGACGTCCCGTGCGACGACCTGCCGGCGGTGCTCGATCGCTTGATCCGGTTCTTTCCCCGTGGTGAGCGGCGAAAGGAGGACGCATGAAGCGAGGGTTCGTCTCGTTCATCGGCGCCGGCCCGGGCGACCCCGAGCTCATCACCGCGAAGGGGCTGCGCCGGCTCCGCGAAGCGGAGGTCGTCCTCCACGACCGGCTCATTCCACGCGAGCTGCTCGACGAGGTCGCGTCGACCGCCACGATCGTCGACGTCGGCAAGGCGCCCGGGCGCGCCTGTGTCGGGCAGGGACAGATCAACTGGCTCCTGGTCGACTGGGCGCGGCGGTGCGAGCGCGTCGTGCGCCTGAAAGGTGGCGACCCGTCGGTCTTCGGCCGGCTCGGTGAGGAGATCGAAGCCGTGCGCGCGGCGGGGATCGCATTCGAGGTCATCCCGGGTGTCACCGCCGCGACCGCGGCGGCCGCGCGGCTCGGCATCTCGCTCACCGCTCGCGGAAGCTCCTCGATGATTGTGCTCGTCACCGGCACCGATCACACCGGTCACCTTCCCGCCACGCTCGACTGGGACGTGCTCGCGCACGTGGAAGGCACGCTCGTCTTCTACATGCCGGTCGACGCGCTCGAGGCCATCACGGCCTCGCTCACCTCGCTCGGTCGCGATCCGCGCGAGCCGGCGATCGTGATCGAGCGGGCGGGTGTCGAGGGCGAGCGCGTCATCGCCGGACGGCTCGGGGCGATCGCCGACGAGGCGCGGGCCGCGCGTCTCGCCTCGCCGGCCGTGCTGCTCACGGGCCCGACCGTCGCGGCGGCATCGGTGCCGCTGAGCGTGCGCCGCGTGCTCGCGGGGATGGGGGCCTGAGCGGTGCCGGACTACTTCGCGGCCTTCCTCGATCTGCGCGGCCGGCGTTGCCTGGTCGTCGGCGGGGGCGAGATCGGGGAGCGCAAGGCGCGCGCCCTGCTCCAGTGCGGAGCGCAGGTCATCGTCGTGAGCCCGGTCCTCACGCGTGGGCTGGCCGCGCTGGCCGCGGCGGGCCGCGTCGTCGAGCGTCGCCGGACCTTTCGGCGCGCCGACCTGCGGGGCTGTGCCCTCGCGATCGCCGCGACCGGCGAGCCCGAGGTGGATGACGCGATCGCGGCGCTGGCGCGCCGGATGCGGGTGCTCGTGAACGTGGTGGACCGGCCCGCGCAGTGCGATTTCATCTTTCCGTCGGTGCTGCAGCGAGGCGAGCTCCAGATCGCCGTCTCGACCGGCGGCCGGAGCCCCTCGCTCGCCCGCGAGATTCGCCGCCGGCTCGAGGGGCTATTCGGGCCCGACTACGCCCAGCTGATCGGCCGGACGGGCGCCGCGCGCCGCGCTGCCCGGGCCGCCGCCGCCACGCCGGGGGCCAGGCTCGAGGCCGGCCGGCGCGTCGCGGCGCTCGCACTCGTCGGGCGATAGCGCGTCGCTGTCGTAGAATCGTGCTAGGTGAACCCCTCCGACATCCGGAAGGTCATGCATTCCCTGCTTGGGCGTGGCGTGACATCGCCGCAGATCGAGCAGCTTGCCCAGGCCGCGGTCGGCCAGAAGGTGCCCGCCGGACACGCGCTCATGAACGAGGGCGATCGTCCGAGCGGCCTCGTGTTCCTCCTGAAAGGTGGCGTGGAAATCTTCAAGCACGGTCCCGACGGGCAGCGGCAATCCCTGGCGAAGGTCGACGCGCCGAGCCTGCTCGGCGAGATGAGCCTGATCACCGATCGGCCCGCGTCCGCCACGGTCATGGCCGTGACCGAGTGCGAGCTCCAGCTCTTGACGAAGGCGCAGTTCCAGCGGCTCATCGCGAGTGAGAACATCGCCGCGTACAAGCTGGTCATGTCCGTCGCCGGCGTGCTCGCCGAGCGGCTCGCGAAGCTCGACCGCAAGATGCTCGAGCTCACCGGACACTGGAACCTCTAGGCGCGCGCTGACGCTAGCCGCCGCGAGCTGAACGCCGAGCGCCGCTCGATATCCGCTTCGGGTTCGCTCATGACCGGGCCTTCGCCGCCAGGTACGCACGCCAGCCGCCGTACTCCGTGATCTCCCGCTGTTCCTCGCAGAGGACCGGCTCGCCGAGCACGCCGAGCGTCTCCTCGCCGTCGACCAGACGGACCTTGCCGATAGAGAGCCCGCTGGGCTCGCCGAGCAGGATCGTCGCGAGCCCGGTGGCGGGCACCTCCCACACCTCGACAGCGATCGCCGCGCCGCCGCGCGCCACGCGCACCATGGCCGGGTGCCGGTCGCCGATCGACCAGAGGCGGTAGCTCCGCGCCGTCGTCGTCTCGCGCACGAAGGTCGCGCCGACCTCGAGCATGTTGCCGTTCAGCGCGAGGCCGCGCATCAAGGTGCCGTTCACCGCCAGTCGCACGTTCACGATCGCCTCCCGGTCTCGGCCGGGTCCTCGGCCGCTGGGTTGACCGTAGCACATCGCGCGGAGCGCTTTAGTGCCCAGCCGATGAAACTCGAATGCTGCCCGGCGCATGGGCAATCGCGCCGGCGTGCTTAATCGCTGGGCATGGTGCACGGATCGCAACGAGCTAAGTGGCCGTCGACAATGATGACCTCCCACGGCATGCGCCTTGCTCACTGACGCGCGTGCGACAGCGGCGTCGCCAGCGGGTAACGGCGCCCGACGATGGGCGTTCATTTTCCCGGGCGACGCGCGGCAAGGCGCGCGGCCCTCAGGAGGGCATGACCGTGGAGGACCTTGGTTCAATCGCGCGCACTTGGCCGTGGAGAATCGCCGCAGCGTCGACCGTTGCTTGTCTTCTCGCCGTCGGTGGCTGGGTATTCGCCCAGGACAAGCCGCCCGCGCCGCCGCCTTCGAAGCCCTATCCAGCCGGTGCGGCGACGGGTGGCATCGGCGACGTCACCGCGAAGACCGCGGGCAAGCCCACGCTCGAAGAGATCGCCGACTTCGCAGGACACAACCGCGTGGCGATCAACCTTATGTGGGCTTTGCTCACCGGCTTCCTCGTCATGTTCATGCAGGCCGGGTTCGCGCTCGTCGACACCGGCTTCACGCGCGCGAAGAACGTCGCGCACACTATGATGATGAATTTCATGGTGAAGGTCTTCGCGATCCGCGCGCCCGGCCACGTGCCAACCGGGAAGACCCAGGACACGATCAGCATCGACCTCTACTACCCGTTCTTGTGATTGTGGGAAGCGCGGGACATGGCTGACGGTCCGAACGGTCACGTCGACAGAGCTGAGCTTCAGGCGGTCGTGAGCGCGCTCGCCGACACCGTACCGCTGCTGGTCGAGCGGCTGTCGCGAGCGCACCCGGGGCGCATCTATCGCGAGGCGGTCGGGCTCCTCGAGCGGCCTCTGCTCGCACACGTGCTCGCGATGACCGGCGGCAATCAGCTGCGCGCGGCGCGTGTGCTCGGGCTCAACCGCAACACGCTGCGCAAGCGCTGCCGGGAGCTCGGGCTGGCGCCGCCGCGGGAGCGCACTCCGGCCGCTCGCTAGCCGAGATGGGTTGCTGAAGAGGCGTGGGCCTGTTCAGCAACCGCCGGTCGCCGACGCCGGTGGCCTGCCTCGGACGTCGTCCCGAAGTGCGTGCTGGCTGCGTGGCGGGTGCCGTAATATGACATCTGAGCATGTCGCCCGCGCGAGCTTCCGTTGCCGCACCCACGCGCGCCTCCACGAGGCGCCCACCGTCCTGCGTGTCATGAATGACGTCGAGACGCTCGCGAGCCAGATCGTGGCGGGCTCGACGCGCGCCCTCGCGCGCGGGCTCACCTGGGTTGAGGCCGGCGGCGAGCGGGCCGAGGTGCTGTGCGCGCGTCTCTATCCGCACACCGGGCGCGCGCAGATCGTCGGCGTGACCGGCGCGCCCGGGAGCGGCAAGAGCACGCTGGCGCGGGCACTCGC
>Ga0114129_10001426_pt1 | contig 32277 bp, 28 predicted proteins | sample RhiMetdeltSRZDD1_FD_80071 | JGI IMG/M metagenome (GOLD analysis project Ga0114129, IMG submission 80071) | Populus rhizosphere microbial communities from Tennessee, USA - Rhizosphere MetaG P. deltoides SRZDD1 (version 2) (version 2) | ecosystem: Host-associated > Plants > Roots > Rhizosphere >...
AAACTGCTCGTGTATCCGGCATGCCGGATCTGCAATACGTGGTGGTGCCCTGGATCTACCGTAATCTCGACGCCGCGCGCGTGCTGGAGCAGACCGACAAAGTGTTCGACGACGTCGTACGCGAGCTGATCTCGCTCCGACCGACAGCCGATCGGCGTGTCGACGGAGCGGATCGCGAGCGCTTCAAGGGCTCCGATCAGCTCGATGCGCTTCAGCGCATGAACGAAGCGTTTCTCGGCCGGGATTGGGGCGACGGTTTCCCACTGCTTCCTCCCACCCCCGAGGCGGTCGAGCGGCTTCTGACGGGAACCTGCTTGCCGCCTGATCGTGTGCTGTGTGACGTAGCGCCAGGATGGGGACTCGCCACCGTCGAGAAGATCGCCATCAACGCAGCCATGGCTGGAGCCAAACCGGAGCAGTTGCCGGTCATCTTGGCGTCTCTAAAGGCGCTCTCCAAGCTCGACCCGGAGATGGCGCGTTTCTTTCTTATGTCGACCGGGTCCCACGCCTCACTCCTGTTAGTGAATGGGCCGATCGCCAAAGAGATCGGCATCAATGCGCGGGCGGCCATGGGACCCGGCCGTGACAATCAAGTCAACCTGATCATCGGGCGGTCGTACACGCTGTGCTTGAAGAATATTGGCCACTGGTATCCGGGGCTAATGGACATGGACACTTTGGGCTCGGTGCGCAAAATAACCGTGTGCGTGGCGGAGAACGAGGAAGCGAGCCCGTGGGAACCTTTTCACGTCGAGAAAGGATATCGTAGAGAGGAGAGCGTGCTGACGCTCATGGGGACCCGAGGGGAAATCGATGTGCCGGACCAGGGCAATACTACCCCCGAGGGGCTGATGAAGAACATAGCGTTCAACTGCACCTTCGGACAGAAGGACTTGCGCCATGCGGCCGACCCCGAGATCGGGCGCAGAATCATTCTGATGGTGCCGCCCGATCCCGCACGGGTAATTGGCGAAGGCGGGATCAGCAAGTCGGGCGCAAAGGAGTTCATCCATTTTCATGCGCGCAAGTCGTTGCTTCACACCTTGGCCTACATACCAATGCGCGCCACCAAAGGCGATCTGCGTTGGCTGCCGCGACAATGGCACTGGCTGCGTGATCTTTCGGATAAGGAATTGGACGAGATCGTCGAGCCGGTGCTGGAGCGCGCCGACCGCTACGATCTGCTCTGTGTCGGGGCGGATCGGGCGAAGTACCAGATTATGCCCGCTGGTCCATTCGCTCCATCGAGCGAGAATATCGACCAGTACCGCGCCGGCTCTCGCCAATGAGCTCGTTCAACCTGGAGTAAGACAACTATGAAGAAAAAAAACTCAGCACTGCGGCTCGTGATGACGTCCCTATGGTCCGCGTCTTTGGTCGGCGCGCTCATGCCGAACCAAGCATGGCCGCAAGCTGCCTATTACGAAGGCAAGACCATCAAAGCTATCGTCGGCCAGGCGCCAGGCGGGTTGGGAGCCAATCGGGTCAAAGCCGTTGTCCCCTTCCTACAAAAATATATTCCAGGAAAGCCCCACATCATGACTGAATATATGGAAGGGGCGGGCGGGCAAAAAGCCGCGAACTATGTGCACAAGACGGCTCGTCCGGACGGACTCACCATCGCTTTTTGGTCGGCGGGCGCCGTGCCGGCGGCGGTTCTCGGGCAATTGGGCGTGCTCTACGATCTCGAGGAAGCCATTTTTCTCGGAGCGCACCAGACCGGTCGCAGCACGGTTTTCTTTACGCGCAAAGAATTAGGCCTGGATAATCTGGAAAAGTTGCGCTCGGCCTCGGGCCTGCGCATCGGCGCCCAGTCGGTGGGACACGGCACTTACTATGTCGCGCGACTCTTCGCCTTTGTTTTCGGTCTCAAGGAGCCCAGGTGGGTTACAGGATACAGCGGCCCTGAATCGGATGTTGCCATTTTGAACGGTGAGGTTGACGCCCGGGGCTCCGCCGTCGATCAGATCATATCTTCACGACCCGACTGGATGGAAAAAAATCTTATGCACTTCCATGCAATTTACGAAGTTCCCAAGGGACAAAAGCATCCTCACCCGCGCTTCGGCCAGCTCCCCGAATTTAGCAGTTTCGCCAAATCCGATACGGAGCGAAAAGTTTTGGACTTGTACCGCGCCACTCAAAGCGCTTCCCACCCGATCGTCTTGCCGCCAAAAACACCCAAGGAAACCGTGCAGATTTTGCGCGAAGCGGTCGGCAAGACGTTTGTCGATCCGCAATTTCTCAAGGAATACGAAAAGCTTACGGGAGAAGAACCCCGGCCGGTAAAAGGTGAAATCCTCGAGCGGGAGATCAAAGCCATCGCCGGCCAACGGGAGATCGGCGATTTGCTCAAGAGAATCGGCGGTCCGGATGCTTTACCCGCGCGCCCATAAGTACGCTGGAGAAATCGTTCAAAGTTCAGGTTGGAATCCGAAAACGCGGAAATCAAAACCAGACACGATCACGAAACACGAACACGGCCATCAAACGGTCTTAGTGATCGTTTACCTTGAACCGCCGCTTCCCGGCGAATGCAAGCGAACCTATCTCTTCCACACTTCATTGATAAGTTTCAAAGCCGGATCATCACTTGCGTGTTCCGGTGCGTCCATGTCGAAAAACTTTTTCTCCCCTCGCCGAAAAGTCGGAGGAACCATGTCCTTGGGAATATCGATTCTCAGTGAGTCAATACCCTCTCCATGTTTAGCAGCTATGTTTTGTGCCATCAGTTGGCCCTCGCGAGACAGAAACCAGTTGATGAATAGCTTCGCTGCGTTGGGATGAGGGGCCCGGTTAACCACTGCAACGTGAGCTGGCCCGCCGCTTATCCCCACCGCCTCTTTGAAGTGTCCTGGATTAAACCAATTTACAGGCAGTCCTTGGGTCTTTGCGTCATCCAAATTTGACGCATCCGGGGCGGTGCGAAGCGCTATGGCAAATTTACCGGCAGCTAACCAATCGGTCATCTGGCGGCGGTCTCGGCTGGCGGTAAGGTCCATTTCACTGAAGAGCCGCCTCAGGTAACGAGGTCCTAGCTCTGGATTATAATAAAAGTAGCTGAATAGACGTGAGCCGCGGGCGCGCGGGTCGTAAGCTACCATCTTTCCTTTCCATTTAGCGTCGAGAATATCCCAATATGACTTTATGCTATCTGGATTGACGAGTTTGGTATTGTAGGAAACGTCCACTCCGGGGTTCGAGGCATATTTTAAAAGATACTTTCCCTCTTTGTCGGCGAAATAGTGTCTCCCTTCGAACCATTTCGACTGATCCAAAACTTCGGGGAGAACCATGTAGGGTTCGAGAGGATCGAGGGCCCCGGCGGCGGCCAACAAAGAACCCGACCCCGCCCCCAGATGGACAATGTCCGCCACGTAAACCCCGGCCCTTCGTTCGGCGATCAGACGTTCATGGGCTGCGCTTCCCCCGTGGGTCAACATTCGAGTGGCCTTTATGTCTGGAAACTTTTTCTCAAATTCTTGAAAATAAGGTTCCACCGAATTCCCGGAGTGGAAAACCAGCTTGCCATCTTTTTTTGCTGCCCGGATCGTCGTCTCCCATACTTTTTCCCAATCCTTGCTTTGCCTCACGGTTTGTGCGAGCGAATCGATGACTGGGAATGAACTCACAATTGCCGCGAAGAAGATCGAGCTAGTTCGGTTAAAGAGCTTTTTCATAAACAGCCCTCCTTTATGGTCTGATGCGCCATGTCTTAGAAAGGCTATGTGCTTCGAGGGGGTTCGTGGGTTTTGGTCCCATGAATGTTCTGGCGTTTTCCTTTTTTTTGGCTTATATCGCGTTTAACCGAAAAATCGCAATCGTAAGCTTTAAAGAAGGAACGAAAGATCATGAATGCAAAGATCAGACACTGTGCAATTTGGAGCGATGGGTGTGAGAGGTCGGCTCGATTCTACGAGACGATCTTTGGCATGCGATTCTTTACCAACCCGGGGGTCGCCGAGCGTGATCCCTCAAACCGGACGCGGGGTCAACTCAGCGATGGAATCATAGGGTTGGCATTGAACCCCAGGCCTCCGGGATACCGCTCAGGACTAGACCACTTCGGATTTCAGTTACAAGACCTGGATAAAATCACAGAGACGATAAAACGAAACTATCCCGATACCATATTCACAAAGGGTCTTGAGGGAGTCGCTTTTGCGGGTTTGAGAATCACCGATCCGGTTGGCACTCACATCGATATTGCCCAAGAGGCGGGTGCCAACCTCAGAGGTGGCTATAGGGACGAGGGTTGGGAACAGCCGCGCCACTTACACCACATTGCGATTCGAGCGAAGAAACCCGCTCTCCTCGCCGAGTTCTATCGAAACGTTTTTGAGCTCACGACGGTCAAGAACCTTTCCGGCGAGGGAGAAGTTTGTCTCACCGATGGAAAGTCTTACCTGCTTATTCGCCGGTGCGAAAACTACTCCTACCGGTCCATGACTGAAGGAATCGATCATGTCGGCTTCAAAGTCGAAGACCTCGACGCCGTGAAAAAGGAACTGGACGACCTCGGAAAATCATTTCCCGAGTCGGCTCCAAGGAAAATATTTGTTGGCAGAAACGGAGCCACCCTCCAGAGGGATATCGATTCTTGCAGCTTAGGACAGTATGCGATTGCCGATCCCGAAGGTGTCCTGATAGATCTTACGACATGAAACATTCGATGGTTTACCGGGACGGAAAAATAATTTTCATAACGAACTCCTGGGGGAAGACCCAGACCGTAGTGATTTTCTCTCGCATGATTACTTGCGCGTCACTTACGGCTAGTTTTTAGAGAGAGAGCCGCTCTTGGAAACCAAGTCACCTTCCAATATCGTCTTCCAAGGCGTCAAGATCGGAGTAGGATGGGCCGGTTCGTACAGAATGACCCAGGTGTTCGCGCGCGCCGTTGCAGGTGCTGCTCCCGTTGCGATCATCGGTCCCGCTCTCAACCGCCTGGATTGGGTATGCGGTGGCGAACTGGACTTAGGATGGTGCTTTCCGGCGGTTCGGGCGACGTGGGCGCTTGAGGGAAAGCGTTCCTGGGCGGGAAAACCGTTGACTAATCTCCGTTCCGTAGCGCGGTTTCCCAGATTGGATCGGCAGTTGTTTGCTCTGGCTCCCTGGTGTCCCATCAAGGATCTTGGACAAATAGGCCGGGAGAAGCGTGCGGTCCGATTGGGCGTCCGTGCGGACGAGTTATTCGAGCATGAGCATGCGATCTTGCAGCAGTACGGCTATTCGCTGGCTGACGTCGAAGCCTGGGGCGGCCGATGGTGGCACGTGGGTGTGGGGTTGACAGCGCTCGATGAAGAGATCAGCAAGCGGGACGTGGATGTGGTCATCGGCCACGCTTCTCACGAAGGAGTCTGGCAAACCGTCGCTGCCCATGGATTTCGATTCATCGGGCTCGAGGAGCAGGTGATGGTCGGCCTGGAGAACGAGGGTTATTCGCGCAACATCATTCCCGCAGGGTTCCTGCCGGCTATCCAAGAACCGCTACTGACCATCGATCTATCGGATAACCTGCTGGTCACCCGCGCAGAAGTGGACGACAACATCATCCATACGATAGCCAAGAGCATTGACCGGAACAAAAAGCGCATTGAGGAAGCCTCGGTCACAGTGAGCTATACTCACAGCCAAATGCTGCCCATACCTTTTCTTACCTACTCATCGACCATGACACAGCCCATCACAAAGCAGTGGAACACGAAAATTCCACTCCATCCTGGCGCTGCGCGCTATTATCGAGAGGCGGGCTACCTGGCCTGAATTCGGCGATGAGCGTTTTCAGTAGCTCGAGTCACTTGAAACGGGACGGAAGGACGAGACGATGGCGCGCCTGATCAAGGAGCCGTTCAGCGGGTACTACCATAGAGAGATTCCGGAGCATGACAGGGAACTCACCGAAGTGGGGCCCGGAACACCCTGCGGTGAATATCTGCGCCGCTTCTGGCATCCGGTCGGGATGACCTCGGAGCTGAAGGACCTGCCGAAGCGCATCCGGGTCATGGGTGAGGACCTCGTACTATTTCGCGACGGCCGCGCAAAAATCGGACTTCTCGAGCTTCACTGCAGCCACCGCGGCACCTCGTTGGAATTTGGCATGGTCGAGCGCTGCGGCATTCGCTGCTGCTATCACGGCTGGCTCTACGACGTGGACGGCCGAGTGCTCGAGACGCCTGGAGAGCCGCCCGAGAGCACTTTCAAGGATCGATTTTTCCATGCGGCCTATCCCACACTCGAGTACAAGGGCCTGATCTTCGCCTACATGGGCCCACCCGAGCACCGTCCCGAATTTCCCATCTACGATTCATTCGAACTGCCGGGCTACCGGATGGTGCCTGGCGGAGAAACCGACCAGAAGTACATCTATAACTGCAACTGGCTGCAGTTGGCCGAAAATAACGCGGACCAGGTGCATTTCGTATTTCTCCACGACCCGGAGGAGGCGCGCGCAAAGCTGGATGGTTACCGTCCGAGCGTGAGCGGAGCGCCCTTGGAGGATTACTTCAACGTCGGGCTCAAAGAATTCGAGGATGAACTCACGGCGATTCGGGAGAATTTTCAATCCAGGGTGCTCGAGTGGCAGGAAAGCCCGCTGGGCGTGATCGGTATCCACACTCGGCGAGTAGGTGAATTCATTTGGGTACGGCTAGGCGACTACATCCTGCCCAACGTCGACCAGTTTCCGCCGAGCCGCTTTCGACCCACGGCAGAGCTGGATTTCGGGCCGCCGTACATGACCGCCTGGACGGTTCCGGTTGACGACACCCACACGTTGGCCTACCAGTTCCGCTACGCTCCGGAGAACGCAGAGCAGCGCTCCACCGCGCGTCCGTTGAGAAGCTCGCAGTCCCTCACTCGAACCTATGAAGACCGTCAACGCCAGCCGGGGGACTACGAGGCGCAAGAGAGCCAGCGCCCCATCGCTGTCCATGCGCTGGAGCATTTGGGAGCCACGGATCGGGGCGTGACCCTGGTTCGGAAATTGTTGCGGGAGGGAATTCGCGCGTTGCAGAGAGGTGAAGACCCAAAGCGAACAGTCTCGTCCGTTGGGAATGCTATCCCGACTTATTGCAGAAACACGGTGCTGCGGATTCCGCCGGCGGAAACCCCCGAGACCGACAGAGAGTTGCTCCGGAACACGGGCCGAAAAGTCGCGGCTGCCGTGCTCGCGGGCCAACCTGTCTCCACTGCGAAGAAATAGCCCGAGAGCAACCGCATACGAGACCGGCGCAAAGGCATTTGTAAAAGCGGGGAGCAAGGAGGCATGAAATGAGCGAACGCCGGATGACTCGTAAAAAATCCCCAGAGCCCGCGCCGAAGGAAACGGATTACGACCAAGTCGTTCGCGCCAAAGAAATCCGCAACAAGCGGATGGCGGAAGGGAAAGTAATCGTCAAGGGTACGGACTTGCCGTGGGAGCTCAACCGTCAGGGACGGATCAAGTATTTTCTGACAGATCGATCAGAAGATGTCGCGGCCCCCGGCTGGCTTGTCTTCCAACAGGAGATTCAAAAACACTCGGGCATGCACCGGCATCAAGGCGGGACTTTTATCTTCATTTTGGGCGGTAAGGGATACAGCATTGTAAACGGCGTGCGCCACGATTGGGAGGCTGGCGATTTGGCGATATTGCCGATGGTGCCCGGAGGCGTTGCCCATCAACACTTCAATCTCGACCCTGCCGTTCCTGCCCTGTGGATGAGGGTGGCTTATACCCCGAACAAGAGACTCGTTGTTGCCAATTGGATTGAGCAGCTCGAAGTCAACCCGGAGTGGGCGGATAAGAAAGGATTAGAGGATCGGAAAGTGGCTCCGATCGTAAACCATGCGCGTACGACGAACCGAGATGACTCTCCACGCGGGAACACCCTTTTCGACGCCCTGCTTCGGCTCCGCGACGAGCAACGGGAGCAGATAAAGCACGCTCGAATGGTTGTTCAGGGAAAATCGTTACCGTTGGAGATCAATCCAATGGGTTTGTTCCGCTGGTATGTCCATCCGGACATGAAAGATGTGGGATGTCGCGCCCAGATGTTTTACGTCCAGGAGATTCCGGGTGGCAGTCGTTCCGGCAAACAGCTTCATCAAGGTGGCAGGTTTCATTATGTCCTCGATGGAAAAGGGAGCACCGTCATAGACGGGGTTCGCCATGATTGGAAAGAGAACGAAATTATCCTGCTCCCTCCTAAATCCCATGGCGTTGTCCATCAGCATTATAATTTGGACCCAAGTAAACCTGCCAGGTTGCTCGTGTCCGAACCCAACTGGGTCCACGTTTGGGGAGTGGACCTGGGTTCGGGGTTAGAAGTGTTAGAGCCCGCCCCGGAGTATAAAGGATAGCGTTGGACCGCGGAAAATAGTCGAGGCGCAAGCGGTTTTTTTTAAGTTTCTTTCTTCGCTTCTCGATTCAGCGAGCGAATTAGATCAAGAGACCGAAAGTTTTTCCCTGCTCAATTTCCTCCAATTGATTCTTAAGACAAGATCACGATGCCTCGGTCCCTGGACCCTTTTATCCTGCAACAGGCCATCACCGTTCCGGTTGGGCTAAGCACGATCACGGAACACGAACACGAACGTCAAACGCCTTGAACGACTGCAACCACCGGAATCTTCTTACCGATCTTTCACGTTGAACCTTGAACCGCCGGCTCGCGGCTATTCGTCCGGAGTTCCCCCTTTCCGTCGGATAATCGCTTACTGATCCCAGTTATTCATCGCACAGAATGTTGCGATAATTAACAAATTCCGCCTGGCATGTTGCTTGCGCATTTACGTAATCATTGAGGAGCACGTATGCAAAAATTAAAAAATCAGGCAGGCGCTATTGGTTGGTTACTATTATGGCTGATCGGTATACCAATTCCGATTTTAATAATTCTTTTTCTCGTTCGCGGATGCACGTAAGAGCCGCGGCGATCACGACGACTGTATCCAGAGAACTAGCAACAAACGACTTGACCCCTTTCGCGACGTGACCTGCGAGATCAGCGTCGGCTTTGAATTGTCGCGGCGTCAAATAGCTGCCTCCGGAAGAATCAGTCACATAGCAGCAAGCCATCCTCGCTGGAGTTGCGGTGGTGGCATCCCGCTTGCAGTGAACACCTTCCAGCGTTGTGTATCGGTTAGAGTGAGTGAGTAAATTCCAATCGGAAGGAGATCTTATGGGTATTATCGGTTGGATATTCTTTGGCTTGCTCGTAGGTGTTGTCGGTAAATTACTTACACCCAGCCGTGACGCCGGTGGATTTATCCTGACGATTCTCCTGGGAATTGGCGGCGCTTTTCTTGGCGGCTTCGTGGGCCAGTCTCTAGGATTCTACTACGAAGGAGAACCGGCAGGCTTCATGATGGCCATCATCGGTTCCGTCATACTGCTGCTTTATTGTATGATTGCCCGTAGACAGACCTACTATCAGGCCGATCGCCACGTGGTGACTTTATCAAGATTTTTGCTCGATCACTAAAACTCATTAATCGGCGCCGTCGGCGCCAGCTATGCGGTTATCTCGCTGCGATCGCCACGATCCAACGCTCAATTTCCCATCTAACCTTACAAGCGCCGGCCATCTACAGAGATCCCCGACTGACTTCTGCAGAAGATCAAGTTGCATGAGGATGCCGAGCTCACGGTTTACCGCCGCCGCGTCGTCAGAGCGAACGATAATCTCGCTCTGCGAGCCTGCGCCGCGTTTACCGGCGACACCAGCTTTTTGCTGAGGCTACCCGCGCGCGAGCGCTTCCTGAACTTCGTCCCTTGGGACAGCGATGCTCACGCTGGCGCGCTCTTCCTGGAGCAGCATGAAGATGCGTGAATCGCGCTCCGCCCAGCCGCGGTTGAGCGCTTCGGTCAACTCCTCATGCACCAACGCGGCGATCCGCAGCGGGACATTCAACTCGCGGCCCAACTCGGTCGCCAGGGTTATGTCTTTGTGAGCGAGTTTCAAAGTGAACGCGGCCGGATCGAATTGGCGCGGCAGAAACTGCTCGGCGAGCCGATCAAAGGTTCTCGAGCGGCCGAACGCCCCCTGGCGCACCGCTTCCCAGAGCGCGAGAGGCTCGACTCCAGCCTTGACGCCGAGGGTGAACACTTCGGCGAGCGCAGCCAGTATCGCGTAGCCCGCGGTGTTGTGCACGAGCTTCGCCACGGTGCCGGCGCCGATCGGGCCAACGTACATCGCCTGATCGCCGATGGCATCGAGCACGGGCTTGTATCGCTCGAATGCGGCCTTGTCGCCGCTTACCCACAGGGCGAGTTTGCGGCTCTTTGCGCCAGCGGGCCCGCCGCTCACCGGCGAATCGAGCATGGCCACGCCTTTTGTGCCGAAACGTTCGTGCAGGCGTCGGACCACGGCCGGGGAGTTGGTCGAGAGATCGAACCACGTAGTCCCGCGATGCATGCCCGAGAGTAATCCGTCCTCCGCGAGCGCCACCTGTTCGACTTCGCGCGGCCCTGGCAGCGATGTGAAGACTACGTCTGCGGCTTCCGCAACCTCACGCGCTGAGTTCGCCGATCGTGCGCCCGCCTGCAAGTGCGGCTCACTCGCTTCAGTCCGGATGTCGTTGACCACGATCTCGTAGCCCGCGCGACGCACGTTGAGCGCCATGCTGCCACCCATGGTCCCTAGTCCAATGAAACCCACTCTCATATGTGTCTCCTCCCGTCGGATCAGTTGACACTGCCGCTGTCCCCTAAGTATATCTCCTCGAGATGCTTCACAAACTGGTCGCTTGCGCTATCTTGATTGTTTTCTCCTCCAGTCTCTCTCTCGCTCAAGAGCCCAAGAGACCGATTCCCGCAATGCAGGCGATCTCGACGATTGACTTTGGCTACCTGCCTAGCCTGCTGGCACGATCCAAAGGATTTTTCGTTCAGGAAGGATTGGACTTAAAACTGCTCGTTGTCAGCGTGAGAGTTTCAGTGCCGGCGCTCATGTCGCGCGAAGTTCACTTCGCCGCGGCGGGTTCGTCCATGCCCGCCGCGTTGAAAGGCGCTCCCCTCAAAGCGATCTATTATACTTACAAAACATCGACCTTCCAGCTCATCGTGCGTCCGGAGATCGCCGCGCCTCAACAGCTCAAAGGAAAGGCCATTGCGGTCTCGTCCGCGGGATCGAGCAATGACCAGGCAGCGCGCTTGATGCTCAAAAAACTAGGCTTGGAAGCTGGCCGCGACGTTACCCTTCTATCTACGGGCGACTCCCAGGCGCGTCTGTTGGCGATGGAGAGTAATCTGGCCGTCGGTTCACCGGTGAACCCGGACGTGGCCGCGCATCTGGCGCCAAGAGGGTACCGGATCTTGATGGATTCTGCGGAGGTCTATCCGGTGCCCTTCTCGGGAATGGCTGTACATGACGATCTCATTCGGGATAATCCGGAGCTCATTAAGCGGTGGCTCCGCGCCCACATCCGGGCGATCCTCTACATCCGGAAAAATCCCGAAGAGGCGGCGCAGGTGGCCGCTAAGGAGCTCAAGCTCGCGCCGGAAGTGGCGCTCGGCGCCACTAGACTTCTGCTGCCAGTGATCAGCGCGGATGATCCCGGCGGCTTCACCGAAAACGGCATGCGTCTCAATCTGGAATACAGCGCCAGTCGCCAGGGCGGCGACGCGAGGAAAGTTCCGATCGCTCAGGTCGCTGACGTGAGTCTGCTGCGCGAAGTCCAACGGGAGATGGGAATTCGCTGCCAGGACGGCTACCGCTGCAAGTGAACAACCGCCTGGCCGTTTGGAGCGGAGCGCCGAGGAAACGGCAAATTCGAAGTACGAAATTCGAAGCTCGAAACAGTCTCAAGTGAGCAAAAACCAATGTTCCAAACAAATTCGTTTCAGATTTGAGTTTGGATTCTACGCTATTGAATTTCGAAATTGTTTCGGATTTCGATATTCGAATTTCGAATTTAGACAAGCTCTCCTCTATGAAGCCTACCCACCCGGAATATATCGTCGGCGTCGATATCGGCGGCACTTTTACCGACTGCGTCGTCCTGAGCGAGAGCGGCAAGATGATCATAGGCAAGGCGTTGTCGACGCCGGATGATTTCGCCGCGGGCGCCGTCGACGCGCTCACCGACGCGGCGCAAAACCTCGGCCGCTCCAGCGCCGATGAAGTGCTCCGTTCCACCAGACTTTTCTTCCATGCCTGCACCATCGGCGAGAACACGCTCATCACCCGCGCGGGCGCGACGACCGGCTTGATTACCACCAAAGGTTTCGCCGACACCTTGCTCATGATGCGCGGCCGCATCACCGACGGCCTCACCGACGAGGAGGCCACCCACCTTGCCGCGATGAGCAAACCGCCCCCGTTCGTGCCGCGGCGCTTGATCGAAGAGGTCTTGGAGCGCATCGACTACAAAGGGGAAGTCATTATGGCGCTCGATCCCGTCGACGCCGAAACGGCGCTAAAAAAACTGGTTGCGAAAGGGGTCGAATCGGTCGCGGTCTGTTTGCTCTGGTCGGTTGCCAACGACGCCCACGAAAAGCTGATCGCCGATGTCCTCAAAAGAAAATATCCGGCGCTCTTTTTCACTCTTTCCCATGAGGTCGCGCCCTTCGTCGGCGAATACGAGCGCACGGCGACCGCGGTCTTCAACGCCTACATCGGCCCGAAAATCTCCGCCTACTTGACGAATCTCGGTCGAGTTCTAAAGAGCAAAGGGCTCCAGCGCGATCCACTGATCATGCAGGCCTACGGCGGCGTGCTCGGCGCCGAAGCCACCTGCAAGAACGCTGTCGGGACGATCGAATCAGGACCCAGCTCCGGCGTCGTCGGCACGGAGTTTGTCGGCAGGCTAATCGATGAGCGTAACGTCATCGCAACAGATATGGGCGGCACGACCTTCAAAGTCAGCGTCATCCGCGACGGCGTCATCGAACGAGACTACAAACCCGTGCTTTTGCAGCATCGCATTCTTTCGACCAAGATCTGGGTCGAGTCGATCGGCGCCGGCGGCGGCAGCATCGCCCGGGTCGACGCCGAGACCGGGCTCCTAAAAGTCGGACCGCAGGGCGCCGGCGCGAAGCCGGGTCCGGTCTGCTATGGCCTCGGCGGCGGCGAGCCAACGGTTTCCGATGCCAATCTCATCTTGGGCTATCTTAACGAGAACTATTTTCTCGGCGGCAAGATGCGGCTCGATAAAGCGGCGGCGCTCGCGGCGATCCGCGATCAGATCGCCCGACCTCTCGGCATGTCCGAGATCGAAGCGGCCAGCGGCATCCATCGGATCGCCACCGCGCACATGAGCGACCTGATCCGCAAAGCGACGGTGGAAAAGGGCCACGATCCGCGCAACTTCGCGATCTTCGCTTACGGCGGCGCCGCGCCGATCCATGCCACCCGCTACGCGGCGCAGCTCGGCGTCAAGAAAGTCATCGTCCCCTTGACCGCCTCCGTGCACGGCGCCACCGGACTGATCAGCTCCGACGTCGTCTATGAATACGGCAAATCCGATCACCTGATCGTCCCCGTCGATGTCGCGCGCGTGAACCAGAATTTTGCCGGCCTGATGCGTCAAGCGGCGCGCGACTTGGACAACGCCGGATTTAAACCCGAAGATATCAACGTCGCTCGCAGCGTCGACATGCGATATCGCTATCAGGTTCATGAATTGAACGTGCCCTTTCCCGCCGGCACGGACGAGATCACGGCCGGTGAGATGGAAGAGCTTTACGCCCGCTTCGACGTTATCTACGAGAAAGCTTATGGCCGGGGCTCCGCCTATCGCGAAGCGGGAAGAGAATTCATCATCTTCCGCCTCAGCGCCGTCGGCCGGTTGCAAAGACCGAGGATCGAGTCCACGCGCGCGCGAGAAGCCGACACGGAAGGGGCTCTCAAGGGCAAACGAGAAGTTTATTTCGAAGACTACGGCAAATTCGTGTCGACGGATGTGTACGATTTCGACGGTCTTGAAGCTGGTGGTGAGATTGCCGGACCGGCGATCGTCGAAACTCCGGTGACCACAATCGTCGTAACGCCGCGGGATCGCGCGGTGATGGACGAGTTCCGCAACATCATCATCACCACAGGAGGCTGAACAAATGGCCACCGCCAATCCGGTCAGAAGCGTCGACCCGATTACCTTCGAGATTCTCTCGCACCGTCTGCACCAGATCGCCAAGGAAACCGGCATCACTCTGGAGAGAGTCGGCGGCACGGTCAACACCACCCAGATGAAGGACTACGCCGCGGCGCTCTATCGCGCCAACGGCGAAATTCTTTCCGCCGGTGAAACCACCGGCTGGCATGTGGCCTGCGTCGGCATGGCGGTCAAGCGAATCATCGAGCGCTTTGGCGACACGGGCGAGATCGAAGTCGATGACGTTTTTATTCTCAACGATCCTTACCTGGCGGCAATCCACCAATCCGATGTCTACATGCTCTGCCCCATCCATTATCAGGGCAAGCTTGTCGGCTGGAGCGGCACGTTCGTGCATGTGATGGACATCGGCGCCATGTCGCCGGGAGGCGATTCGCCAGGAGCAAGCGAGATCTTTCATGAAGGACTCCGCATCCCCGGCTTGAAACTCGTCGAGCGCGGAAAGCTCAGGCAGGACGTCTTCGACACCCTCACCAACATGACGCGCCAGCCGATCATGGTGGGGCTCGATCTCAAATGCCAGTTGGCCGCCAATAACGTCGCCAAGAGCCGCATGCAAGAGATGTACGCCGAGTTCGGGCCGGAAATGCTCGATGGCGTTGCCGCCGACATGATCCGCTACTCCGAGGCGGTGCTGCGAAAAAGAATCGCCGAGATTCCAGACGGATCATGGAGCGAAACGAACATGATTCAAGGCGATGAGAACTGGAAGATCACCGTCAACCTCACCAAGAAAGACGACCGCTTGATCTTCGATTTCACCGGGACCGATAAGCAGGCCAAGCGCGGCATCAATCTTCCCTACCACGCCACCTTCGGCGCCTGTTTTCGCGTTGTGCTGCACACGCTCGCCTACGATATCCCGAAAAACCACGGCGTCTTGAGACCGATCGAGACCATTGCCCCCGCGGGAACCATCGTCAACGTCCAGTATCCCGGTCCGGTCTCGCTCAACACGACCTCTTCCGGTTCCATGGTGCGCTACCTCGCCAACGCCGTTTTGATGCAGGCCCTCGCACGGAGCGAGAAATGGAATAGAGAAGTCGTCGCCAGCAGCGCGGGTCACAGGAATCTCCGCCACGCCGGCGTGAATCAGTATGGCAAATATGCGGTGTCTGCGCTCGGCCACGGCGCGCTCGATGGTACCGGTGCAAGGTCCTACGCGGACGGAGTGAATTCATGGGGCGGTCATCTAAGCGTCGCCAATGCGGAGTGGTTCGAGATGAACTTCCCGATCCTGTATCTTTTCCGCCGCCACGCCCGCGATGCCGCCGGCGCGGGAAAATTTCGCGGCGGCGCGGGCGGCGAGACCGCTCACATCGTCCACGACGCGCCGGAAGGAAAAGTCAAAGGTATCACCTACGGCGTATCGAGCTCGCGCAACTCGGGCCAGGGAATCTTCGGCGGCCACTCCGCCGCGCCCAGCGTCATCGTTCACCTCAAGAACACCCGCGTTGTTGAAAAAATCCGCAACCGACAGCCCATCGAAGAGATCGCCGACGTAGGAGGCGAGGCGTCGACCCTCGCCTACAAGGAATTCGAGTTCAACCAAGACGACGTCGTTTACATGAAACTGGCCAGTGGCGGCGGCTACGGCGATCCTCTGGAACGCGATCCGCAACTAGTTTTGGAAGACATTATCGAGGGCCTGGTCTCCGAGCAAGCGGCACAGGCAGTTTACGGCGTGGTTTTACGCGAAAATAAGCAAGCGGTGGATTTAGCGGCGACAAAAAGTCTCCGTACAACCAGGAGTAAGTCATGAGCAATCTCACCGCTGTGACGCGGAGCGCAGCGCAAAGAAATTGTTGATTAAAAATCCTCCGAACTCTGTGAACTCCACTCACTGCCCAACCACTTCAGCATACACCCTGTGATCGTTCGCTTGTGGACATCGAGTCCGCAACACCGCTCGTAGATAACTTGCACGGCCTTTACCTCCCGTCCAGAGCTATTTGCGCCACGACCAAAAGAGTATTCGTCTTGAAAAGATTCTCTTATGCGTGCTTCCCACCGGGGGGAGCCACAGACAGTGTTCCCTTGGAATACTGGGTCCTACTCTGCGCAGGCTCGAAGCGCTAGACACAGATCGACCGCCGGTCGTTGGTCTTTGGCAATCCACCGCTATCATTTTCATGCGCCGTGTTGTACCCGTTGGTACATGAATTACTCTGCGATAAATCCCGCTTTTTACACTTTTGGTTGCGGCGTCGTCGCACTGTGCCCTTTGTGGTTAATCGGGTTTTTCACGATGCAAGCGCCTGGCCGAGGTTGACGATTACTTCTTCAATGTCGTCCAGGGAATTCCAGCGCGGCGAGCCACCGAGGTGGGGCGTGACGATGACGTTTGGAAACTTGATCAGCGGATCATTGGCGTCGCCGGGCTCTTCGTAAAATGTATCGAGCCCGTAACCGCCCAGGCGGCCGGATGCGAGAGCGCGCCTCAACGCTTCGCGGTCGACGAGAGAAGGCTGAGAGACGTTGATCAAGAATGCGCCAGGCTTGATCATCGAAAGCTCGCGCTCGCTTATGAAATTAACCGTTGCCGGGCCACGCGGCAGATGAAGGCTGACGCAATCGGACGTGGCAAGCAGCTCGTCGAGAGAATAGAAAGTCGCCTGATATTGCAGTTCGACATCCGCAGGCAGTCGAGTGCGCTGCGTATAAGCGATGCGCATGCCCAGCGCGGTAGCGCGCAGCGCCAGTTCCCTGCCGATCTCACCGAGACCGATGATGCCAAGTTGTTTCTGATACAGCGTAACCATGCCTGGGATGCGCGCCCAGTTGCCGTTGGGTGTGTGCGAGCGCTGGTATGTCGTGGGTTCGTAGCCGGCTTTCTTTAGCTGCTCGACGCTGATCAGGTTGGCGTTCTGCGTAAGTTGCCTGGCAAGCGCGAGCATCAAGGTCAACCCCTGTTCAGCCGTGGAAATATTCGCTCGGCGTCTGATGGTAAGGATTCGAACATCGGCATGCTCGCAAGCCGCACGGTCGATGTTGCGTGTCGTGAAACCATACTTTTGGACGAACTTGAGCGAGTTCCCGGCAGCCGCTATTTCCTTCGGACCGACGGCAAGTTCCTCGACGACAGCGACGCTCGCGCCGGAAAGATTCGCGAGCAGCTCCGCCTGATCATCGACGAGGCGCACTTCGACGGGATAAAGACCGGGCGCTTTTGAGCGGACCTGGGCGCACCAGCCGCGAAAGTCCGGCAGATCGTGTTTGCAGAAGTGAGCAAACGCTTCAATGCGCTCTTCGGGAGCAGCTGGATCGAGCACAACCTGAATGAGACGAAGAAAACTGTCGTTTTCGACGACGAACTTGAGACGGGATTTCGATGTCATGATAGCATCAGGTTCAAGGTTCCGGATCAACTTGGAGCGCTTTCAAAAATCGCGTGAGCATGTTGTAAGCGCCGATCAGCATCGTTAGTTCGACGGTTTGGCGCTCCGTGAAATGCTTTCCAACCTCGGAAAAAACTGTACCTGGCACGCTGATATCGCGGGTCATTGCGTCGGTATAAGCGAGCAGCGCCCGTTGTTTTTCACTGAACAATTTCGACGGTTGCCAATTCGCTAACGCATCGACTTGCTCCGGCGTTAACCCTTCCTTCAGAGCGTATGCCGGGCCGTGAGCGCGCACGACATATTCCACCTCATTCAAGATCGCGACGCGAATAACCGCCAGCTCTCGGCTCTGGCCCTCGATCTCAGTGCCGTAGCGCACGGCCTGGTTCAGGTCGAACCAGGCGTTTGCGAGCGCCGGACTATGCAGCATCAAACGATAAATATTGATGAGCCGCCCGCCGCGTGCGCCTTTGATCCTGGCGATGGAGTCGGCCAGCTCTGGATGTGCATTTTCCTGGATCAACGATACACGTGCCATGAGTTACCTCGATCTTGTTCCCATGCCCAGTCGCCATTTAATGCGCCCGCCGCTTTTCCAAACGGATGGAGAAATTCGACCGTCGTATGAAGACGCTGTTGCGCTCGGTTTGCTTGGCCAGCTCCGCGACTAGATTTAACAGCGGATTGCCGTTGGTCTCAAAAGTTCGCGCTGGACCGGCGGCATGCATTCGATCGACATCTTCTTTGCTGGTAAAAAAGCGCGACAGCATCTCCTCATCGGTAACGCCCTGTCCGCCGTATTTTTGGCGCAAGTCTTGTAGAGAATCACTCGGGGGCGGTCGCTCGGCGATTTCCCTGGCACGCGGTTGGTTAAGAATCTTGTCTTTGACGTTAGGTTCCATCAACGCCGCGCCTTCTGTGCCCCAGATACCCATGGCGTATTCGATGGTCTGATCGGTCACTTGCTTATAGCGCTCACCGGTGATCACGTTGATCGCGGCCTGGCTGCCGACGAATTGGGAAAGCGGCGTGACCATGATCGGATAACCGAATTCGGCGCGGACTTGCGCGGCTTCCTCCAGCGTTTGTTCGATCTTGTTTTCCATGCCGACGAGTCGCAGCTGATGCCGTAAATTTGAAATCATGCCGCCGGGAATTTGGTGCACGTATTGCGCGTAGTCGTACTCCGGTGTCTTGCCGATGGCGAGGTTCTCTTTCTTGGCACAGATGGTGAAATGCTTGGCGACTTGGCGAAGCGGCTTTTCGTTAATCAGTGTCTTGTAACCTAGAGCGCGCGCGTTCATTGCGACGTTGAACAAGGACGGATTCGATGAGCCGTCGGCGAGCGGCGGAATCGCCGTGTTGACATTCGTCATGCCGGCTTTGATCGCTTCCAGGCAACATAACGTGCCGAGTCCGGTCGTGCAGTGGGTATGCAATTCCACCGTCGTGCCGTTCGCGGCTTTGAGCACCGCGGGAGCGAGCGTTTTCGTTCGTTCAGGAGTCAGGATGCCGCCCGGATCTTTGAGAATGACCCGATAAACGTTCAAAGCAATCGCTTGGCGAATCTTCGCCGCGAAGTAATCGTCGGTATGGCGCGGTGAAACGGTGTAAATAAGATTGATGATCGGTTTCAGTCCGGCGTTCTTGGCTTGTTGGACCCGCCAAGCCCAATCGGCAGGATCATTCCAAGAATCGGAGATTCGCACCTCGGAAACGCCGGCATTGGCCATGCAGGTATCGTAAAGCTGATGAATGGCGTCGGGAAAGATTGCGAAACCGCTGCGCGTGCCGTGGATAAGTCTCAACGGCGTGCGTTTGAACTTTGGAATGACTAACCGGTAACGTTCCCACGGATCTTCGCGCAGCTCCTTGACGCATTTGGGCAGCTCGACTGGCCCGCCGAATTCGATGGCCTCGAAACCGGCGTCGTCGATGTGCTCGACGATGGGAACGATCATTCCCGTTCTCATGTTGTAAGCCCACAGGCTCTGCTGGCCGTCGCGCAGGGTGGTGTCGACAAAACGAACTTCAGTCATGGATCGTGTTATAACGCAAAGGCGGGTGGGATTGAATCGATCGAGCCGACTGACGCAACTGTGCTGTCAATGAAAATTCGGGAAAACTTCCTTCGACATCAGCTCCAACGTCCGGCGCACGTCGCTCATTGGCGTGCCACCGAAGTTGACCATCGTGATAACGTGGGTGACACCGATCTTTTCGTATTCCTTTAGAATTGCGATTGAATTCTCAGGAGTGGTGAAGAGGGCGAGTTTTTCTTTTTTGATGTTGTCGAAGTCAGGAACCGGAGCTCCGGGGCGCCGAGATGTTTTGAGATACTCAGCGACGCGCGCATAGTGTGGACGGGCTGACTTAACCGCGTCCTCTTCGCTCCGTTGCAGATAAACGTGCAGAGCGACGATGATATCCGGGTTTTCCTTATGACCGGCCCGAAAATAGGACTCTCTGAAGAGATCATTCTTTTCCTTCACCTCGAGCATAGTGCCGGAGCGCGCGAAGGGAATCCCCATAGTGGAGAAGCCCATTTCTCCCGCTCGGGTCAAGGTCTCGTCGCTGGATGCGGCGATCCAAATCGGCGGCATGGGCTTTTGCACCGGCTTCATATACAGCGAGCCGTTCTCGATCTGGTAATATTTTCCTTTGTGAGAAAATTCCTCCTGCCGCCATGCTTTTAGGATGATTTCGAATGATTCCCAATACCGTTCTCGCGCTTCCTCCATCGACATCCCAAAGGTCTTGTATTCGATCGGAGAAAAGCCACTGCCGATCGCGAAATTTAGCCGCCCGCCGCAGAGGTTGTCGGCCAATCCGTATTCTTCGGCGACAACGAGCGGGTGATGAAACGGAAGAACGCTTATCGCCGGTCCCAGCCTGATTTTCTTGGTACGCTGCCCGAGGGCGGCAATGATCATAGGCGGGGAAACGCACGTGCCGTACCAGTAAAAATGATGCTCCCCAAGCCAGAAGGAATCGAACCCCAGCTCCTCGGCCCATTCGGCCATGGTCAAAACTTCTTCGTAATATTTTTGATTAGAACGACCGATGTCAGGGGGGTTGTCGCCGAAAACGAATATGCCGAACCTCATGAGCGTGGATCCTCCCTGAGCCTCACCTCATAACCCAAGAAAGAAAAAATAGCCAATTGTAATCGGGGTTGAACCCATGCCCGCCAGGCGATGGCCGGGTGCGTAGGAGTAAGCGATTCCGATAGAGGAAAGGCAACCGCCGGTCGACGCGGTGGTTCGAACCAAGTGGGGTTGCCGATCGTTTGGCGGCCGATGATTTGAAGCAACGGGGCCCAGAGCCTAGTAGCTCTGGGCCGAGTGTTGTGAATTTCGTCGTCGATCCGATTTCGCGAGTTTTCGAAAAGGCCTACAACGTAATATCGGCGTCCTTGATCAACCGAACCTCCTCAACGATGAGTGTGCCCTTACCAATGGTCGCTCTGGCTTCGACGTCGGTGGCAGTGGGCGCGGCGAGGTTGATGTCTATCCGAGCTTGCAATTGTATCGCGTGAACCCCCGGGCTTAGATCCAGTAGGGCGAAGTTGAAGCCGACACCCTGCAAGCTGTCGAGGATGAGATCGAGCTGCTGCTCTGTGAAAGTGCATTCCTCGGGGATCGACACGACGCCGTCGAGATTGACATCGGTGCATGCGCTGATCGCTTGAGCCAATTGGGTCGAGAGTGTTTGGGTTTTCCGGCACAGAGTGATTTCTCCCGGCTCCCCCACCGTAGCTCCGTCGATCAGTACCCTGACCTTGACGCCGGAATTTGCCATCAGCGTATCCACAGTGGTTCCGCCTCTGGTCCTTCCGATGGTCCGTCCGTAAAGGCCGCATTCCAAAGAAACGAAAACCAGCAGGTCCTTCTTGTTGGCGGTCTTAAGATTGGTTGAAAGGAGATTGACCCATTGCCCTGACGCCGTGGAATTGGACGTTTCGCTCAACAACACCAAGTTACTTACTTGTACAGCCGACTTGGACGAGGGTTGATGCTGGGCCAGCGCACTGCTGGAAAAAAACGTTAGAAGCAAGATCACTACGAACCCGATAAAATCTTTCTTCATATTCATTCCTCCTTGTTGTCTAGCTGATAATGTCGTTTCGACCATTCCGTTTGAGAGAATTTTTACACTCATCTTGGCACAATGAAGATAGTAACCTGGCTGTCATAAATTAGGTCTTTGAGCAAAAAGCGGACGCTTATCTATGCTATTTTTTTGCGAAGGTAAAGAGCTGAAATGTGCGGGCTGCGGCCGCCGGCTTTCAGAAGAAATTAAAAGCACATTGCGTCGCAGTAGCCTCTGATCGCCCGCGTCGTAGCGCTAGGCACGCGTACAGATTGATTCTGATCTTCAGGCCATCGAATTAAATTTTTTTAGTTCGGCGATGCTCTCAGTTTCGCCGCGTTGATCAAGACGAAAATCAATCCCAATCCCTGCAACGCTGCTAAAATGAAAAACATGCCGGCGTAGCCGGCAGCCTCCACTGCGCTCCCGGTGATCAGTGAGCCCACGCCATAGCTCAGCGGATAGGCGACGGAAAAGCTCGCCATTTGTTTGCCACGCCGTCGCGGATCGGCGCGCTCCACGGCGATCGCCAGAGTTGTCGAGCTGCCGATGGCGTTGCCAATCATGTAAAGCGCGCCGCACACGATCATGCCCGCGAGATGGGACGTGATCGTAATCAGAAGCAAGCTAATCAACTGTAAACCAAACCCGGCGGCAATCGAGAGATCGCGGCCGATGATGTCCGAGAGACGGCCAAGAAGCGGGCGAGCCAGCAAACTGGTGATGCCAACAACGACGAAAAACGTACCGAAATTCACGATGCCGAGCTCGGCGGCATAGAGGACGCTAAAATTTGTGATCGAAGGGAGCGAGATGTTGAGCCAACAAAGCATGATCGACGGCAGCAAAATATCGTGCTCGATGAAGCGGAAAGTTTCGCGCCACCACTGCGCAGAGGGCTCCGACGGCGCGTCTCTGCGAGCGGTTTTAGGGACCTGGAGCGCCATCACTCCGCCAAGCGCGGCGCCAACCCAGGAAAAAATCGCTGAAACCACGAACACGACGCCAAAGCTGCCGAATGAGGCGTGGAGCAACCACAGTGCGCAGGCGGGAAACAAGATCGAGGATGCGCCTTGTACGCCGCTGTAAAGCCCCGAGGCTTCGCCGCGACGCGATTCCGGCGCTATATGCGCGAGCAACGAGTAGCCTCCGGTGTTGAGTCCACCCCAACCGACGCCGCGCAGGCCGTTTGCCAGCATTGTGGCACCGACGAAAGGAATGAAACAGAGAAAAATACTCGCGCCTTGAAAAAGCAACCCGGCGATCATCACACCGGTTTCGCTCCAACGATCGGCCCAATGGCCTACCAGTGGCCGGATCATCACGCTCGTTACCGCGAAACAGGCGAGCACGAGTCCGACGATAAGAGGCGATCCGCCGAGTTGCGTGACATAGAGAGGTAGGATCGGAGTCAGCACGGCGTGCTGCGCATAGCCCAAAAATTGCGCCGCGCACAGCAGCACAAAGGTGCGCGTCCAGAGCGACTGGTGTTTTTCAGCCATCGAGTTGAAAGTTTATGAAGAAGATTCTTTGCGCGAGCCTGTCGAGTTCAAGACGAAGCGAGGACGGCAAAGCGGCTCCAAACTAACACGAAGCGAATGGGGAAGCGAGTTGGAACTTGACCAGCGCTGCTCCGAGGCCCACTTTTGAAGAGCGAGTTTATCAACAGCCTGTAAAAATCTGATCACTGCACATGTCCTTGTTCGTTTCTTCGGCCATCGGTTCTCCAATCATGGCGCTTTTCCGTATGTACCCTCTTGCAGTGACGATTTCCCCTGGATAGTGTTGGTTCGTTGCGCCGGGGATTTCATGTTTTACCTGCCGAGTTATGCGGCCGCCTTTCGCTGTATCGGTCAAGAACTGCAAAACCAAGATATCGAAGTGTTTGAGTTAAAAAGCTACGCTGATGTATTTCGCGTGCAATGCGGAGATCCGAATCCACCGTACACGGGGCTCAAGGAAATAGTGTTTTCGAAAGAGACGTTACAAATGATCGATCGTGAGGGGCGAAGACGGCGTGGTCAGTTGACCGGTGAGATCCGATTCGACAGCATTCCCGAAATGCTTCGTACAGTGGGGCAATACATCGACACAAGACTCGGCCAGCTGCGATGGGTTAACAACAGCGGTTCTTCGTTCGACGCGGCTTTCGAGGTTGAATATCAAACCCGAGCCGGACAACTCCAGAGGGAAACCCTGACGATGAGTTTCATCCGTGAGGCTTCTGTCCGGATGTATCAAAGACGCACCGATCTAAACGATCCCGTTACACTTACGCGGAAGCGTTAGGCTCGTCGATCGTATGTTCAAAAACACGACACCAGTAAGGCAGAAAATCGAACGGTAGAGTTTGAACCCAAGCTTTCCAAGATCATCGCGGCCCCGTGCGGCGCATAGCCGCTTGTTCGATCTCCTTCTTAGATTCTGTCAATATAGATTCTGCGAAAACCACTAATCTGGTGCCGCACATGCGGCGCTTTGTTGCGGATTTGGCCAATTGAGCAAACATGGGGTTAAACTCCTAGGAGCGCAATCGATGCGAGGATAACCACCCGCGGAGTTCGCTAGCCCGGGGTTGGTGCGACGTGAGGGGACAGTCCGCTGTCCATCGACAAAGAATCGATCAAATGCAATTTTTCAGCCAGCTTCTTGCTAAACTGGTTTTTTGTATCGGCCTTATGATCACGGTGATCAGCTTTGTTTTGGCTTCGGTGGCCGGGTCGGGGCTCGGCGGCGTGCCGATCATCGGAATCACGTTAATGATTATCGGTGCCGTGCTCTGGCGTAAGACTTCAACGAAAGTTTGCCCCGGGTGCGCCGAGCGCGTGAAATATCAGGCGCGCAAGTGCCGATACTGTGGCGCAGACCTGGCCGGTTAGATCGAGTTTCTTTGTGCGTCTGAGCTTACCGTCCGGCGCGAGCCTGAGGAGAGCGCCTCCGGTGTTAGACCTAACCTCATGGATTGCCGTTATGACCCCATAGATTTCTTGTTCACTTCGCCGTAGGAAACCCGTACGCCTCGACAATTTTCGCCTCGTATTCGTCGAGTTTGGCGATGTGTTGCCAGTCGACCTCTGAAAGTTTCTTTCCCCTTGTTTCCTTTTCGGTCGCTGAGCCCGTGGTCAAGACGGAAGCTTGAAAAGGGCCGTGATCCTCTAAGACTTTCTGGCCCTCGGGAGACGCGTGGAATTCCAACCACAGCAGGGCGGCGTAGGGATGCTCAGCCGTTCGCAAAATGCCATCGATTCTCGACACCATCCTGATAGGAACCGGTTCGACGATCTTGTAGGCCACGATGTTCGTGGGGTTCTTTGCTTGAACCCTTTTTATGCTACTTGACTGCACAGCGAGACATAAGGGGAACTCTCCCGCCTGAAGCGCGGTGATGGCTCTCGTACCGCCTCTGACCCATGCCGGGTCCTGCGCGGCAAGCTTGCGGGCGAAGTCCAAGGTGGCTTCCAATCCCCACGCCGGCACCAGCGCGGCGACGGAGCTCGGCCTGATCTCCGCCATAAATTTTCTTCCTTTGAATTCCGCCTTGAGAAAGTCCTCCCACTTGGAGGGGACCTTCTCTTCCGCAATGAGCTTCCGATTGTAGACGGCTACGTTGGCGATGGAGTTGGCGGCGACGGTGTTGCGGTTGACGGGGTCCACCATTCTTGGATGGATGTTCAAGATCCCCGCGGAGATCATCCCAAAGATGTCGAACTTCATCTGATAGGGAAGAAACGCCTTGTAGTTATCATAAGGGAGGTAAGCAGAATCCCATCCTTTTGCCATCCCCGCTTTGAGCTCGAGAAGAAACCGTTGATAGGCGTCGGTGCCTTCTATCTCTTCGACGTAAGTGTCGATGAAAGGATATTTTTTCTTGAAACCCGCGATCATCGGTTTTATCGCAGGCGTGCTCAGGCCGCTGAGAACGCGCAACCTTCCCTCCTTCTTGGCCCTGGCAACTATCTCGTCGCGACTGGTGACGAAGACGTAGCCATTCGACTCAGCCTCCTGCTTGGCCTTTAACAAGGCATCATTAGGCGACGCGCCGAACGCAACCGAAGTGAGAACGGAAGACCAGATGAGAAACGGGAGGACCGGAATCTTTGTGATCGAGCCTTCTGGCATCATACACGCTCCGATAATTTAGTTTGATTTTACGCGACGACAGATATTCCGATCCACAGATCGTGTCAACAACAGGCATTGACAGTTTTTCACGGGCGGTGGTATGGCTGACTGACGTCAGGCTCAACTTTTAAAGCGGAGGAGAACAATCATGGTCTATGACCTGCTCGTAAAAAATGGTCGGATCGTCGATGGATCCGGCATGCCGGCGTTTCGTGGCGACGTCGCGGTCAGCGGTGGCAAGATCGTGGAGTTGGGCCGTTTAAACGGACCGGCCAAGCGGGTCATCGATGCCGACGGCAACGTCGTTGCCCCTGGCTTCATCGATAATCATTGTCACTATGACGCTCAGGTAACCTGGGATCCGCTGTGCACCTACTCCTGCTATCACGGTGCAACCACGGTCATTATCGGCAACTGCTCGCTGTCGCTCGCGCCAGTCAAGCCTGACGACCACGAAACATTGGCCGGCATGCTTTCCGAAGTCGAGGCTATTCCCATGGACATCTTGCGCGCGGCTGTGCCGTGGGACTGGGGGACATTTCCGGAGTACATGGAGTCGATCGGCCGGCGTCTGAGTATCAACGTGGGCACCTTGGTCGGCCACTCGGCAGTGCGGCTTTACGCCATGGGGGAAGCGAGTCAGGAGCGCGCGGCTACAGAGGGCGAAATCGAGATCATGCGACGAGTTTTGCGCGAGGCCCTGGAAGCTGGGGCCTTAGGGTTATCCGTCTCACGCAACATGAGTCATTTTGACGTGCGCGGAAAGTTGATCCCGGCCGTATTTGCTCCCGAGGCGGAGATGTTTGCGCTGGCCGAAGTCCTTCGAGATATAGGAACGGGAGTCATGCAGAGCGGCGGCGGCGCCGCTCCTGAGCTGAAGCAAGGCTTGATGAGCCGGCTTTCCGAGGCCTCGGGCCGACCCGTGATGTACAACAGCATTACCCACAGCCTGTACGCGCCGAGCCGGTGGAAGCAACACCTGGCGCTCGTTGAGGAGCGCTATAAACAAGGGACCCGAGCGGTGCCGCTTTGCACCCCAAACAGCGCCGTGATCCTCTTCAATATGAAAAATTCGCAGTTCTTCCGCCAAATGCCCAACTGGCTGAACATCATGCAGGTTTCGGACGAGGAGAAGCTCCGGATGTACAACGATCCCGCAGTCCGCGCGAAGCTGCGCGCGGATCTCGAAGTTCCCGAGAACGGCTTTAACAAGCGTTGGGACATTCTCATGGTAGATGAGCCCGCGCTGCCTCATAACCAGGAACTGAAAGGAAAGAGCGTTGCTGAGATTGCCGCGGCGGAGAGCAAGGATCCCTTGGAGGCATTTCTCGATTTATCGGTGCAGGAAGAGCTCAATACAGTCTTTGGATTTTGCCATAGAAATACCGACCGTGATTCTGTCGGCGAAATCCTCAACAGTCCCTATACCGTAGTCGGCTTGTCCGACGGCGGCGCGCACGTGCAGTATCATTCCGAAGTGGGCTACAGCACGAGACTCCTGGGTTACTGGGTGCGCGAACAAGGAGTTATGTCGCTCGAGCAAGCCGTGCGGCGCCTCACGTTCGATTCCGCTTCGGCTTATGGAATTTACGACCGAGGTTTGTTGCGGCCGGGTTTGGCGGCGGATCTAGTGGTCTTCGATCCGAACACGGTGAGGCCGAGAAGACAAGAAATAGTCCATGACTTTCCAAACAACGGCTGGAGGATGCGCGTCCTCGCCGATGGCATTCATTACACCGCCGTCAACGGCGAAGTGGTGTTCGATCACGAACAGCCCACCGGCGCCACCCCAGGGCAGGTATTACGCAACGCGCGGTATCTTCACGATCGGCGCGCCTAGCGTGGCATAGCCGCAACCAAAAAAATCGGAATTCTCCCGCAAAGGCGCGAAGGTAAAAAAGAAATCGTCTTGGCGCGAGCAGATCCCCGTTTTTGGTGCGCGGCAGGCGGTTGAAAAACTTCGCCGGCCGCGAAAATTCTCAACGATCGTAGTGTGAATAGCCAGGTGACTTCGCGAAACTGCTTAGGAAGAGGCAAAGACTTTTCTATGGAATAAGTTTCTCGAAGACGGAAAGACTCTCCTATGCGATAAACTCCCGAATCGCCTTGTGGACCGCGACCGGGTCACTGATAAAGTAGTGATGTCTTTGGCCCGGCAGAACGACGAAGTTCGCATGCGAGATAGCGCGCCTGAGAATTTCTGCGCTGTCGCTGTGCGAAAGATCGCTGGTCGCGGCATGCTCGTCGTCTCCGATCAGCACCAGCGTGGGAACCTTGATGTCCTTCAAACGCGCGCTCGTGTCATGCTCCTGCCTGGCTATGACATGGCTGAGGTAACAGGGCAAAGGGGCAATTCCCGCCATCCGGACTTCGAGGAATTTGTCGACGACGTCTCGATGCGACGCAACATAATCGGGCATAAAGCCGGTTTCGATCGTGTGCTCCCGAACGTATCTTTCAAATCCCTTTTCAATCATACCCTGACAGAGCTTCAACGGAATGCCTTTGGTCTCCGAGAACGACGCTCCACTCGAAGCCAGGATGAGCTTGCTCACTTTATGTGGGTAATCCAGGGCTAAACTCTGAACCACTCTCCCGCCGTTGGAATGACCGCAGACGATCGCCTGCTCTGCGCCCAATTCATCGAGAATGGCCGCCGCGTCGGCAGCGAACATCGCGGTTGTGTACTTCATCACCGTCTTGCTCGACCTGCCCGTGCCGCGATAATCGAAGATGATGACTTTGTGGTCGCGGGAAAATTCGGGAACCTGGTAGGCTTTCCAGCATTGCCCGTCAACGCCCGTGGCGCTGCAAAAAAGAAAGGGCCGTCCTTCGCCATAAACTTCGTAGTAAATTTCTGCGTCTCGCAATCTCAAATAAGCCATGTTTCCCTCGCATTCATTTCGGCTTTTATCTATTTCATGTCGAAGGTGCAAACACTCGGCTGGCATGTAGGGAGATGTTTCTTGGCGAAGGACAACTTTTTTCAGGCGCAGAGTAAGCGCGATGACACCTCGGTAAGATTTTGGGTGTCGAAAAGCATGACTCCATTATTCCATCACTCCAGTACTCCAATCTGCACCACTATGAGATGGCTTGACAGAAGTTTTGCGCCACGAATAGACTGACAATGAATGAGAGGAGGAAGACGCAATGAGCGTGATTGATGCCGATGGACATATCATTGAGCCGGAAGGCATGTTCGAGCAACTTCCCGAGGAGTTCCATCTCAGACGTCCGATCCCGGTCCGCTTACCGGCGGACACGGTCCGGGGTGACTTCAACGGCTGCTGGCTCATCGAGGGGAAAAGCGTTCCTAACATTGGCAGCCGTGGACGCACTACCGCGTCGCTTTCGTGGACGGAGCGGTCGAAAAAGATCGACGTGTCCGTTGGGTCGCAGACTCTGGAAGATATGGAAGCCCGGATGTCCGACTTGGATCGGTTCCACATCGACTGCCAGATAGTCTTCCCCACAATGTTTCTCGCCGCCGTCGCCGAAGATGTGAAACTCGAGGGCGCATTGTTTCACGCCTATAATACGTACGTCGGTCAAGCCTGCGCCAAGTCAAAGGGCCGCGTGAGGTGGGCAGCGCTTCTGCCGTTTCGCGATCCGGAGGCTGCGGTGAAGGAGATGCGCAGGGCAAGCGAGCTGGGCGCTTCGGGTATTTTCACCATGGGCATGGTGTGGGAGCGGAATTTGGCCGATCCCTTGTTCTTTCCGATCTATGAGGAAGCCGCGGGACTTGACCTCCCTCTTTGCATTCATCTCGGTTGGGGCTCGCCGCAGGTCACTCAGCTCTTTGCCGATTCCCATGCGTTTTTTTGTTCGGCCATTGTTCCCGTGATGTGGGGCTTCATGTACACCATGGGCGCCGGCCTGCTGATGCGTTTTCCCAAGCTCCGGCTTGGTTTCCTGGAGACCGGCTCCGCCTGGGTCCCCTATGCGATGCAGCAGATCAGGCGCCGGGTAGAGCCGCCTACCGTACTTTTCTCTCCAGGACAACGACGCCCCGTCGATAATGCCATTGACCGCCGCTACTATCGCGACCCGGAGGAATTCTTCCGTTCCGGCCGCGCGTTTGTGAACTGCGAAGGAGACGAGGATTTTGATTATCTCTTGAAGCATGTGGGAGAGGATGGCCTCATGTGCTCCTCCGACTTCCCGCACGGCGACCCCTCCGCGGAAGAGAACTACGTCACTCGCTGGCGGGAGAGGAGCGACATGCCGGAGCGAGTCAAGGAAAAGATCCTTGGCAAAAACGCCGAACGCTTTTTTCGTCTCTAGCTGGTTTGCAAGGAAAACACAGGGTCGACTTCGAGATCGTCAACTCGTCGAAGTCTGACGCGTTCGCTACATTTTCAGGTCCGTCGACAAATGGCTCCCGAGCCCTTTTCTTGCCTTTTATCGGCTCGGTGGCTCGGGCTGTGGATTGAGGCCGCGTGATGGGGTGTTGGCGAACGCGGCGATTGGATATCGCAATAATTATACAGTCGTTAACCGAGTTAACTAGGAATTATTCCACCCGGAGTTTCAGGCGTCCGCCGGAGAGAACAGGTAGAGGCCGGATCTTCGCAAACTCGGATGCGCACACAGCTTCTGCAATTCTTCAATCGTAAACGTTTTACAATTGGATGGCCCGTTCACTCGTTGATAATGGATGCTCACCGAGCCCATGGTCCACTCGACGCGAAAGGCGTTTACCTGCATTCTGTCAAAATGATCGCCCAAAGTACGTAAGCCGTGAGACAGCAATTTGGCCGTTGGCGTAGCTGAAGGAGATTGATTGCGTCGTTGTTTTTGCGCTTGCGCATCTACGCGTGAAATATCCGCTGGACTAAAACAAAACACACGAGGATGGCGCGTGTCTTGTGACGCGGCATTGTTCTGCCTGAGAAGATTTCGCAGAATCGCTTCGCCCGCTGCTGGTACCGAATCAGTCCATACCATGTATTGCGGGCCATATTTCTCCAGCTCGAAAGTCAAAATCTGGGCGGCTTCCAGTGACTGTCCGATGACTCTTAACGATCTAGCATGCGACATATTCTTGACGGCAGTACCATCTACGATTCAGCACGGCACCGTTGTGCGGTAAGGAATGATTTTAGAGCCGGATTCATAAATCATCATGGACGAGATTTCAGACCGCGGTACAGAGAGATGGCGGTAGACACTATTGCAGTCACAACGACGACAGTTAACGACACGCCGAGGCGATAGGGCAACATCCTATCGCTGAGGCTCGCAAGCGCTAGTTTCATCCGATTGCTCATATCGTGCCATTCACTCCAAAGTTGGTGCGGATAGGAGCAACGGCCATACCAGCGTTCTTAACTCGATAGGAGCTAGAGTTTACCTGCTTGTGCCTGAATCGGCGTTGCGCCGTTTTCTGTAACTTTCCTATTATGAGATAGATTGTCGCTGAAATGGGCCGCCTGGGGGAAATCCCTCAACTCACAAAATTGTGCCCCGGGGGCACAGAGATGTGAGGTCAAGCCAACCTCCATTGCATCGACAAAGTGGGCGCAAGCAGCGGTCATCGGCGGGTGGTTTTGGAGATTTGGACGAGGGCTTGGTGAGCCCGGATCGCCTGGCGATCCGGGGAAAAGATCGAGCACGAGTCGAAGATTCGCGAGTGGTTTTTGTACATCAATCAAACCCCACGCTCCAACAGATCGACTGTCAACAAAAGACCCTATTGGCCCCTTATTTTTGGCGGTGGTCAGTTTTGATTACAGTACGATTCCGCTCGCTGAGAAAGATTCCTCGCTTTGCGCTCGGAATGATAACCAGGTGCTTCAATTGTCATCTCGACCCCTTCGATAAAGACTCAGGGCAGACTGCGTGAGAGATCTTGAGCTAACTGAACCACTACCTCATTTTTTTCCTTGCTTGCTTGACGGCATTCCTGGTCTTTAATAAACTCCGCGCATCTTTCGACCGTTGCGAATATTACTGTGAACCCCGGTATTTGTTTATCGGCCCGGTTAGCGACACGGCGATCTCTGGGTCGAGCGTTTGGCGGGGAGGATTCATGAGAGATGCCGGTTTGCCCATTACTCTGATTGTCGTTGGCAGCGCGTGGTTGCTCTGGTACTTCAGGTTGTTTCCGGACATCGACTGGATCATCGCGGCGGGGCTTGTCCTGGGCGGCATCGCGATTTTGTACCTGGATGGAATGACCAAGAACTCGATCGTCGCCGGGCCGATTCTCATCGCCACGGGTATCGCCTGGGCGCTCCATGACCGGTGGCATGTGACCTGGTTCGTGTTAATGCCAATGCTGCTTGTTTTGCTCGGGGTGCTCATGCTTATCGCCCGTCGACCGAACATTCCGGAGCGGCGAGTGCGCCAAACTTGACAGTCCTTTCTTCGCGCTGATATAGCCCAAAAGATTATTGGCAACAAAGAAACCTTGGCCGTGGCGCGACGTGCTTACCGATCAAAGTTGCAGCGTCGCGAAGCCACAAGGTCAGTTCAAAGTAAAGCTCGGGGAGCTTAACTATGATGTGCCGCGTATCAACGATGTATGCGCCCAGGACCCTGGTCGCAGAGGCCTACAAAGAGCTGATGGAGCGGCAAGACTTGAAGGAGGAATACGGCAGAGTCGCAGCTATCGCACAAA
>Ga0114129_10001427_pt1 | contig 32269 bp, 28 predicted proteins | sample RhiMetdeltSRZDD1_FD_80071 | JGI IMG/M metagenome (GOLD analysis project Ga0114129, IMG submission 80071) | Populus rhizosphere microbial communities from Tennessee, USA - Rhizosphere MetaG P. deltoides SRZDD1 (version 2) (version 2) | ecosystem: Host-associated > Plants > Roots > Rhizosphere >...
CCCGCGAGCCCGGGATCGTGAACGCCACGACTGGAAGCCATCAATTCCGGAAGGTGGACTAATGCGAAATCGAGTCATCACCGGCTTCCTGCTCGCCGCTTCCACTGCGACCGCGGTGATCGGACAACAACCACCGACTCCACGCGGTGACGCTGCGCGGGGCAAGGCCCTGTACGACGCCAACCAGTGCGCCGACTGCCATCGCCTGGGTCAGAACGGCTCACGCGTCGGGCCGGATCTCTCCACGGTGGGCGACAGCCGCAGCCCCGAGCAGCTCTATCGCGCGATTGTCGCGCCCGACGAGGAGGTCCTTCCCGAGAACCGCAACGTGCGGGTCATGTTGAAGGACGGGACCGCGGTCGTCGGCCGAATCCTGAATCAGGACGCGTTCAGCATCCAGATGCTGACGTCTGCCGAGCGGCTCGAGTCGTACGAGAGATCCGACCTGCGCGAGCACACCATCATCCAGAACGGGCTGATGCCGTCCTACGAGGGCAAGCTCGGTTCCCAGGACGTTGCCGACATCGTCCGCTATGTTGCGTCGTGGCAACCCTCCGAGAGCCCACCGAAGGAGTACGAAAGCGCCGAGCGGAGCGAAAGCGCCCGACGGGACGGAGGCGGGGCGTCGGGGGCCCCGCCGAGCGACGTCGCAGGGGGGGTCCGGCGGGGGCAAAGCCCCCCCGGACTAGAGAAGAGCACGACCTACGAGCGGATCGTCAATGCCGAGCGCGAGCCGCAGAACTGGCTGACTTATGGCGGCAACTATTCCAGTCACCGGTTCAGCACGCTCGACAAGATCACGCGCGACAACGTCGGCAGCCTGACGCTGAAGTGGACCTGGCGCCCCAGGTATCTCGACAAGATGGAAACCACGCCGATCGTCGTCGATGGCGTGATGTACGTCGTGCAGAACAGCGAAGTGGTCGCGATGGACGCCGCCACCGGGCGTGCCTTCTGGACCTATCGATACAGGGTGCCCCCGGAGTCGAACGCGTACCTCATGGTCGTCAAGGGCGTCGCGTTCTGGGAGGACCGTGTGTTCTGGGCGACCTACGACGGTCACCTGATCGCGATCGATGCCAAAACCGGCAAGGAGATCTGGCACAAGACCGTTTTCAACTACAAGGACGGGCTGCAGTTCAACGTCGCGCCGCTGGTGGTGAAGGACATGCTGATCCTCGGTCCGGCGACGAACGAGTTCGGGGTCAACTGCTGGGTGGCGGCGTTCGACGTCCGGTCGGGCAAAGAGATCTGGCGGTTCAAGACCGTGCCGGAGCCGGGGGAGCCCGGCAATGAAACGTGGCCCGGCGACTCGTGGCAGCATGGCGGGGCGCCGATCTGGGTGACCGGCTCGTACGATCCCGAAACCAACCTGACGTTCTGGGGTACGGGCAATCCGAATCCCGGCTGGAATGGCGGAGCGCGCAATCCTGGCGACAACCTCTACGGCGATTCGGTCGTCGCGCTCGACGCCGACACGGGAAAGCTGAAGTGGCATTACCAGTTCACCCCGAACGACGAGTTCGATTGGGATTCCGTGCAGGTGCCGGTACTCGCGACCATCGACTGGCAGGGCAAGCCGCGCAAAGTAATGCTCTGGGCCAATCGCAACGGCTTCTTCTATGGACTCGATCGCAAAAGCGGCGAGTTCCTGTTCGCCAGGGCCTTCGTCAAACAGAACTGGAACATCGGGTTCGACAACGGCCGTCCGGTGAAGGCGCCCGCAGCGAAGCCGACGCCTGAAGGAACGGTGATCTTCCCCGGCACCCAGGGCGGCACCAACTGGTACTCGCCCTCGTTCAGCCCGCGCACCGGGCTCTTCTACGTGTCGGTCTGGGACAACTATTCGGCCGTCTCCACCTACGCCGAAGTGCCGCCGTGGAAACCGTACACGAAGTACACGGGGCGCGCGCCGCGCGGAGCGGGCAGCGGTCGCGGCGCCGGAGCACCAGGCGGCGGCCGCGCCAGCGCGGCCAATCGCACCGAGGCCGAAGGCTACGGCGCGGTCCGTGCGCTCGATCCGAAGACCGGCGACAGGAAATGGGAGTTCAAGATGGTCGACTACACCGAGGCCGGTGTGCTGACGACCGGTTCGGATCTCCTGTTCAGCGGCGGTCGAGAGGGACACTTCTTCGCTCTCGACGCGCGCACCGGCGCGCTGCTGTGGCGCGCAAATCTCGGCGGCACGATCGCCGGCGGTCCGATGACCTTCGCAGTCAATGGAAAGCAGTACGTCGCGGTCGCGGGCGACAACACGCTGTACGTGTTCGGGCTGCAGTAGTTTCGGTCGGCGCTACTCGAAAAACCGGCGGACGACGCAGGAGAATCCCGCACGATGTGGCTGTCAGCTTCGAGGCATTCACACTGATAATCGAAGAAGTCTCGATTTTCGAAAATGCCTTGCCGAGTGCGCCGCCGCCATGCTACGGTGCCGGCTCAATATGGGCCTGTACATGTCCTTCATCACAAACTCACATCGCACTCTTTCCACCATGGGCCGCCGGGCGGCAGCCCCTGCGCTGGCCGGCGTCGTCATCGCGACGGTCTGGTTCGTCGTGCCGGCTGCGCAAGGCACGGTGAAAGCGCTGCCAGGGCTCGACAGCTCCAACTTCTATCCGTTCGATCAGATCAACAAATCCAACGTCGAGAAGCTCGAGTTGGCCTGGTTCTACCCGTACGCGGCGCCGACCTTCAGCCCGGTGTTCGCCGACGGCATGCTCTACGGCCTCGGGCGCAACGCGTCGTCCATCGTCGCGCTCGACGCCGCCACGGGTAAAGAGCTCTGGGTCCACGAAGGGCTGAACGGCATCACGAGCAAGGGCATCAACTACTGGCAGAGCGCCGACGGCAAGGATCGGCGCCTCATCTTCGCGGTCGACAGCTTCCTGCAGCAGATCGATGCCAAGACCGGCAAGTCGATCATGACGTTCGGCGACAACGGCATCGTCGACATGCGGGTCGGACTGCCGCGTGCCGAGGGCACCAGCGTGCGCGCCATGCCGGCGAGCCCCGGCCGCATCTGGCGCAACATCATGATTTTCGGGGGCCAGTCAGGCGAAGCGACGATGACGCCGCCGGGCGATATCCGCGCCTACGACGTGCTCACGGGCCAGCTGCTCTGGCAGTTCCACGTGATTCCGCGCCCGGGCGAGTTCGGATACGAGACGAACCCGCCCGATGGCTACAAATACCTCGGCGGCGCGAACAACTGGGGGGAGATGTCGATCGACGAGGCGCGCGGGATCGTCTATCTCCCGACCGGATCGGCGACTGCGGATTTCTACGGCGGCGATCGGCACGGCCAGAACCTGTTCGCCAACTGTATCCTCGCGCTCGACGCGCGCACGGGTAAACGGCTGTGGCATTTCCAGACCGTTCACCACGACCTCTGGGATTACGACAACGTTTCCGCCCCGCAGCTCGTCACCGTCACCCACAACGGCAAGAAGGTTGACGTTGTCGCGCATGCCGGCAAGACCGGGTTCCTCTACGTTTTCGAGCGCGTGAAAGGAACCCCGCTCTGGCCGATCGAGGAACGCCCGGTCGAGGCGAGCCAGGTACCGTTCGAGAAGTCCTGGCCGACGCAGCCGTTCCCGACGAAGCCTCCGGCGTTCGCGCGGCAGTCGTTCACCGAAGACGACGTGAACCCTTGGCTGCTGACCCCCGAAGAGTACGAGGCACTCAAGGAGCGAGTGCGCAAGGCGAAGAACGGCAAGGGCCCGCAGGGCGGCATCTTCAACCCGACAGTGCTCAACGGCGACGCCATCTCGATGCCGGGCAACCAGGGAGGCTCGAACTGGGGAACCGCTGCGGCGGATCCGCAGCGCGGCCTCGTCTTCGTCACCAACGTCAACCAGGTGGCACTGCTCCGCCTCAACGACGTGAAGGATCCGCCGGCTGCATCGGGCCGTGGTGGCGGAGGCGGCACGCAGGTCGACTCGGGCCGGTTGAATGACGGCAGGCGCGCGTACACGCAGTACTGCGCGGCCTGTCACGGGGCCGATCAGCGCGGGGCGATCGCCGGGGTGCCGTCGCTCGTCGGTGTCACTGACCGGATCGACGAAGAGAGCATGCGCGTCATCGTCTCGGAGGGCCGCAACAACATGCGGCCGATCCTCGACGCATCGAACGAAGAAATTCGCGCGATTCACTCCTATCTGACGATCACCAATCCGTTCGGCCGGGGCGGCGGTGGAGGCGGGGGACGCGGACGGGGACGCGGTAACGCGCCACCGCTGCCGGAAGGTCCGGTTGTCGCAACAGGGGGCGCGCCACGGCCTCCTCTGCCGCCGCGCTATGGTGGTCCGTTCTACCCCGGTATTGGCGGAACCGCCGGCAACATGCCATGGCCCGAAGACGTGGCGGCCTCCAAGCTGCCGACGCGTTATCAAAGCGGTTACAACGTGATGGCGACGTCGACCAAGCCGCCGTACACGACGATCACCGCCTACGACCTGAACACGGGCGAGATCAAGTGGCAGGTGCCGAACGGCGACGATCCCGCGACGGTCGATCATTTCGGGAAGGGCGACGGACCACACGACACCGGCGGCGTCGGGTCGCGGAACGGCATGGTTGTCACGAGGACGGGATTGCTGTTCCAGAACGGCAAGGACGGCTGGGCGCGTGCCTACGACGTCGACACCGGCAAGGTACTGTGGAAGGGCAAGACGGCGGGGCAGTCGATCGGCATCCCCGCGATGTACGAGTCGGGCGGCCGTCAGTACGTCGTGTTCATGTCACCTGCGACGGGGCCTGGAGGGGTCGGCGGAGCAGAAGGTGGCGGCACCGGCAGCGCGCCATCGACACCGACCGGTCCGTACGGCTACATCGCGTTCGCGCTACCGAAACAGTAGTCGCGTCGAGCGACGACAGCAGATCAGGAGGCCTCGATGTCGCGACGTTGCTTCGTCGTACTCGTCAGCTGCGGCCTCGCCTGGTCGGTATCCGCCGCGGGTCCGACGTTCAGACCCGACGTCGTCTTCAAGGGTTCCACGCTGACCGGCTGGACCCCACTCGGTGACGTGGAGTGGAAGGCCGTCAACGGAGAAATCATCGGAACGCCGAAGCAGCCGGGCGGCGGCTGGCTCGTGCTGGACAAGTCATTCCAGGATGTCGCCGTATTCTCGAACGTGACGTGCAGCGGCGGCTGTAAGGCGGGTGTCCTGTTGCGCGCCGAAAAGACCGCTGACGGCATGAAGGGCATCTACGTGTCGCTGACGGCGGGCGATCTGCTCTCATACGCCGTGACGCTCGACGGGCAAGGGAAAGAGCTTGCGCGAACGGCGTTGCCGCCCGCGGGCCGCGGGGGCGGTGGCGGCCGCGCTGGCGCGCCGCCTGCTGCAGGTGGTGGTGGAGGGGCAGGTGGTGCGGCGGGTGCGGCTCCGGGCGCCGGCCGTGGTCGCGGAGGCGCGGCAGCACCGCCGCTTCCGGCTGGCGTGAGCCTGCCGGGTCTCGCACGTCCCACCGGCGAGTTCTTCCCTGAGAAGAGCAACAGCGTCGACATCACGCTCGCGAACACCACCGTCACGGTGCGGTTCAACGGCGGATCGCTCGGCGCCGCCGGGGGCTCTGCCGAAGAAGCCGCCGGCAAGTACGGCCCGATCGCGTTGTACGTCGGTGGCACCGGCACCGCGCACTTCAAGGACGTCGCATACGCCGACCTGAACGGGAGACGGTTCGAAGCCGAAACGACCTCCCCCAATTTCCGGGCACAGCGGATCAACGAGTTCTACTACTCGTACTCGTCGGCGATTGCCGACGTGAACCGCGACGGCAACCCCGACGTCATCGCCGGGCCTTACTACTACCTGGGCCCGCAGTTCACGGTTGGACGCCAGCTCTATGCGGGAGTGACCTACAACCCCACCAGCGAATGGCCGCAGGCCGCGATGGTGCAGCTCGCGTACGACTTCACCGGCGACGGCTGGCCCGACGTGCTCAACATGAGCGGCAACGCCGGCAACGGCACTGGCACGCTGTTCGTGAATCCGAAAGGAGAGAACCGGCGATGGGATTCGTTCGTCGTGATGCAGCCGCCTGACGGCGTCGTCGGCAACGAAGAAACCCTGCTGAAGGACATCGACGGCGACGGCAAGCCGGAAATCATTCATACCGGCCAGAACACGCTCCGCTATTCGAAACCGGACCCGAACAATCCCACCGGCTCCTGGCTGGTCACGACGATTTCAGAGGCCGGTCCCTGGGGCGTGAACATCAGTCACGGGATGGGCGTTGGCGACATCGACGGGGACGGCCTGAAGGATTACGTGACGGCGTACGGCTGGTGGAAGCAGCCGGCGAAGGGCAGCGATGACAAACTCTGGAAGTATCACCCCGTCGAGTTCGCCCGCTGGGGCGCATCACAGGGCGGCGCCGGCGGCGCGGAGATGGGGATCTACGACGTGAACGGCGACAAGCTGAACGACGTCGTGACCGCGCTGGAAGGACACGGCTTCGGTCTCGCGTGGCACGAACAGAAGCGCGATGCTGCCGGCACGATCTCGTTCGTCCGCCATACGATCATGGACGGCTTCCTCGACAGGAATGCCGGCGGCGTGACCTTCACGCAGCCGCACGCGATGACGTTCGCCGACATCGACATGGACGGCATTCCGGACCTGATTACCGGAAAGCGTCATCACTCGCATTTCCAGTACACGGATCCCGACAACTGGGGCGCGCCGGTGCTCTACGTCTACAAGGTGGCCCGGAATCCAAAGGCGGACGGGGGTGCCGAGTTCGTTCCCGAGCTGGTCCACAACCGATCCGGCGTCGGATCGCACATCGATGTCGGCGATCTGAACAAGGACGGCACGATCGATATCGTGACGTCAGGACCGAGCGGGACTTTCGTCTTCTTCAACCAGGTCAAGCGGCGCAAGGCATCCTAGCCAACCACCCGACCTCGGCCCGAAAACCCCTTGTCGCGAGTCGTGCCTGCGCGGCGGGGGTCGCCCCGTATAGTCTACGAGGTGATGGGGTCCTCCATGAGCACGCTCGACTTTGCCAGCCTCGCATCACGCCACCGTACCTACGTCCGCAGCGGGGCCACCCGGCCGGCTGAATGGCGCGAGAGTCAGCTGACCGCCTTGCGGACGATGATGAAGGACCGGGCCGAGGCGTTCTACGCCGCATTGTGGACGGATCTCCGACGCAACCGTGTCGACGCCGACTGGACCGATGTCAAGTACCTGACGAGCGAGACCGACTACGCCCTCGCGCACCTGCGGCAATGGATGAAGCCGCGGCGTGTCAGGACTCCGCTGGTGCTGGCACCCTCACGCGGGGAAGTGCGGTTCGATCCGCTCGGGGTCGGGCTGATCATCGGCACTTGGAACTATCCGGTGATGCTGACGCTGTCCCCGCTGATTGCGGCAATCTCCGGAGGAAATGCCGCGGTCATCAAGCCTTCGGAGGTGGCGCCGGCTACGGCGGACGTGATCGCGCGATTCCTGCCGGAGTATCTGGATCGCGAAGCGTTCTCCGTCGTCCTCGGAGCCGTGCCGGAAACCACCGCGCTGTTGGCGTGCCAGTGGGATCACATCTTCTTTACCGGCGGCACGAGCGTAGCGCGGATCGTCATGACCGCGGCGGCGAAGCATCTGACACCGCTGGTGCTCGAGCTCGGAGGCAAGAGTCCGACGATCGTGCACTCATCGGCCAACCTGCGCGTGGCGGCCCGCCGTATCGCCCAGGGTCGCTGGGCAAACGCCGGTCAGACCTGCACCGCGCCGGACTACGTGCTCGCATTCAAGGATGTCGTCGAACCGTTCCTGGAGCAGCTGCAGGCGGCCGTGCTCGAGTTCTATGGCAGGGATCCGCAGAAGAGCCCGGACTACGCCCGCATCGTCAACCGGCATCATTTCGATCGGCTCGTGGGACTGCTCGAAGGCGGGACGGTCCACTTCGGCGGCCGGCACGACCGCGCAGACCTCTACATCGCGCCGACCGTGCTGGTGAACGTGGGGCTGGATGCTCCCGTCATGCGGGATGAGATTTTCGGGCCGATTCTTCCGGTGCTGGAAGTCAGCAGCGTCCCGGACCTGATCGACTTCATCAATGCCCGGCCAAGCCCGCTGGGCCTTTACGTGTTCGCGGAAGATCAGGCGGTGGTCAAACAGATTCTCGACTCGACCAGCTCCGGCGCCGCTGCGGTGAACGAGTGCACCGTTCACCCGATCCTTCACGACTTCCCGTTCGGCGGCGTTGGCAACTCAGGGATGGGCCGATACCACGGCGAGTGGGGATTCCGCGCCTATACCAACCCACGCGGGGTTCTGCGTCACACCGCGCGGATCGATCCGGGCGTCCGGTATCCCCCTTACGATCGTCACCAGCGGTTACGCAAGATGGTCATGCCGTCCTGATTCGAGTGTGGACCGTTGACAGTGATGTCTCTCGCAGACGAAGCCGAACGCACGCGGCAGCGTGCGACCCTGGTCGACGGGTGGTTGAGCGACGCTCAGGGCCGCGCCCTCTTCCAGGCGGCCGCGAACACGGGAGGGCGGGGCGCAATCGTCGAGATCGGATCGTGGAAAGGGCGATCGACCACCTGGCTCGCATCCGGCGCTCGCCTCGCGCGCCGTCGTGTCTACGCCGTTGATCCGCACTGCCACTCGCGTGAGTATCCAGAGGCCGACACCCTCGACGAATTCCTTGGCAACCTCGCCCGGAACGGCCTGACCGATGTCGTCGAACCGCTGGTCATGACCTCCGAAGAGGCGGCGGCGCGGATCACCGGGCCGGTCGAACTCCTTTTCATCGACGGCGATCACTCATACGACGCCGTGCGCCGCGATGCGGAGCTCTGGCTGCCGCGCCTGATCGAAGGCGGTACCGTGATGTTCCACGACGTCGCCACCGCCGCCTACGACGGTCCGCGCCGCATCGTCCGGGAGATGGTCTGCCGCAGCCCGTTGTTCCACGGCGTCAGGCGGGTCGGATCGATGCTCGTCGCGGAACGGACGGCGCACCGCAGCCCGGGCGCCGCGATCTGGGGAACCACCGCCGGCCTCCTGCTGTACTTGTACGACTGCAAGCGCGCGCTGCGTCGCCTGCGGTACTGACTAGATCCGAGGGGCTTCGCCCCTCGGACTCCCCTACGCCGTCGCTCGCGGGGCCCCGAATGCCCCGCTCCGCTCCGGCGGGGCGCGCCCTGGCGCGCCTAAGTCAGGTCGGCTGACGCATCGCGTCGAAGATCGCTTTGTGGGCCGCGATGATGCGCCGCTCGGCATCCCGATTCGGCTCACGCGTTTCCACACCATGCTCAAAGGTGCCACCGAGCAGGATGCCATCCCGGCGCGGAAACATGTAGAGATCGTCGCTGAGCAGCGCATAGTCCACCTCGGGCTGGGGGCGCAGGACGGTGAGTTGCCCCTTGACGGCGGTGAGCTCCCGATCGCCGAACAGCTCGCGGGCACCCAGGCCGGTGCAGTTGACGACAATGGGTTCGGGAAGCGCGGCGAGGTCGGCGGCGGTGGCAAGCGTCCGAACGGTGATCTGTCCACCCGCCTGCCGGAAATCACGCATCAGAGCCGCGAGATAAATCGGCGACTCGATGAACATCGTTCTGTCGACCAGCGCCGGCCTCGGCCCGAACGGGTGTTCCGGCGGTTGAAGCGTGCGGGGTTCCGGGAACAGATCGCGCAGCAGCACGTACTCCCATGATCCGGCGGTTGGGGCACTGCCGAAGGCGTACTGTTCCCGCCAGGTCACGCCGTAGTCATCTCCGACGAGAGCCTGGAAGTGGCGGTGCGACAGCCGTGCAGCTCTCGCGAACTGGGCATCGAATCCGGGCGTGCGGCGCGCCTCGTCCACGACCAGATGCGGATACCAGCTGGCACCGGCGACGTTCGACGTCGTGTCGGGCGGGAGCTCGCGCGCGTAAATTGTCACGCGGAATCCCTGACTTTGAAGCAGCCGCGCCGCGGCGAGCCCCACGACACCGCAGCCGAGCACCGCCGCCGGACCAGTGCGGCCGCCGGCGGCAACGAGTTCGACTGCCAGTTCCGCGGTTCCCCAGGACAGGGTCACGCCACCGCCCCCGTGACCATAGTTGTGGACCAGCCACTTGTCGCCGAGCGTCTCGGCGCGCACGACAAAGCCCGACGGACGAAACGGACGGAACCCCACGTCGGTGCGGATGATCCGCTCCGCCGATATCAGCACTCGTTCCAGCCGACGTTCTCTGCCGCTCACCGCGATTTCACGATTTTCGCTTCTTGCGCGGCCGCCGTTCGACCAATCCTTCCTGCAGCAGTGCGATCCGGCCGACGACTTCTTCGTGCAGCACCAACATGTGCCGGCGCGTCTCGTCGTTCAACTCGCGCATCAGCTGACGGGTTTCCGCGTCTCCGTCTCGCATCTGCCGGCGCGTCTCTTCGTCCCCCTCTCGCATCTGCCGACGCGTTTCTTCGTCCCCCTCTCGCATCTGCCGTTGCGTCTCTTCGTTCAGCTGCCGGGTCTCGCCCCTCAATTCGCGGATCTCGGCTCGGACGGCGGAAAACTCACCGTGCATCTCGCTGCGAAGTTGCACAATCTGCAACTCCAGCGCGTCGATTCGAGCCGGCAGCGCTTCGAGACTGGTCACGCGATCCTCGAGTGCTTCTACCCTGGACTCAAGCGGTTGCGGCGACATTGGCATCTTCGATCTCCACGAGACATCGGCGGACAGCCTTCAGGGAGCCTGCCTCGCCACCGAGCCAATGCCGTGCCGCGCCGACGACGATACCATCGTCGGACCCTTCCGGAGGCGTGATCGCGCCTCGACCTGTCGGCTGTACCAGAGAAAGGAGTACCATTCCGGGGCCAATGCCCACTCCACCATCCTGGTACGCGCGCGGCCTGATCTTCGAGAACTGTTCCTGCGCTCTCGTCTGCCCTGGGCACATGCACTTCAGCCAGAACTGCACCTACGAACGATGCAAGGGCTACTGGGCGGTGCGCATCGACGAGGGCCTGTTCGACGACGTGTCGCTCGCCGACATGCGCGTGCTGGTCGCGTTCGACTCGCCGCAGCGGATGATCGACGGCGGCTGGCTGCAGACCATCATCATCGACGAGAGCGCGTCCGAGGCGCAGCGGCGGTCTCTCGAGTCAATCTTCATGGGCCACGCCGGTGGCCCGTGGGCGAAGCTCGCGGCGTTCGTCGCCACCCGGCAACCGACCGAGTTCCGGGCGATTGCGTTCGAGGATGAGGGCCCGGTGAAGCGCGCCTCCATCGTCGATCGGTTGAAGAGCGTCGTTACGCAGATTCGTGGCCGCGACAAGTCCAGGCCGGTGCTCTTCGAGAACATCTTCAATCAGATCCATGCGCCCACCCAGGTCATCGCGCTCGGGGAATCGGAGTACGACGACGGCGCGGTGAGGTTCAAGACGACCGGCTCGCACGGCCTGTTCTCGCACTTCGATTGGCGGGTGACCGCGGATTTCGCGGCGCCGGCGGCCATGTAATGACCGGGCACGGGCACCCGGCGCCAGACGCTGAGTTCTGGCCGCTGGCGCTGATATGGTTCGGCATGATGGCGATGATGATGGCGCCGACCGCATGGCCGTGGGTGCGCGCCTTCCATCGCTTCAGCGACGCTGGGGGTAGCCCGAAAGTCGCCGGGACCGCGCGGTTTGCGGCTGGCTACCTGCTGGCGTGGTGCGGCTATGCGCTCGGGGCGGCCGTTATCCAGCGCGCACTGCAGGGAACGACACTCATGGCGGCATCCGGCGACGCCGTCGTCCCGTGGATGGGTGCGGTCATTTTCCTGATCGCGGGTCTCTACCAGTTCGCGCCGCTCAAGCGAGCCTGCCTGACGCACTGTCGCACGCCGCTGGGCTACTTCCTGACGCGGTGGCGCAACCGTCCGATGGGCGCCTTCCGCATGGGCCTTCACCACGGCCTTTTCTGCGTCGGCTGCTGCTGGGCGCTGATGGCCACGGCATTCGCGGTCGGGATGATGAACCCCTGGTGGATGGGGGCGCTCGGCATGCTGGCGCTCGGCGAGCAGATCGCGCCGCACGGCCGGATGCTGCGGCGCGGACTCGGGGCCGTGTTTCTCGCCGCAGGGATCTTCGCGCTGGGGGTTCTGGTCACTCAATCTCTCACAGCGCGATCAGCGGGTTCACGGGCGCGACCTGGAACAGCTCCCAGCCCACAGCCGGCCAGCGATGTGACAAACCGCTGGAATCCCAGTCACACCATTTGACGTTCTAATGTAAATCTGATACTCCATTGGCATGTCTAATAAGGACAGGACCAAGGCGGAGGTCCTGCAGGGAACCCTGGATCTGATGGTGTTGCAGACGCTGGAGTCGCTCGGGCCGCAGCACGGATATGCGATCGCCGCGCGCCTCGAGCAGGTGTCCGGCGGCGCGCTCCAGCTCAACATGGGCACGCTGTATCCGGCGCTGATGCGGCTGGAGCAGCGGGGATGGCTCCGTGGAAAGTGGAGCACGACCGACGCGAACCGGCGCGCGCGTCTCTACGCGATCACGGCGTCCGGGCGGCGACAGCTCGCCAAAGAAGTAGAGGCCTGGGACCGGATGGCAGCGATCATTCACACGCTGCTGCGCGGTTACGCGAGAGGCTGACGGAGGTCGCATGGCTACCATCCGCGAGTGGGTGCGCCGGTTGGCGGGAACAGTGCGGCCTGGCCGATCGGATGCCGACCTGGAAGAGGAACTGCAGCTGCACCTGCAGCTGGCCGCCGAGGATGCCGGGCGGCGTGGAGTCGCACCAGCCGAATCGACCCGCACGGCGAGGCTCCGGTCGGGCGGCACCGTGCCGGCGATGGACGCGCTTCGCGACCAGCGAGGCCTGCCGTGGCTCGACGACCTGCGGCGCGACCTGCGTCATGGCCTGCGCACTCTGAGGCGCAGCCCCGGTTTCACGACGATCGCGCTGCTGACGCTGGCCCTGGGAATCGGGGCAAACACTGCGATTTTCTCGATCCTCAACGGTGTCATCCTCCGGCCGCTCGACTATCCGCGCCCGGAGCAGCTGATGCGCCTGACCGGCCACTTTCCTGTCGCCGGTTCGACCGGGACAGGGATTTCGTACCCGGAGTACGCCGAGTTTCGCGAGATGAACCGGTCCTTCGACCATGTTGGCGCATTCACGACTGGTGGTGGAACGGTTGGCGGAGGCGGCGGCTCGTGGAGCGGTGAAGTGAACATCACCGCAGGCGATCGCCCGCTGCGCGTGCGGTCGGCGGCCGTCGATGACCACCTTCTCGTGGCGCTCGGAGTTCGGCCGGCGCACGGGCGACTGTTCGCGCCGGGAGAGACTGACGCGATGGCCGACCGTCCGGGCCTTGGCGGACCGCCGCTCGCGATTCTGTCCCATGAGCTGTGGCAAAGTGCGTTCGCCGGGCAACCGATCGTGGGGGCGACGGTGCACGTCGACGGCCGGCCGCACGACATCATCGGCATCATGCCGCCGAACGTCGATCTCGTGGACAGCCGCCCCGAGATCTGGCTGCCCCTCGGGATGCATCCGGTGATTCGTCAGATCCGGACCAGTCATGTGCTCAATGTGGTCGGCCGGCTGAAGGACGGCGTGAGGCCCGAGGCCGCGCGGACGGAGCTTCGCGCGTTCCTCGAGAACTGGAGCGAAAGGACCGGGGCGAAAGGGCACGTTCCGACCCGGGATTTATCACGGCCGCAGGATCACTCACTCAACCTGTATGGGCTGCAGGACGCCATCGTCGGGGATGCCGGGCGAGCGGTGTGGGCGCTGCAGGCCGGGGTGGGTCTCGTCCTTTTGATCGGTTGCGTGAACCTCGCGAACTTGAGCATGGCCCGCGCCGAATCGCGCCGCCGCGAGTTCGCCGTCCGCGCCGCACTCGGCGCCAGCCGTGCCCGATTGCTTCGGCAAACGGTGACGGAGGGCGTGTTGTTGTCGGTCACCGGCGGCCTGATTGGCCTGTGGCTCGCTCACTTCTGCCTACGGGGCGTGGTTCTGATGTACCCCGCCAGCCTGCCCCGGACGAGTGAAGTCGCCATCGACGTTCCCGTCCTGCTGTTTGCCGCCGCGGTGTCGATGGCCGCCGGGGTTCTGTTCGGATTGGCTCCGCTGGCTCAGAAGGAGACCAGCGCGCCAGCGAGCCCCTTGAAAGAAACGTGGGAACGCGGGAGCCCGCGCCATCGCATGCGACGTGCGCTGGTGGCGGCAGAAGTCGCATTGGCCGTGATCCTCGTCATCGGGGCCGGCCTGCTGATCCGCACGGTCTACAACCTGACGCGGGTAGACGCGGGATTCGATCGATCGCGCCTGGTGACGTTCTCGATGACGCTGCCGCGGGCGACTTCGGAGCCGGGCGGACGCGCGCAGGTCTACCGGCGCCTGCTGGACACCCTTCGCGGCGTGCCCGGCGTCCGGGCTGCGACCGCCATGTCGGGCCTCCCGCTGACCCGAGCCACCCAGGGATTCAGCACGGGGGTCCCGGGAGACGCTGCCGCCGGTCGGCAGCCGTCTGAATCCGTTGACTACTACCAATTCGTCATGTCGGATTACTTCGAGACGATGGGCATCGCCATCGTCGCCGGCCGTGGCTTCGAACCGGCCGACGCGATGTCAATGGAGAGAGTAGCCATCGTCAACGAGACCCTCGCGACGCGGCTCTGGAAAGGGCGCAACGCGATCGGACAACGCGTCCGGCCGAACCTGGCCGCGTCCATGGGCACCGCCAGCAATCCCTGGCACCGGGTGATTGGCGTCGCCAGGGACGTCAAGGAGGGCGGCGTCGATCGGCCGGCCGGAACAGAACTGTATCTGTTTGCCGAACAGCCGGCACCGTCCCTGAACGGCAATGACCATCCCTGGGTGGCGGACGCTCCGTCAACCATACACGTGGCATTACGCACGAACCTGCCACCCGCGGCGTTGTCACACACGCTCGAACAGGCGGTCCGAGAGCTGGATCCTGCAGTGCCCCTCGTACGCCTGCGCCAGATGGACCAGGTCTTCACACAGACGATTCGCCAGCCGAGGCTGCTGGCCGAGCTCCTGGGCACGTTTGCGGGACTGGCGCTGCTGCTGGCGGTCGTCGGCACTTACGGAGTGCTGTCGTACATGGTGGTCGAGCGTCGCCGCGAGATTGGCATCCGGATGGCGCTCGGCGCGGACCGCTTCGAGGTGATCACGCTGGTGATGAAGCAAGGCCTGCAGTCCGCGGCGATCGGCATCGCGGTCGGCGTCATCGGCGCTTTCGGCGTCACGCGACTGATTGGCTCGCTGCTGTTCGGTGTCCGGCCGAACGACGGGTTGACCACCGCGTCAGTGGTCGCCTTGATCACGGCAGTCGCCGCACTCGCGTCGATCCTGCCGGCCTGGCGCGCGTCACGAGTCGATCCCAACGTAGTGCTCAAAGCGGAGTAGCTGTGAACGTCACCCGACTGTTCCTCGTGCGACACGGAGCGACATCGGCCACGCAGGAGGACCGCTTCTCGGGCTCGAGCGGTGCCGAGCTGTCGGAAGAGGGCCGCTGGCAGGCCGCCCGCCTCGGCGAACGTCTGTCGCACCAGAACATCACCGCCGCGTATTCGAGCCCGCTTTCGCGCGCGCTCGATACGGCGCGAATCATCGCGGAACAGTGCGGCCTCGAGCCGGCCACTCGCGACGGACTCCGCGAGATGGGTCACGGGCACTGGGAGGGCATGAAGCGGCGGGACGTCGAGGAGCAGTTCGCGGTGGAATACGCCGCGTGGGAAGCCGACCCGTTTACGTTCGCGCCGGAAGGCGGCGAGTCCGGCCTCGGCGTACTCGCGCGGGCGCTGCCGGTGATACGCGAGATCGTCACGACGCACCCGGGCGGCCGTGTCCTGGTAGTGTCGCACAAAGCGACGTTGCGGCTGGTGCTGAGCAGCCTGCTCGCCTTCGATCCGCGCGGCTATCGGGATCGGCTCGATCAGTCTCCGGCCTGCCTGAACGTCCTCGATTTCCGCGATCCGGTGAGGGTCCGGCTCATGCTCTTCAACGATACGTCACACTACGCCGACCGTCCGCGCATCTCGGATCAGAGCCTCTCGAAGTGGTGGAATCAGGCGTAGAGGCGACAGCCGCTGAGTTTCCCAAACAGGAGGTGAAGAGATAGCGCAACAAACCAGCGCAGCCTGTCAGAACTTCACGCGAAGCCCGAACGTGATCGGCATCGTCCAGCGCGAGCTCTTGTCGTTCACATCCTCGAGGCCGGTGCCGACGAGGGCGTCGATCTTGGAGAGACCGCTGTTGTAGCGGAAGCCGATCTGCCCGTTCAAGTCGAAGCGCTCATTGAGCGCATAGAGCGCGCCGCCATTGACGCCGAGCGTGAACGCGGCCGTGCCATCGTAGAAATCCGTGGCGTAGCGCGCGAGTCCAGCCTGCGGGGATGCCAGTACGCCGTCGATCTCGCCAATGATCGAAACGCCGATTGCCGCGCCGCCATACGGACGCAGGCGTTCGCTGCGCGGAGCAAAGTAGTGGCGACCGCCAGCCTCGATGCTCCAGGCGTCGTAGTCGGCAAACGTCGCGACGAGGCCGAACGCTCCCGCCGTGCCGAGATTGACGACGTCGGCGCTGACGTGCTCGTAGCTCACCTGGGCCCGCACCTCGTTGATGTCATCCAGCATGTAGCCGCCGCCGAACTGCCACATCACGCCGTTGCCATACACGTCGTCGAAGGGCTGTGACTGAAATACCACAGGAAGGTCGTTGAGCGTACCGATCCCGGCCGACAGAAAGTCGCCGCTGAGACCGATGTCCCACCCGACCGACACTTCCGCGTTCCACGGCGACTGAGGAGTTTGGGCGCCCGCGTCGGCGGTCACGAGTGATGAAACGCAGAACGTCAGGGCCAGCATCCAGGTGCACGACGATTTCACGCAATTACCCTCCACAGCGAACCTACGTGCTCATTGTCGCTCCAGACCCACGATTTTTGTCCTGGATCTTCGAACGGCTGTCTAATGTGTTCATCCCGCGCCTGCGGCGGTTCGCGGCTGCCGGGCGCTGTCACAATGGAGGCATCGTGAAAGCTGGTTTCGCCGTCGCGTGCGCACTGTCCGGCGTCATCATCGCGTCTGACCGCTTCGTGCCACAGGAGTCGCTCCGTCAGGCGCTCACCTTCCACGCGTCGTTCGACGGCAAGGTCGACGCAGCGCATGCAGCCGGAGATCCGAACTTGTACTGGGCACCGTCGTTGAAGCAGCGGGAGAACGCGAAGAGGGGACTTCCGGACGGTGGCGAGGCCCGGCACGCACCCGGTGCAGGACGGTTCGGGGATGCGTTGCAGTTTACGGTCAAGGCCCCGCCGGTGGTCTTCTATCGAGGCAACCGAAACATGCCGTACGAGAAGACGAACTGGAGCGGGACCGTGTCGTTCTGGCTGAACACGGATCCGCAGGGAGCGCTCGCCCCGGGCTTCTGCGATCCGGTGCAGATCACCCCGCGCGCATGGAACGATGCCGCCTTCTTCGTCGAGTTCGAGAAGCGCCCCGAGTCGATCCCGTTCCGGCTCGGCGTGTATGCCGACCTGCAGATCTGGAATCCCGGAAAGCGGCCGTTTGCCGAGATCCCGGCGGCCGAGCGGCCGCTCGTTTCGGTGAACGACCCACCGTTCGCGCGCAGCCGATGGACGCACGTCGTCTTCACCTTCGAACAATTCAACACCGGCCGCAGCGACGGCGTCGCCCGGCTGTATCTCGACGGCGCACCGGCGGGGGCGCTGACCGCGCGACCGCAGACGTTCACCTGGAATCCCGGGGACACACTGATCGCCCTCGGTCTCAACTACATCGGGCTGCTCGACGAGCTGTCAATCTTCAACCGCGCGCTGACCGGGGAGGAGATTCGAACGCTGCACGCGCTGCCGGGCGGGGTGATCTGAGGCGCACGTGCGAATCCTCGTAGTCGAAGACGATCAGAAAGTCGCCAGCTTCATCCAGCGCGGGCTGACCCAGGAAGGCTACGCCGTCGACGTGCTGCGCGACGGGTTGATGGCCGGGGAACAGGCGCGCGCGGTCGACTATGACGCCGTCGTCCTCGACCTGATGCTGCCGGGGCGCTCCGGGTTCCAGGTGCTCCGCGACATCCGGGCGCGGAAGGCGTCTCTTCCCGTCGTCATCCTGACCGCGAAGGACGCCCTCGACGACCGCATTGCCGGCCTCGACAGCGGGGCGGATGACTACATGGTGAAGCCGTTCGCGCTCGCCGAGCTCTCGGCCCGCCTGCGCGCGATGCTGCGCCGTGGCGCGCCGCGCGAGAACGTGCTCCGCGTCGCCGACCTCGAAGTGGATACGCTCGGCCGCACGGTCCGCCGCGCCGGGCGGCGGATCGATCTCAAGCCCAAGGAATACGCGCTGCTGGAGTACCTGATGCGCAACAGTGGCCGTCCGCTCACCAGGGCCTTGATCGTCGAACACGTGTGGGACATTCACTTCGACAGTGTCAGCAACGTCGTCGAGGTCCACGTCAACTCGCTGCGCAACAAGATCGATCGCGGGTTCTCGGCCCCGCTCATCCACACCGTCCGCGGCGTGGGCTACATGCTCACGGATACGCCGCCGTGACCTTGACGCTCCGCTCGCGGCTCACGCTGCTCTACACCGTCCTGTTCGGGGTGCTGCTGGCGGTCATCGCTGTCGTTTCCTACCGCGTGCTCGCGTATCAGCTCGACGCCGACGTTTCCGCGAACCTTTCAGAACTGACCAGCGGCCTTCACGGCTACCTGCGCTTCCCGAACGACCTGCCGATCGTGGTCTTCGACCAGACCGACCCCGCCCAGGCGGCCTTCGTCGAGGAAGCCACCCGCTACTACCAGATCTTCGACGCACGCACCGGAGAGCTGATCGAGCAGTCCGACGCGCTCAGGCCGCTGGGACTCGAGTTCACCCCGGAAGAAGTCCGTCAGTTCCGCGATCGTCCGGGCACACTCGACCTCAATACCGATTACGGCCGCATCCGTCTCTCGAGCAGCGTGCTGACCCCGGCGGCCAGCCACGCCTACCTGCTCCAGGTCGGCGTCTCGCTTGCCCCGATGGACTCGGTACTGAAGCGGTTTCTCATCCTGCTCGTGATGAGCGTGCCCCTTGGACTGCTCGTCACATTCGTGATCGGCCGGTGGCTCGCCGGCGTCGCCCTCCGGCCGCTGATTCGGCTCGCGGACGAGGCCGGGTCGATCGATATCGCGGACCTCAGACCGCGCCTGCCGATCCGCGGCGCGGGCGACGAGCTGGATGTCGTAGCCACGGCGTTCAACGACACGCTGGGCCGGCTCGAACATGCCGTCGGTGAAATGCGGCAGTTCAGCACCGCGCTGGCACACGAGCTTCGTACGCCGCTGACCGCGCTGCGCGGCGAGGTCGAGATGGCGATTCGTCAACCCGGCAGCGCCGAGGACGTCGGCCGCCGTTTCGCGAGCCAGCTCGAAGAAATCGACAAGCTGAAACGGTTGATCGATCAGGTGCTGACGCTGGCCCGGGCGGAGGCCGGAGAGATCCGGCTGACCAGGGAATCGATCGATCTCGGCCAGCTTGCCGGCTCGCTCGTCGATCAACTCGAGCCGGTAGCGCAGGCGAAGGGCGTCGCGCTGCATTCGGAGCCTGCGCTCGCACCTGTCGTGGTCGACGGCGATCCGAACTGGCTGGAGCGCCTGATCCTCAACCTGGTCGACAACGCGATCAAGTTCACTCCCGAAGGCGGGGCCATTGCCGTGAGCGTTTCGCGCGAAGCAGACACCGCACGGCTTACGGTCCGGGACACCGGCATCGGCATCACTCCCGAGCGGATGCCGCACATCTTCGAACGATTCTTCCGCGCCGATCCTGCGCGTTCGTCCGGAGTCGAGGGCGTGGGCCTCGGGCTCAGCCTGGCGAAATGGATCGTGGACCGTCACCACGGCCGTATCGCCGTCGACAGCCAGCCGGGCAAAGGCTCCACCTTCAGCATCTTCCTGCCGCTCGCGCCAGATTAACGAAACTTAATCTCCGGTTCATCAGCCCTTCACCTGCGTAGCGTCGAATAACTACGAACACCGGCGGCGAACCGCCGCATCGGACAGGACAGGAAGAAGGAGACACGTCATGCGCAAATACATCGCGACCGCGATGCTGGCGGCCGCAGTCATCGCCATGCCGATGGTCGGGCTCGCGACAACCCGACAGGCGGCCCCCGCGGCGGCGAAGAAGGAAGCGACCAGCAACAGCAGCAAGGCTGCACCCACCCACGCGACGCGAGGCGTCGTGAAGTCCGTGGACGACTCGTCGCTGGTCATTACTCGCCACGGCAAGAAGCCGGAAGACATGAGCTTCACGTTGAACGGATCCACGCACAAGGAAGGTGCGGTGGCGGTCGGAGCGCCAGTCTCGGTCCGCTACCAGGAGAGCGGCAAGACCTACATCGCGACCGCGGTCAGCGTGGAACAGCCGCACTCGAAGGCCTCCACGAAGAAGTAAGGCAGGACTTCTTTCGAGGAGGGGGCGTCGGGGCCGAGGGCTCGGGCTCCGGCGCCCCGCGGAGTTGGCGAAGGCGGGCTTGTCCGCCGGAGCCTTGGCGAAGGTGGGCTTGTCCGCCGGAGCCTTGGCGAAGGCGGAAGCCACGAGCTCTTATTCAGCTGCGGAAGCTGCGCATTTCATATTCCCTTCGTGCGGAAGCCACCTTCATATCTCCGGCTTCCGCCACGCACCCGCAGCACTCGTGGCGTTCCGCCTTCGCCAAGGCTCCGGCGGACAAAGCCCGCCTATCGTTGCCAAGGCTCCGGCGGACACGCCTCGGCTCTCGCTAGTCCGCGACTTTCCTGAGCGTGAACGTCACACGGAGATTCACCCCGCCCGTCGGATTGAACCCCAGGAACGTTTGCCGCTGCTCGCCGACGAAGCCGGTGTAGTTGCCGGCCCCTCCGGTCACGATGCGCACGATCGTGCCGGCTCCTTCGACGCCTTCTGTCGAAATCTGCTCCTTGCCCTGACGACCGAGTATGAACAGCTGTGCGCTGTTCACCCAGAGCGGCGCCGCGGGGATCTCGGATGCGGACACCAAGTGGGTTCCCCGGCAGAACCACACGCCGATGTGGCCGCTCCGGTTCGGATCGAAGGTCGCTCCATCGCCGGTGATGGTCCCGGCCGGGAAGATGCGGCCTTCGGTCACGAAGAACGAGCCGCGCTCCGGCTGCGTGTGTTCCGGCTTCACGAAGGTCGGCACGAACTTCCCGGCGAGATCCTCGGCGACATCGACGGTGAAAATGACCGGCTGCTCTTTCTCCGGGGGCCTGGCGGCGGATGAGCTGCCCTCAAGCGCCATGAGAGCGGCAAGACACAGGACGCCCGCCGCACGGCGCCTGGGGGTGAACGATTGCAGCAGAGACTTTACGAACATGTCGATCTGAACCTCCTTGCGGGCCGGAATGGCCCTGACATGATTCGTTATGCCGAAAAGTCCGCTGTGTTCTGTCAAAGGCACGGCGCCCGCCAGCCTCGCAGCACGGCGCCATCGCCGCCGATGCGTAACCCGTTCGAGTGATTGATCCGTACTACGCATCCGGAACGAGCCGATTACCCGTTTTCGGGATGTAGGCGCCGGCGCCGCTCGCTATGCTTTCCGTCTGCTGCGGCGAAAGGAGAATCGACATGACTGCAACCACGACAATGGAGCGCACCCATCCCGGGGCATCGCGGACGTTGGCGGCTACGCCTGTCGTGTTTGTCGTCGACGACGACATCTCGGTGCGCGAATCATTGGAATTACTCGTTTTTGCATCCGGATGGCGCCCGGAGACGTTCGCGTCGGCGCGGGAGTTTCTCGCCCATCCGCCACCCCGGGTTCCGAGCTGCCTCATCCTCGACGTCAGCCTGCCGGATCTCAGCGGCCTCGACCTTCAGAAACGCCTCGCTGTCGATCGGCCGGACATGCCCATCATCTTCATCACCGGGTACGGCGACGTGCCCACGAGCGTCCGGGCGATGAAGGCTGGCGCGCTGGAATTCCTGACCAAGCCCTTCGGAGACGAGGCGCTGCTCGACGCGATCCGGTCCGCGCTCGAGCGTAGCCGTCGCGAGCTTGAACGCAATGCGAGGATGGAAGCAGTCCGTGAGAATTATGCCTTGCTCACGCCGCGCGAGCGGGAGGTCATGGTACTGGTCGTCTCTGGTCTCCTGAACAAGCAGGTGGGAGGCGAGCTCGGTATCAGCGAGATTACCGTGAAGGCCCACCGCGGCCAGGTGATGCGAAAAATGAAGGCCGATTCACTTCCGGCGCTGGTGAAAATGGTCTCCAGCCTTGGCCTGGAGGCGGCCTGGGCATCGTAGTCGCCCTGCTGCTTACCCTGTCCGATTCGCCGCGTTCAATACCTTCGTCCGATGGATCCCGCACCGTGCGTGTGATTTCATGCGCCGAGGAGGTCACATGGTCGAACTCGATCGGCGCCAGTTCCTCACCGGGGCAGCGGTCACCGTGGCCGCCGCGCCGCTAGTCACGTTCGGGCGCGCCGGAGCCCGGGGGAAGGCGGACCGTGAATTGGCCGCCATCGGCCGCGAGACCGAATGGCTCAACTCGCCGCGGCTGGCGCCGGACAGCCTCGCCGGGAAGGTCGTCCTCGTCGACTTCTGCACCTATACCTGCATCAACTGGCTGCGCACGCTTCCGTATGTCCGCGCATGGGCACAGAAATACGCGAAGGGACTCGTCGTGATCGGCGTCCACACCCCAGAGTTCGCGTTCGAGAAGAAGATCGACAACGTGCGTCGTGCCGTGCGCCAGCTGAAGATCGACTATCCAATAGTGATCGACAACGACTATGCAATCTGGCGGGCGTTCCGGAATCAGTACTGGCCGGCCCTCTACTTCATCGATGCGCAGGGCCGGATTCGCCAGCATCATTTCGGCGAGGGCGAGTACGAACGGTCCGAGAAGACCATCCAGCAGCTGCTGGCCGAAGCGGGTGTTTCGGGCGCGGGCGACGGCGTCGTGACGGTCGAGGCCGGCGGCGTAGAGGCGGCAGCGGATTGGGAGAACTTGAGGAGTCCGGAAAACTACGTCGGCTACAACCGGACACAGAACTTCGCGTCGCCCGGCTGTGTCGACCAGGACCGTCGCACCGCCTACGCGATTCCGGCGCGATTGTCCCTGAATGAATGGGCGCTCGCTGGCGAGTGGACGGTTGGCGGTCAGGCGACCATCCTGAATGGCGCCCGCGGACGAATCGCGTACCGTTTTCACGCGCGGGACCTGCATCTCGTCATGGGGCCGCCCAAGGGAGGTGCGACGGCACCCTTTCGCGTGTCAATAGACGGACGGCCACCCGGACCGGCCCGCGGCCTGGACGTCGACGAAAACGGCAACGGCGCGGTCGTCGAGCAGCGGCTGTATCAGCTGATCCGCCAGCCGAAGCCGATCCTCGATCGGACGTTCGAAATCGCGTTCGACTCGGGCGTCGAGACTCTCGCCTTCACCTTCGGCTAGCCGGGTCCGCCCGTTCGCCACGGGGCTAGACTGTTCCTTGCCGGGTTGATCGTTATGGACACAACGGACTCTTCGTCGACGCCTCTTGCGGTTACGGTCTCACGTCCCGATCGCATCTTTCCAACGCTGACCCCGCCCCAGCTCGCGCGAATTGCCAGTCATGGACGGCGACGGCCGACAGCGCTCGGCGAGGTGCTGGTCGAGGTGGGCGACCGTCCGGTTCCGTTCTTCGCGGTCCTGAGCGGCGAAGTGCAGGTGCTGCGGCCGGGCGACACCGCGGAGACATTGATTGTGAGGCACCGTGCCGGGCAGTTTTCGGGCGAAGCCAGCACGATCAGCGGACGCCCCGCGATCGGGCGGCTGCGCGTCAGCGAGGCCGGCGAGGTGATCCAACTCGAGAGCCCACAGCTGCTCGCCCTCATCCAGACCGACGCCGAGCTCAGCGAGATCCTGATGCGGGCGTTCATCCTGCGCCGCCTCGAACTGATCGCACGCGATCTCGGCGACGTGGTCGTGGTCGGCTCGATGCACTGCGCGGGAACCCTTCGGGTGAACGAATTCCTGACCCGGAACGGCCACCCGTTCCACTACGTGGATCTCGATCGCGATCGCGACGCCCAGGAGTTGCTCGATCGGTTTCAGGTCGATCTGGCCGACATCCCGGTCGTGATCTGTCGAGGAGACGCCATCCTGCGAAATCCGACGAACTCGCAGATCGCCGACTGCCTCGGGTTCAACGAGGAGATCGATCAGACTCACCTGAGTGACCTCGTCGTCGTCGGCGCCGGGCCGGCCGGTCTCGCGGCTGCCGTGTATGGTGCATCGGAGGGACTGGACGTTCTCGTCCTCGAATCGAACGTGCCCGGCGGCCAGGCGGGGTCGAGTTCGCGCATCGAAAACTACCTGGGCTTTCCGACCGGTATCTCGGGCCTGGAGCTGACCGGGCGCGCGTACGCGCAGGCGCTCAAGTTCGGGGCCCACGTCATGGTGGCGAAAGGCGCCACCCGACTGGCCTGCGACGGTCAGCGATACACGCTCGATATCGGCGAGGGCCCGCCGATTCCGGCGCGCGCAGTCATCATTGCGACCGGAGCGGAGTACCGCAGACCGGTGCTCGACAATCTCTCGAGGTTCGAGGGGGCAGGCGTCTACTATGGCGCGACGCCCATGGAGGCCCAGCTGTGCGTGGGCGACGATGTCGTGATCGTCGGTGGTGGCAACTCTGCCGGGCAGGCAGCCGTGTTTCTGGCATCGACGTCGCGTCGGGTCCACATGCTGGTGCGGGGACCCGGCCTGGCCGACACGATGTCCCGATACCTGATTCGCCGTATCGACGAGAATCCCGCGATCGTCCTCCGTACTCACACCCAGATCGTCGCCCTGGATGGGAACGGCAGCCTCGAGCGGATCCAATGGCGCGACGATCAGACCGGCGAGATCGAGAGTCACGACATTCGCCATCTCTTCATCATGACCGGCGCGGTTCCGAATACCGGATGGCTCCATGGCTGCGTCGTCCTCGACGAGAACGGGTTCGTCAAGACAGGTCCGGATCTCTCACCGGAGGAGCTCGACAAGGCGAACTGGCCGCTGGCACGACGGCCGTACCTGCTCGAAACGAGCCGGCCCGGGATCTTTGCCGTTGGCGACGTGCGCGGCGGCAACGTCAAACGAGTCGCATCTGCGGTCGGTGAAGGGTCGATTGCGGTCGCGTTCGTGCACCAGGTCTTTCGACAGTAACCCGCCAGGCGCAAGGCAATCTCGTCTTCGACAGCGGCAGGATCCTGGACGTCGAGACGGCGAAGCGGGGCGTTTACGACGACGGACGAAGCCGGGACCAAGGCGTAGAGCCGGAAGGCGTAGCGCTCCTCGATATCGCCGGTCGCACCGATGCATTCGTCGGCCTGGAGCGGACGACGAGCAGCGCGATTGCGGTCTTCGACGTCACCAATCCCCACGACTTCATGTTTCTCGACATGATCGTGACACCGGGCGACCTGTCCCCGGAGGGCCTCGCCGCCTTCCACTTCCGCGGCGATTTCTATCTCGCGATCGCCAACGAAGTGCCGGCGAGCGGCGCCACGCCTCGAATGCGCCGTGAGACCGGGACCCGTGCCCGGCTTCACGGCGCAATCAGGCCCAGCTTGATCGCCTGCTGCACGAGCTCCGCATTCGTCTTCACCCGAAGCAGCGCCATGATGCGGTACTTGTGAAATTCGACGGTTCGCGGGCTGATGTCGAGGACGCCCGCCACCTCCTTCATCGATTTGCCTTCGGCGAGCAGTTGCAGCACCTCCCGCTCCCGCCCACTCAGCTGCCGCAGCGCAATCTGGTCCACGGGTGGGCTGGACGCTTCGTCGACCATGCCTCTCGCGATCAGCGGCGAGACGTAGGTCCTGCCCCCGAGCGCGTCGCGTATCGCCGTGGTCAGCTCCGACGCCGCGGAGTCCTTGAGCAGGTAGCCTGAGGCCTGCCGGCGGAACGCCTCGATCGCGAATCGAGGCTCGCGGTTCTGGGTGAGATAGATCACCTTCATCTCGGGATGAAGGGTCTTCAGTTGCGCTCCCGCGTCGAGCCCGTTGAGCAACGGCATCCCGATATCGACCACGACCACATCCGGTGCGAGCTTCCCTGCCGCCTCCACGAGCGCCCGGCCATCTGACACCGTTCCGACCACGTCGAATTCGGCCTGCAGGAGATGCTCGAGCGCCTGCGCCACCAGCACGTGATCGTCGGCGAGCAGGATTCTCGGGCGGGTCACGCGGACCCCACGCTGGATGATGCGCGCGCCGCTGCCGTGGCGCCGGGCGCGACCTCGCCCGGTCCGGGTGCCGCCAGGGTCGCCGCCGGTACCCACACCTCGATCTTCGTCCCGCGCGAGAACGCCGAGTCGACGCGGACGGTTCCCCGCAGGACGCGCAACCGTTCACGCATGCTCACGAAGCCGAGCCCGGCTCTGTGCCCGAGTCCCTCGACGTCGAAACCGGTGCCGGTGTCCTCGACACTGAGGCGCAGGCCGTCCGGGTCACCGCTCACACGCACTCGTGCCGATCCGGCGTGACTGTGTTTGGCGACGTTCGCCAGGCTCTCCTCGGCCACGCGAAAGAGACACAGCGCCACATCGGACGGCAGGCGGGCGGGCACCGACTCGTGCACGAAATCGACGGCGATGCCATGGTGCGACGAGAACTCGTTCACCAGCTTCTGCAGAGCAGGCAGGAGCCCGAGATAGTCGAGCGCCGACGAGTGCAGGCGGTGAGAGAGGCTGTGAATGTCGTCGGTGAGCTCGGAGGTGCTGTGCCGCAAGCCCTCGAGCGCGGCGGCAACCGCCGGGGGAGTGGCATCGTCGGCACGCAGCTGGTCGATCCGGATGGTGAGCACGCCGAGCATCTGGCTGATGTGATCATGGAGCTCCCTCCCGATCCGGCTGCGTTCCTGCTCTTGTGCGTTGATTAACCGCCCGGCGAGCTCCGTCAGATCCGCGGTCCGTTCCTGCACTCGGGCTTCGAGATCGTCCCGCGCCTGCTGCAGCGAGCGTTCGGCGCTCCGGCGCGCGGCGCTGGCGGTGGCGGACAGCGCGCCAATCAAGCCGAATGTCAACAAGTGAGGAATCTGCGCGAGCCCCGGGGTGAACGTGTGCAGCGGGGGTGTGAAGAAGTAGTCGAGCGCAACGGTCGCGACCACCGAGGCCAGGAGCGCCGGCCAGAGGCCGGTAAACCATGCGGCCGCCAGCAGGGCAATCAACAGCAGCACGGTGGCATCCACGACGGGTTGGAGCCACAGCCCGAGGAGGACGGCGATGACCACGGCGACGAGCGCGCCCGCGTACCTTGCCATCGCCAGGAGGCGATTCGCCGGTAGTCCGGGATCCGGACGCCCGGACTCCGGATCCCGGACCCCGGCGTGGATGTCTCGCTTCATCGAAACCGCCTATTCATTCTTACTGGCAAATCTCGCGGGGAAACCTCGGAGTACTCCCAGTTTCGCGAGCGCGCGGTTCAGGGCACCATGAGTCGATGGAGAACCGGAACGATGGTACGGAGGTGATACATGACGCGGCCTCGAATTCTTCTGGCCGATGACCACTTGATGCTGCTCGAAGCGTTCAAGGCGCTGCTCGAGCCGGCGTTCGACGTCGTGGGGATCGTACCCGACGGCCGCATGCTGCTCGAGGTCTTCTCGCGGCTGGACCCGGACGTAGTCCTGCTCGATGTCGGCATGCCGCTCCTCAATGGGCTCGACGCCGGCCGGCAGCTCAAGGCACGGCGCCGCTCGGTCAAGCTTATCTACCTGACAATGAATCCGGATCCCGACCTGGCGAGCGAAGCCCTTCGGCTCGGCGCGTCGGGATACCTGCTGAAGAGCTCGGCCGTTGAGGAGCTGAAGCAGGCCATCGAGGAGGTCCTTCGGGGGCGAACCTACATCACCCCGTTGATTACCCGCGACGTCGTGGGCTCGCTCCTCAGGCAGGGCAACGTACGGCCTGAGCTCACCGTCCGCCAGCGCGAGGTGCTCCAGCTCCTCGCGGAAGGCAAGTCGATGAAAGAAGCGGCGGCGATTCTCGATCTGACTCCACGAACGGTGGCGTTCCACAAGTACCGGATGATGGAACAACTGCGCCTGAAAACCAGCGCGGAACTGGTGAGGTTCGCCGTCCAACGTGGCGTGGTGGCGTAGCGGCGGCGGAGAGACACCGTCATGACTGCCCGGCCGCGAGTGCTCGTTGCAGACGATCATCGGACCATGCGGGACACGCTGGTCGCGATGTTGTCGCGCGAATTCGATGTCGTGGCTGCGGTCACCGACGGCCTCGCCGTGATCTCGAAGGCCGAGCAGCTCGATCCCGATCTGCTCGTCCTGGATATTGCCATGCCCGGCCTGAACGGGATCGCCGCGGCCGCCCGCCTCAGGGAACATGGCTCGAACGCGAAGGTCGTCTTCGTGACCAACCTGCGCGACCGCGAGTTCTTGCAGGAATCTTTGGCGCTTGGCGATGTCGGCTTCGTGGTCAAAGACCGGCTCGTCGCGGATCTGCTGCCAGCCATCAGGCTCGTCCTGTCCGGAGAGACGTTCGTCTCTCCAACCGTCACACGCTGATTAACGCAAATTAATCTCCGCCTCATAGCACCGGCCGGCCGCTGATCGTCCAATCAGTACAGACGGCAATCGGCCGTTGGAGACTCGCGAAGAAACGCGCGAGTCAGGAGGTTGTCATGAAGACGTCAATGGCGATCAAGGCATCTGTACTCGCACTGACGATACTGGCGGCGGGCAGCCCGGCGCTGGCCGCGCACTCGGACTTCACCAAGTCCTACCCGCTGCAAACGCTGAAGACCTTCGCGTTCAAGCGCCAGGGCCGGATTTCCCGCGATCCACTGGCCAACAACGACATCTGGGCCAACGACGTGCGGGCGGCGATTCGAAGCGATCTGGAGAGTCACGGGATGATCGAGGCGACCGACGCCAGTCCCGACTTCTACGTGGCCTTCTACGTCGGCTTGAAAGACCGCTACGACAGCAATGAGGTCGGCTACGGCCTGCCGGTGTTTCATCGGGGCTTCCGAACCGGTTGGTGGGGCTGGCCGCGCGGGTACGACGTCTGGGCGGTGCCGTACACCGAATCCACGGTGATCGTGGATATGATCGGCGCCCACACGAATCAGCTCGTCTGGCGCGGGTACGACAACGATACGTTGAACACCAAGAACCCGGACAAGACGCTCAGCAAGGCCGTGGACAACGTGCTGGCGCGGTTCTATCACGATGTCCGTAAGGAACACGAGCACGTTGGATGAGACCGCAGTTCGGGACGCAGGGAACGGGAAAGGGCCCGTTCTGATTAAGGCAAAAGGGAGAAGGGAGAAGGGAGAACGCTTGGATTTGCGCCAGAGAGCGGGCCTTCTCCCTTCTGCCTTCTCCCTTTTGCCTTGTCGATGACAACCTGCTAGTTTCCCTCCCATCCGCCCCCAAGCGCTCGCACCAGCTGCACTGCCGCGATAAACCGCCGACCCGTCAACGAGACTGCCGCTCGCTGATTGGTGAGGAGTGCCGTCTGCTGTGTTGCCACCTGCAGATAGCTGACCAGCCCTGCACGGTATTGGTTGAGCGAGATCTCGAGTGAACGATGGGCCGCCGCCACCGCGGCCGCCTGTCGCCCGGCTTCCTCGGCCAGCAGTCGTTCGGCGACAAGGTTGTCTTCCACGTCCTGAAACGCGGACAGCACGGTCTGACGGTAAGCGCCGACCATTTCGTCGTAGCCAGCAACGGCCTGCGTTTTTGCGGCGCGGCGCGCTCCGCCGTCGAACAGGGTCATGGCCAGCGCCGGGCCGACGGACCAGACCGCTGTCGGCCACGACAGCCACTGCTGCAGGCGCGTGGCCTGAAAACCGACCTCGCCGCCCAGCGTGACCGATGGGAAGAACGCAGACGAGGCCACACCGATCTGCGCGTTGGCCGCTGCGACCCGACGCTCCGCCGCAGCGACGTCGGGTCGGCGCTCCAGCGTGCGCGATGGGACTTCGGCTGGCACGACCGGGGGCTCACCCTCGAGCGGCAGTGACGCGAGCGAGAGCGCCGCCGGCGGCTCACCAATGAGGACGGCGATGGCGTGTTCGAGCTGCGCCCGCTGCAGGCGAACGTCGATTGCCTGTGCCTGCGCGGAGGCGAGCTGCGTGTCGGCCTGCTCGACGTCCGCACGAGAGACGATGCCCGCATCGTACTGGTTGCGAGTCAGCGTTGCGGCACGCTGGTAGGCCTCGATCGTCTGATCGAAGAGGTCCAGCTCGGCGTCGAGCGAGCGAGACTGAAAGTAGTCGACCGCAAGTTCGGAGCTGAGGCTCAGACGAGCATTCTCGAGATCACCAGCCGAGGCCTGCGCCGAGGCACCTCCGGCGGCTACACTCGCCCGGATCCGTCCCCATAAGTCGGGTTCCCACGAAGCGCCTACCCCCAGGGCGTAATCCGTGAGCGTCCCGGTCGTGGCACCGCCACGCGAGTTCGCCCCGGCACGCGAACGGGTTGCCGATGCGTTCGCCGTAACGAGCGGGAAATACTCCGCCCGGTCCCGCTGGACCACCGCTCGTGCCTCACGCACACGCGCTTCGGCTTCGGCGAGCGTTGGATTCCCGGCACTGAGCCGCCCTTCCAGGCGGTTCAAGCGCGCATCGCCGAAGACGTCCCACCAGCCCTGGCGCGAGACGCGATCGGAAGGCCTGGCAGGCTGAAGCTGATCGCCGCCGGCTGCCTGGTTTTCCTTGTACGCTGGCGGGACCGGCACCTGCGGCCGGACGTAAGGCGGAGCTATCGCGCAGCCCGCGGCAAGAAACGCTGCGACGGTCGCGATGGCTCTCGTGATACGAAGTGCCATACCTGTTCATCTCCTGCGCACGAATCGGAGGCGGTACCGATCCATCACGGAGTACAGGACCGGCGTCGTGTACAGCGTGAGCAACTGACTCAGCATGAGCCCGCCGATGATCGCGATCCCGAGCGGGCGCCTCAGCTCCGACCCCGCTCCGGTGTTGACGACCATGGGCAGGGCGCCGAACATCGCCGCCATCGTGGTCATCAGGATCGGCCGAAGGCGCAGCAGGGACGCTTTTCGTATCGCGGCTTCGGGCGAGAGGCCCTCGTGACGCCCGGCGTCGATCGCCACGTCGATCATCATGATCGCGTTCTTCTTCACGATGCCGATGAGCAGGATCAGTCCGATCAGCGCCATCACGGTGAAGTCCGTGTGCGTGACCGTGAGCGCAAACATCGCGCCGGCGCCGGCCGACGGCAGGGTCGACAGAATGGTCAACGGATGGATCAGGCTCTCGTAGAGCACACCGAGGACGGTGTAGACGGCCGCGAGAGCCGCGGCGATCAGCCACGGCTCGTTCGCCAGCGATTCCTCGAAGACGCGTGCAGTTCCCTGAAATGACCCGTGAAGGGCGACCGGCATGCCGATGTCCCGTGCGGCGCGATCGACGGCGTCGACCGCGTCTCCGAGCGAGGCGCCAGGCCTCAGGTTGAACGACAGCGTGACCGCGGGAAACTGCGACTGATGGTTGATGGCCAGCGGAGACGCCGAGTGCCCGAACGACGCCAGTGCCGGCAGGGGAACGAGGGCGCCTGTCGAGGCGGGCACATACACGCCGGCCAGCGCTTCAGGCTGCTGCCGGTACTCCGGCGCGACCTCCATGACCACGTGATACTGGTTCAGTCCGGCGTACAGGGTCGCGACCTGCCGCTGTCCGAACGCGTCGTATAACGTCTGATCGATCGCCGCAGCGCTGACGCCGACTCGCGCTGCCGTGCCACGGTCGATGCCGATGAACGCGTCGGGCCCGCCGTTCTGCTGGTCGGTGTTGACGTCCGCGACGAGTGGCTCCTGGCGCAAGCGCGCCGCGAGCCGGGGCGCCCACGTATTGAGCGACGCCAGATCGTCGCCCTGCAACGTGTACTGATACTGTCCGCTCGCGAGCCGTCCGCCCACGCGGATATCCTGCGCAGCCTGGAGGTACAAGGCGGCGCGAGGATCGTGTGCGAACGCCGGCCGCAGCCGGGCGATCACCTGGTCCGCGCTCGCCCGGCGCTCGTCCTTTGGTTGCAGTGAGATGAAGAGCCTTGCCTGATCGCTCGTGGTGCCGCCGCCGGTGAAGGCCACGACGGTATCGATGGCGCGATCGCCACGAAGCTCGCGAACATCGTCATCGAGGATCCGCTTCATCGCCTGGAACGAGGTGCCTTGCGACGCCTGAAGCGTGCCACTCATGAGGCCATTGTCCTGCTGCGGGAAAAACCCCTTCGGCAGCACCGACATGAGGTAGCCGTTCAACAGAACGGTCAGCAGGAGCATGGTCA
>Ga0114129_10001429_pt1 | contig 32259 bp, 19 predicted proteins | sample RhiMetdeltSRZDD1_FD_80071 | JGI IMG/M metagenome (GOLD analysis project Ga0114129, IMG submission 80071) | Populus rhizosphere microbial communities from Tennessee, USA - Rhizosphere MetaG P. deltoides SRZDD1 (version 2) (version 2) | ecosystem: Host-associated > Plants > Roots > Rhizosphere >...
GTGACGCTCATTCCGTACTTCCTCTGGGCCAATCGCGGTCCTGGCGAAATGAGCGTGTGGCTGTCGACTGCCGGATACGCGATCGGCGATACCGGGCCTGCGGGCGGTCTGATCTTCTATGAGAACCCGAATTACGTCGCCGACGGATGGCGATATCTGGAAGCGGCGCCGTTCGATCAGAGCGCCGGCGCGAAGTGGGGCTGCTTCCGTCAGGCGATTGCGGGCGCGCGAGGCACGGCCGTCGGCACCGGGAAACAGAACACCCGCGACATGCTCGCCGCATGCGCCGACCCGGGCACCGCGGCGCACCTGTGCGCCAACCTCGCGGTGAACGGCGTCCGCGGCTGGTTCCTTCCGTCGAGAGATGAGCTCACGCTCCTGTATCGCAATCTCAAAGCGACCGGTTTCGCCGACTTCCAGGATCGCGGCGTCATCGACAACTTCACCTACTGGGCATCGTCACAGCAGACGGCGGACATGGCCGTGCACATCGATTTCGCCGATCTGGGCCGCGTGCACGGCGACGACAAGGACTTTCCCCGGCGGGTGCGCGCGATTCGAGCGTTCTGAGCCCGATGAATCCGGAGGCGGCGATGGCCTTCCTGCGAACAGCCGTTCTCACTCTCGCGGCGTTGCTCTCGTACACGGCGCGGACCTGGCCGGACCAGTATCGCGAGGGCAGCCCGGAAGCGACAATCGTGGCGTTCTTCCGCGCGATGTACGCGAATGACGTCGCCGCCTTCGACGAGCTCACGATGCCCGATCCCGAGCGATCGCGGCTCACTACCGGGGGCAAGCGCAATGACGACCGGCTTCGCGCGCTGAGCGACGACCCTGGGTCGCTGCAGATCAAGATCAAGCGTCCGTTCCAGCTGAGGGGAAAGGCTGTGACAGCCGCCGCGCGCGATCAGTATCCGATCGGCACGACCGTTCGGTACTCGGCCGCCCACCAGGGCTCACCGATGGTCGTGAGCCTCGTCAAGCAGGCCAACGGATGGAAGATCGATCCGCGATGGTGGATTGCCGCGACGCACCTCACCGGCGAAGAGCCGCCACGCGCAAGTCCGGACTACGCGATCAAGAACATGCTCCTCGCGATGCTGGCGTTGAACAAGACCGCGGCGTCACGGTTTCTCGCACCCGGAGGAACGGTCGATGTCCTCTGGACCGAGGCGCCGCGTTATCGCGAACCGTCGGGCGTGCTCGAAGCGTCCGTGGTCGAGATGCCCCTCGTCGAGATCAAACCCGGCGAATTCGTCGAACTGCCATCGGGACGCGTCGTCGAAGGTGTCGCGGCGGCCGACCGGAAAGTGTTGATTGGTCTCTTCGGTCCCACCGAGATGGGGTTTGTCGTCCAGAAAGTTGGCACCGAATGGCGCGTCGAGGCCGAGCCGTACTTCGTGTTACTGAACCGTTAAAGACCTCGGCTTTCGTTTTCGGTAGCAAGCGCTGGGCCTGAGGAGACACACGACCGAAAACGAAACCCGAGGTCTTCACTGACCGGGACAGCGGAACCGTTGGCCGATTTGTCGAACTGCCCGACGGTCAGATCCGTCAGCATCCTGTAATCGACCCTGTTTGCCCCCTGTCGAGCGGGGTCATATGATGGAACGTCGGTCCGGGACGTACCGCTTTTCCTCCCCTGACAATATGACTGTCCTGACGCACAATCCGCCCGAACGCCAGGAGCTCTGGCGTAAGCGCGATCAGCTGCGGGCGCTGGTCGAGGTCTCTGAAGCCGTCGCGTCGCACGGCGATCTCACGGCCCTGTTTCGCGATCTTGCGCGGCGGCTGCCGGCCGCGGTGCCGTTCGAAGTCATCGCGCTGTTCCTCCACGACCCCGGTAAGAACGTGATGCGCGTCCACATGCTCGGCACGGCGGACGCCGATCGCATTCCGCCGGGGCTCGAAGTCCAGATGAACGATTCGTACAGCGGCCTGGTGTTCCAGACGCAGGAGCCGCTCATTGTCTCGCACGCGGTGTCGGACACTCGCTTCTCGACCAGCAAGACGATCCTGCGCGAGATCGGCGTCGAATCCTTCTGCGTGCTGCCGCTCACGACGATCGTCAGGAAGCTCGGCGCGATTGGCTTCGGCAGCCTCAGTCCGATGGCGTTCGGCGACGAGCAGATCGAGTTCCTGTCGCTGGTCGCGCGCCAGATCGCGGTGGCCGTCGACAACGTGCTGCACGACAAGAGCGACCGCGCGGCGCAGATCCAGCTCAGCCAGGAGCGCGATCGGCTGCGCCTGTTGCTGGACGTCTCCGAGTCCATTGCGTCCTATCGAGATCTGCGAGAACTGTTTCAGGAGCTGAGCCGCCGGCTGCCGCAGCTCGTCCCGTTCGACTTCATCAACCTGGTGCTGCACGATCCGGCGCGGGACGTCATGCGCCTGCAGATTCTGACGACGGATGAGCCGACGAGCTTCCAGCCTGGATTTGAAACGCCGGTCGACGAATCGCCGGCCGGTCTGGTGTGGAAGACGCAGCAGCCGTTGATGATCAGCGACCTGACCGAAGAGCGCCGCTTCACGACGCTCGTGTCGCTCCTCCTCCAGAACGGCGTCCGCTCGTACTGCGCCGTGCCGCTCACGACGGCGCTGCGGCGTCTCGGCGCGCTGGGGTTCGGTAGTCTCAAGCCGAATACGTATGCGGATTCCGATCTCGAGTTCATGGTGCACGTCGCCAGGCAGGTGGCGGTCGCCGTGGACAACGTGCTGCACGACAAGAGCGCGCAGCAGGCGCAGGCACAGCTGTCGTTCGAGCGCGATCGCCTGCGGCTGCTCCTCGAGGTCAACAACGCCGTCGTCTCGCATCTCGGCATGGACGAGATGTTTCCGGCGATCAGTGGCAGCCTGGCGCGGGTCGTCCAGCACGACGCGTGCAGCCTGCTGCTGTACGACCCCGACACGCGTCTGTATCGCTGTCATGTGCTGCGGTCCGACGGCAAGCAGTACACCGAGGAAGGCCGCGCCGACGAAGAATTGACGTGCCCCGCCGGAACCGCGCTCGCCAGCCGCGAGCCGGCGGTCCTGAGCGAAGCCGACGTTCGCGCGATGGCCGCCGAATCGGAAATGGCCCAGCGGCTGCTCGACGAAGGGCTCAAGTCATTCTGCTGCGTGCCGCTGCTCTCGCACGACCGGCTGCTCGGATCGCTCAACGTCGCCCGGACGCGCGACGAGACGTTCGCGCCCGAAGAGGTCGAGCTCCTCACGCAGGTGGCGAGCCAGGTCGCGATTGCGGTCGAAAACAGTCTGGCCTATCGCGAGATCGCTGAGCTCAAGGAAAAGCTGAGCAAGGAAAAGCTCTACCTCGAGGAGGAGATCCGCACCAACTACAACTTCGAACAGATTGTCGGTGAAAGCCCGGCGCTGAAGCAGGCGCTCCAGCAGGTCGAGATCGTGGCCCCCACGGACTCGACCGTCCTCATCCAGGGCGAGACCGGCACCGGCAAGGAGTTGATCGCGCGCGCGATTCACAACCTCAGCACGCGCAAGTCGCGCACGTTCGTGAAGCTGAACTGCGCCGCGATCCCCACGGGTCTGCTCGAGAGCGAGCTGTTCGGTCACGAGAGGGGTGCGTTCACCGGCGCGATCGCGCAAAAGGTGGGCCGCTTCGAGCTCGCCAACGGCGGCACGCTGTTTCTCGACGAAGTCGGCGACATTCCCCTCGAGCTCCAGTCGAAGTTCCTGCGCGTGCTTCAGGAACAGGAATTCGAGCGGCTCGGCGGGACGCGGACGATTCGCGTCGACGTCCGCCTCGTCGCCGCCACCAATCGCGACCTGCCGCAGATGGTCGAGGAGAAACAGTTCCGGAGCGATCTCTTCTATCGCCTGAACGTGTTTCCGATCGTCAGCCCGCCGCTCCGCGAGCGCCGCGAAGACATCGCGCGGCTGGTGCCGTACTTCACGCAGAAGTTCGCCCGGCGGATGAACAAGGCGATCACGACGATTCCATCGGCGACCATGGCGGCGTTGTCGGCGTACCACTGGCCGGGCAATATTCGCGAGCTCGAGAACTTCATCGAGCGCGCGGTCATCCTCTCGCGGGGCTCGAGCCTCGACGCGCCGCTCGGCGAGCTGAAGCAGCGTGCGGTCGAAAGCCCGGCGGCCGACGACCCGCCGCCGCCGACCACGACGCTGGAAGACGCCGAACGCGAGCACATCATCCGCGTCCTGAAGCAGACCAACTGGCTCGTCGGCGGCGCCTCGGGCGCCGCGGCCAAACTCGGCATGAAGCGCACGACGCTGCAGTCGAAGATGGGCAAGCTGGGGATTGAAAAGCCAAACGCAACTTAGAACTCAGAACTAAGAACTTAGAACTCAGAGCTTGATGGTCGGATTTGCGCTGGGTGATGGATCCAGGACAGAAGTCTTAAGTTCTGAGTTCTAAGTTTGAAGTTCTACGTTGCAATCGTTAGTGCCGAAAGGTCGGCAGGCGCCGATCAGACGGCAGCAATTTCCGGTCTTCGGCGCGGCAGACTCCGTTTGGCGTGACGCATTCGCATTCCAGCCTTGGAACGGCGTTTGCCTAATTGATGGCCGTGGAACCCAGAAGACTCGGCGCGTCGGACCTGAACATCACCCCCATCGGACTGGGCACCTGGGCCATTGGCGGAGGCGACTGGTTTCTCGGGTGGGGGCCGCAGGACGACGACCGGTCGGTGGCCACGATCCGCCGGGCGATCGAATCCGGCATCAACTGGATCGACACGGGGGCCGTGTTCGGGCTTGGTCATGCCGAACGGGTCGTCGCGAAAGCGTTGCGGGTTCTGCGCGGACGAAGTCGCCCCTACGTGTTCACGCGGTGCGGTCTCGTCTGGGATGACTTGGGAAACGTCGGGCACGACCTGGGACGTGAGTCAATCCGGCTGCAGGCAGAAGCGAGCCTGCGCCGCCTGGGCACCGACGTGATTGACTTGTATCAAATCGGCTGGCCGGTATGGCCCGTGAAACCAACGGGCGCCGCGCCTCCGCCCTCCTCTCCGGAAGTAGCCTGGGAAGCGATGGCCGACCTGCAGCGCGAGGGCAAGGTGCGATTCATCGGCATCTCGAATTGCGCCGCCGCCCAGCTGGCCCGGCTCGAGCGAATCGCGCCGGTGACGAGCCTGTCGGTGCCCTACTCGCTGCTCCGTCGCGAGGCCGAAGAACGAACCGACCCGTCCTGCATGAGAAGCGATATCGGCGTCCTCGCGTGCTCCACGCTGGGATCTGGACTGCTGACCGGCACGATGACTCCCGAGCGCGTCCTCGCTTTGCCTCACAACGACTGGCGCCGTCGTCATCCGTTCTTTCAGGAGATCGCGCTCACGCGCGCGACGACGCTGGTCGGCCGCCTCCGGAAGGTCGCCGCGCGTCATGGCGTCTCCCCTGCCGCGGTCGCGATCGCCTGGACGCTGCGCCATCCTCGCGTGACCGCCGCGATCGTCGGCGCCAGAAAGCCCGAGCAGATCGCCGAGATCGTGGAGGCCGCATCCTGCCGGCTGACTGAGCCGGATCTCGCTCAGCTCACTGCGTCACACCAAAAGACAGACATGAAGGACATGAAGGACATGAAGCTCATGAAGGTTTGATTCCTTCGTGTGCTTCATGTCCTTTGTCGTGAAAAGTTCTTCGCTCCTGGCTGGCGTTCTTGGTTCGAAGTTTGAAGTTCGAAGTTTGAAGTTCGAAGTTAGTTCCCCCCGCCCCTGAAAATTCCCTGCGGCGACGACGGCCCGAACGGCACGACCGCGCCGCTGCCGATGAACGACGCGTCTCCGGCGCTTTGATTCGGCGCTTTCTGGACAGCCTCGAAGTTCACGAGCGACGATTGATGATCGAGGACCGCCTGGAGCAGGTTGACCTGCGCCTGGAGGAGATCGCGCTGCGCCTGCGTCACCAGGAACGTCGTCGAGAAGCCGGCGTCGAACCGGCGGCTTTCGACCGTCAGTCGCTGTTGCGCGAGCGTCTCGCCTGCTCTGGCGGCATCGACGCGCTCCTTCGTACTCTGCACGTCGCGGGCGGCGCTGCGGACGGTCTCGGCAACCTGCAGCTGGAGGCTCGCAATCCGTTGTGCTGATTGCTTGCGCTCGATTTCCGCGCGCGCGAGACCCGCCTCTTCGAAGCTGCGGCCGATCGGATAGTTGACCGTGACGCCGACGCTCCACGTCGGGAAGTCGCGCCCGAAGACCTGGCCGAGCACGTCGCCGAATCCTGTGTCGACGCTGCCGGTGACGGTGCCGGGGAACGGGCCTGTGCGCACCAGTTGCGTACCGCCGACCCCGCCGCCCCGATAGGAAGCCTCGAGCCGCACGTCAGGCAGCTTCTGATTGTTGAAGAACTCGACGTTCGTGTCCGCGTTGTCGAGATCCTGACGGAGCAGCGCGAGGTCGTACCGATCGCGGAGCGCGCTTTCGACGGCCCTGGCCTGATCCGGCGGCGTGTTGTCGCTCACTGGCTCGTCCACCGGGCTCAGACGCACGTTCCAGAACGACGTGTCCGCCGGATCCATCATCAGCCGCCGCAGTCGATCTTCGGCGTCCTTGGCGATCGCATCGGCGCGGATGAGGTTCTCGCGGCGAGTCGCGACCTCGGCTTGCGCCTGGACCAGATCGAGCGGCGGCGCCTGCCCGACGTTCACACGCGCCTGGTTCTGACGCACGAGGTCCTCGGCCAGCTCGAGCGAACGCTGCTGCACCGTCACGTTCGCGAGCGCCGCTTTGAGCGTCCAGTACGCCTGCTTCACGGCAGCGACGGTCTGCACCGAGGCCTGGAGCGCGCGCAGCTCCGAGCTCTTCAGATTGCGCTTCACGATCACGTTCTGGACGCGAACCGCGTCGATCTTGCGATCTCTCAGGAGCGGTTGGGAGAACGCGACCAGGAGGCCCGATCGCAGCGTCGGATTGAAGCTATTGATGAAGCTGTCGCTCGCGGTTCTCGACGCGTCCCAGCCGAGACTCCACGTTCCGCCGCCCGTGCGCAGCCGCTGCCGCAGCCCGGTCGTCGCGAAGAGGTCGGTCGTCTCGATCCCCTCGATCTGGTCGAAGCTCGACGACGGCGTCATCACGCTCGATCGGCCGAACACGGTCGAGAAGACCGGCCGGTATGCGCTGTCTGCCTGGCTGACGCGCGCCGCTTCGACATCCGTCCCGAGCCGCACGACGGCCAGGTCGGGGTTGTTCTCGATGGCGCGCTTCACCGCGTCGTCAATCGTCAGCTTGAGCACGTCCCCCTCGGCCGCTTGCGGTGCGGCCGGAACCGGGTCGGGACGCTGGGATTGCGCCGACACCGCGGGCGCGGCGAGCACCAGACCCCAGACGATCGGACGAAGGGCGACGCGCAGAAATCGACGGGGGATCATGCCAATACCTCCTCGAACGCTGGCTGCGGCTCGCTCGCCGTCACGGAGTCAGGCGAGTGCTTGCGCGCGACCAGCATGTAGATCGACGGGACCACGAACAGCGTGAAGAACGACCCGATGATCATGCCGCTCACGAGCATGATACCGATGCTGTTGCGCGCGCCGGCGCCCGGGCCGGTCGCGAGCACGAGCGGGAAATGGCCGGCGACCGTCGCCGCCGTGGTCATCAGGATCGGCCGCAGCCGCGTGCCGGCGGCGCCGATCACGGCGCTGAGCTTGTCCAGTCCGGTCTCCTGCAGATGGTTGGCGAACTGGACGATCAGAATCCCGTTCTTCGAGACGAGTCCCACCAGGGTAATCAACCCGACCTGACTGTAGATGTTCAGCGACGTCAAGCCGAGGAAGGAGAACAGCAGCGCACCCGAGATGGCCAGCGGGACGGAGCCGGCCAGGATGATGAACGGATCACGGAAGCTCTCGAACTGCGCTGCGAGGACCAGATAGATCAGGATGGCAGAGAGGAGAAACGTCCCGAGGAACTTGCTCCCTTCCGTGCGGAGCTGGCGGGATTGCCCGGCGTAGTCAATCGTGAAGCCCTGCGGCAGAACCGCGCGAGCTTCCTTTTCGAGGAACCCCAGCGCCTGATCGAGCGGCACCGGCGGCGGAATGACGCCCTGGATCCGGACCGCGTTGAGCTGCTGGAATTTCTTCAGCTCGCGCGGCTCGGCGGTGGTCTTGAGCGTCGCGAACGTCGAGAGCGGAACGAGGCGGCCGCCCGATCCGGTGATGTGCAGCTCGGTCAACTGATCCGGCGTCAGCCGATCGGCGCGGGCGACCTGGGGAATGACCTTGTAGCTCCGGCCCTGAATGCTGAACCGGTTGACGTAGTCGCCGCCGAGGAGCGTCGCGAGATCGAGGCCAGCCTGGCTGAGATCGACCCCCTGCGACCGCAGCTTGTCGCGGTCGAAGACGACCTCGGCCTGCGGCTGATCGAATTTCAGATCGGCGTCGGCGAAGATGAAGAGCCCGCTCTTGAACGCCTTCTCGACGAGCGTCCCGGCGATTTCTCCAAGCTGCTGCGGCTCTGCGGCCGAGTTGATGACGAGATCCACGGGGAAGTCGCCGCCTCCCGGCAGGGGCGGCGGCGTCAGCGGAATCGCCCGGATGCCCGGAATCTTCGAGAGCGGACCCATCGATTCCATCAGCAGCTGATCGGCGGTCTTCGTCCGCTCGCTCCATGGCTTCGTCACCATGCCGCCGAACCCGCCGGTCGGGAACATCAACTGAAAGATGCTGGCGGCTTCGGGGACCGACCGATAGACGTCGTGGATTTGCGACGCGAAGAGCCGCGTCTGATCGATCGTCGCGTTCGGCGCCGCCTGCACGATCGAGAACACGACGCCCTGATCCTCCGACGGTGCGAGCTCGCGCTGCGAGAACATGTAGAACGGAACCATCAGCAGGGCGACGATGGCCCAGAGGACGAGCATCACCGGCCGGTACCGAAGCGTCCGCGTGAGGATGCGGAGATACACGCGCCGCACGTTTTCGAAGCGGCGATCGACCCAGCCCGCGAAGCCGCGCTCGGAATCCCCGGCCCGCAGGAGCTTCGAGCCGAGCATCGGCGACAAGGTCAGCGCGACGACACCCGAGACGATGATGGCGCCGGCGAGCGTGAACGCGAATTCGCGGAAGAGCGCGCCGGTGAGCCCACCCTGGATGCCGACCGGTGCGTAGACGGCGGCGAGCGTGATCGTCATCGCGATGATCGGCCCGACCAGCTCGTGCGCGGCGTCCATGGCGGCGCGAACCGGCTTCTTGCCGGCCTGCACATGACGGACGACGTTCTCGACCATGACGATCGCGTCATCGACGACCAGACCGACCGAGAGGACGATCGCCAGCAGCGTGAGGAGATTGATCGTGAAGCCGGCGGCCAGCATCAGAAACGCGGCGCCGACGAGCGAGACCGGAATCGCGACCACCGGGATGATCACGGAGCGGAGAGATCCCAGGAACAGGAAGATCACCACGATGACGATGAGCAGCGTCTCGCTCAGCGTCCTCAGCACTTCGTGAATGGCGTCCTGGATGTACGCGGTCGAGTCGTACGGAATGCCGACCTTCATCCCGGTCGGCAGCTGCGCCTCGATGCCGGGAATGGCGGCGCGCACCCGGCCAATCACGTCGAGCGAATTGGCGGTCGGCAGCACCCAGATCCCCATGAACGTCGCTGACTCGCCGTTGAATCGCACGTCCTGCTCGTAGTCCTCGGCCCCGAGGGCGACATCGGCGATGTCGCCGAGCCGGACGATCACGCCGTGATCTTCTTTGACGACGAGCTGGCGGAACTCCTCGGCGGTGCGGAGGTTCGTATTCGCGACGAGGTTGACCGAGACCATGGACCCCTTGGTCCGGCCGAGCGCGGAGAGATAGTTGTTGCGGGCCAGCGCCTCGCGCAGCGTCGAGGGCGAGATGTTCTGCGCCGCCATCCGGTCCGGCTTGAGCCAGATGCGCATCGCGAACGTGCGATCGCCGAGGATGTCGGCGCGCTGCACGCCGCTCACGGCGCTCAGCTTGGGCTGGACAACCCGTGTCAGGTAGTCCGTGATCTGCGTTTGATCGAGATCGGCGGACGAGAACCCGAGGTACATCGCCGCAAACTGGTTGTCCGCGGTCTCTAGCTCGATTTCAGGTGCTTCCGCCTCGGGCGGCAGATCGTTCCGGACCTGCGCGACCTTCGCCTGGATCTGCGTCAGCGCCGCGTTCGTGTCGTAGTTGAGCTGCAGGTGCACGGTGATCGTGCTGAGGGACTGCGCGCTCGCCGACTCGATGTAGTCGATGCCGTCGGCGCTGGCGATGACACGCTCGAGCGGCGTGGTGATGAAGCCGCGCACCAGGTCCGCATTGGCCCCGATGTAGGCCGTCGTCACTTTGACGACCGCGATGTCGCTGCGCGGAAACTGCCGGACGCTGAGCGCGCGGATCGACTGCAATCCCGCGAGCAGGATGATCAGATTGACGACGATCGCGAGGACCGGTCGTTTGACGAAGATATCCGTGATGTTCATTTACCGGTCCTCGGGCCTGGCGGCCGGGTTGTTGCCAGGCTGAACGCTGTTGTTGACCAGGACCGCGACGCCGGTGCGCAGCTTGAACAGCCCCGACGTCACGATCTCCTCTTTGGGGTTGATGCCGGACAGCACGGCGATCTGATCGCCGCGTGTGGCGCCGAGCTTCACGAACTGCTGCCGCACGCCCTTGTACGTCTTCGTTCCATCAGGCGTTTTCATCTCGCCGACGATGAAGACCGAGTCGCCGAAGGGCGCGTAGCTGATCGCGGATGCCGGCAGCGCGATGACCTTCTGGCTGGCACCGGTCACGACCTCGGCCTGGACGAACATGCCGGGGCGGAGCTTGCCCTCGGAGTTGTCGAGGGTCGCCTGAATCTGGATGTTGCGCGTCGCCTCGTTGACGACCGAATCGATCGCGGTCACTCGGCCGGTGAAGGCCGCACCCGGCTGCGAATCCGCGGTGATCCGGACTTCGCGACCGACACGCACCTGCCCGGCCGCCTGCTGCGGCACGTCGAAGTTCACGTAGATCGGATTGAGCGACTGCAGCACGACGACCGCTTCGCCCTCACGCAGGTACTGACCGAGATTCACCTGGCGAATCCCCAGCACGCCGCTGAACGGGGCGCGAATCGTCTTGCGGTCGATCGTGGCGCGGATCTCTCCGACCCGGGCCTCGGTCTGTTTCTGCTGCGTGGTCGCCTGGTCGTACTCGGCTTTCGAAATCACGCGCTCGTTGAGCAGCCCCTGCATCCGGTCGAAGTTGAGCTTCGCCAGATCGCGATCGGCCTCGACCGCAGCCAGCTGCGCGTGCTCCTGGCGCGTATTGAGCTCGACGAGCACTTCGCCGGCTCGAACCGAGCGCCCGGAGTCGAAGTTGATGCGTTCGACGGTGCCCGCAAGATCCGCGCTCACCGTCACGCCCTTCACGGCCGCGACCGACCCCACGGCGCCGAGCGTCGATGGCCAGGTCTCGAACTGGGCGACAACGGTCGTCACGGCCTCGGGCGGCGGTTGAAACGCCGCGCCTTCGGCCATCGCCGTCTGGATTTGCTTGAACTTGACGAAGCCCAGCGTGGAGATCAGCGCGATCATCGCCACGAGCATCAGGATCATCCGTTTGGCCATGTGTCCCTCGTGAATGGCCGCGCGCGAAAGAAAGAGTCGCGCGCGTTGCCGTAGCTCCAGGGCAATTCCCGTTCCACGACGCGTCTGCGCATATAGATCGGTTGCCGCCGATCAAGAGACGGCGCGCCGCCGACCGGTCGGCACCTTGCCGACGCATCGGCACCCGTCCCGTCACGGCGTCGGCAGACGCGCGCGAGATGTCGCCGATCAAGCCATCACCGCGTGGCACAGCTCGTGCACTTTCCCGCCCCGGCAGAGTCGTACGCAGGCAGACCCCTGCAGCGAAAGTCGTTAGGAGCAAAGCGTCATGACACGTGTTACGGCAATGTTTCTGATTCTCTCGGGCGTGGCGGGTGTGGCTTCGGCCCAGTCGCCGGAGCCTCGCCGGGTCGAAGGCCCGGCTGTCGTCACCATCATCCCCGGCGGAATGACGTTCTTCACGGAGAGCAAGGACACGAGCGGACCGAGCTTCGGCAACTACGATCTCGGTGGCGCGTTCGCGGGCAATTTCAACCGGCACATCGGCATCGAAGGCGAAGTCAGCGGCAAGCTCGGCGTTTCACAGAGCATTAACGGCTTCCCCAGCGACACCAAGTCACCGAACATGCTGAACTACAGCGGCAATCTCGTGGTCTCGGCGCCGACTCGCAGCGGGCTCATCCCGTACGCCACGGGTGGCGTCGGCGCGCTCACGATGTTCGAAAAAGCCAGCCTCGGCATCAACGACACCGAGACGTTCTTCACCAGCAATGTCGGCGGCGGCGTGAAGTGGTACTCGGGCCGCTGGGGGCTTCGCGGTGACTATCGATTTATCGCCGTTCAGTCGAAGGACGACGCGCCCGAGTTCTTCGGGCAGGACACACGGTACGGCCATCGCTTCTATGGCGCCGTGCTCGTAAACCTCGGGCGCTGACGTCGCACCCACACTCGAACGGACAGCCCGCCGGCCTGCGGATTCATCCCTGATTGCTTCCTCCCCGCAGGCCGGCGGAAGTTTCCCGCCGGAAAATCAACGACGCGCACCTCGCGTGAAAAAGTTCTCGGTTCGTTCTAGGATGATCGGGACCAACCAAGGTTCTGACCATGCGACGCAGCCTGGCCGCGATTGTGGCGGCGGCGACAGTGACGGCGTCTGCTGCCGAATTTGAGCAAGGCGCGGTGTTTCGATCCGGTGTCGACCTGGTCACCATCGACGCCACCGTCGTCGACGGCCGAGGTCAGCCGATCGCCGGGCTCACCGCGGACCAGTTTGCCTTGAAGGTAGACGGCCAGCCGCGTCGCATTGTGGCGGCGCAGTTCGTGTCGCGGCTGCGGGTGCCGTCGGAGCCTCAGCCCGGCACTGCGGCAGCCAGTCGCGCCAGCTCGAACGAAGCCGCCAGTGATGGACGCCTCGTCCTCATCGCCGTCGATCGCACGAACATCCGCCGTCTCGAGGGCCGTTCGGCGCTGCGGGCGGCCGAGCGGTTCATCGATGCGCTCGGGCCGTCCGACCGCGTGGCCGTCATGGGCGCAGCCGATGCCGGGGAGATCGAGTTCAGCCAGGATCGCGCCCGCGCCAAGCGTCAGCTCGGCACGCTGACGGGAGAAGCGGTTCCAGCATTGATTCAGCCGAACTTCAATCTCGGCCTCAGTGAGTCGCTCTGGATCGCGGACGGCAACAAGAGCCGGCTCGAAGTGGCCGTCCGCCGGGAGTGCGGAATTTCCCTGGGGCGTGTCAACGATCCGCCACGAAGCATCGGCGACGAGAGCTCGGCACGCAATCCATGCCCGACGCAGCTCGAGCAGGAAGCGCGGATGACCGCTCAGCAGGTGCGGACGGAAGCTACCCTGTCGCTGTCGGCTCTCATCGGCCTGATCAACCGTCTGAAGACGGTCGATGGTCCCAAAACCGTCGTCTGGCTCGCGGAAGGTCTGATTGCGGAACCACGGCTCGTCGATCTGGCCCCCTTGGGCGCCGCGGCCCAGGAAGCGCGCGTGTCGGTGTACGTGCTCCAACTCGAGACGCCGTTGACCGATGTCACGACGGAGCGACTCTCGCCCACTTTGACGGAGGATGCGCAGTTGCGGTCCGACGGCCTGGCCCGTCTGGCGGGCGCCGCGGGGGGCACTCTGTTCCACGTCGCCGGCAGCGATCCGATCGCGTTCCAACGAATCTTGAGCGAGCTCTCCGGCTATTACCTGCTGGCGTTCGAAACGGCGGAGGTGGACCGCGACGGGAAGGCGCACCGGATTGACGTATCGGTGAAGCACGATGGCGCCACACTGCGAGCGCGGGAGGCGTTCCGATTCGAATCGAGTGCGTCGGTACAGAGATTGACCGAGACGCGGATCGTCGAACTGCTGCGTTCGCCCGCCGTCGCCGCAGAGTTGCGATTGCGTGCGGCTTCCTACACGTTCTTCGACCCGGCATCGGGAAAGGTCCGCGTGGAGATCGGTGCAGAGACCGACCCTGAGGACGCGATCGCTTCCCAAGTGCTGTTCGGCTACGTTCTCGTGGACACTCGGGGCGTCATCGCGGCCAGCCAGGTCCAGGAACGTTCCGGCCCGCGGTTCACCGCGGTCGCCCACGTGGATCCGGGCGCCTACACGTTGAAGATTGCGGCAATCGATCGGTACGGGCGCGCCGGCAGCCTGCCGCGAGGCGTGCTCGCGGGCGTGTCTGATTCGCCGCTGCCCACGAGCGAGTTGATGGTCGCTCGTGCGTCGAGCGATCCGGACAGGCCGCTGGATCCGATCGTCGACCGCACTGCCGACGATCGGATCCTCGCGTACCTCGAACTGTACCCACGCGCCGGCCGATCGCTCGCGCCGGTCGACGTCACGATCTCCATGCGGTCGATCCAGCGCCGGGAAGTTGTCTTGACGATGCCCGCCGCAATCTCGACGCGCACCGATCGTCACGCCGTCGCGCGGGTCATCCTGCCGATCCAGCAGCTCGATCCAGGCCGCTATGTCGTCAGGGCCGATGTGATCGACGCCGGCAAGACCGTCGGATTCGTCGAACGTCTCGTGACCATCGATCGTTAGAACTCCCACCGAAGCGCGAACTGCATGCACCGGCCGGCGCGGGCGTCACAGGTCGCGAGCGAGCCGTCGTAGCGCCCGAAACCCGAGCGATCCGGGAACACGTTCAGCGAGTCGACGTCGAAGCTGACGTGATCGGTCAGATTGAACACGTCCCAACGGAACCGCAACTTGTGGTGGCCGACGAGCTGCCAGGCCTTGCTCAGGCTGAAGTCCAGCACGAAGTAGCCGCCGCCCCGGAAGATGTTGCGATCGCCCGCCTCGCCCGGCAGTGAAAACCGGAAGAAATCGCGCGCGGTGGTCGGGTCGGCGAACACGGACGGACGGCCGTCGATCGCGTCGAGGACCACCTTGACCTCCGGTTTCTTGTTCGGGTCCTTCAGCGTCGCGTTGCCCTGCAGGTTCCAATTCGTGGGCCAGCACGACCGGCAGTTGATGACGCCGAACGGGAATCCGCTCGTCCAGCGAATGACGCCAGCCACGGACCAGTCGCCGATCAGCGCGTTGGTCAGCCCGCTCGCGTTGGTCCCGTACCGGCGTCCCTGCCCGAACGGCAGATCATAGATGCCGTTCGCGTTGAACTGGTGGGTGACGTCGAAGTCGGAGATGCCGTAGTTGAGCTCAGGATTCCAGGTGTTGACGAGGAACCCCGAGTACCCGCCTGCACCGTAGGTCCCGAACGCACTGCCGCGCTCGTTGTTCGAGCCCATGTCCTTCGACCGCGACAGCGTGTAGTTGAAGTCGAACTGGTATCCCGAGCCGTAATTCTTGCGGACGCTCAGGATGAGCGCGTTGTAGTTCGACCGTCCGACCGAGCTCAGCGCCGCGAGCGAGTCGTACTGCTCGGAGAAGTAGGCGAACGGTCCGAACTTGCTGCACCCGGGCACGCAGAATTGATCCGCCCGCCATAGCGTCGTGATGTAGTCCGGCGCATCTCGGTTGAAGCGGCGCGCGAACTGCTGCGTGGCCGAGAAGCCGCCCGTCGCTGCCTCAGGGAACAGGTTCTCCCAGTATGGGATAGGCACGATCGGCGCGTATGCGTCAATCGTGGCGCCGCGCGTGATGCCAGCGGCCTGGGTGGCGAGGATGAGTTGTTGCGCAGCCGTGAAGTAGTCCATGCCGGACACGGTGTCGAGCAGATTGAGCGGCATGGCGAGGTCGCGGCGGGTCAGCAGATCGCGGCCGAACCGGCCCACGTAGCCGGCTTCGATCGTGAAGTGGCGTCCGACGTTGCGGCCCACGAGGACATTCGCCATGTGCGCCGATGGCGTGACGATCGTGCTGTCGATCGACGACGTGATGACCCCGGCCTCGGTGGGCGGCGTCTGCGGGAATCCGCCCGGAGGGGCGTCCGGAATCGTCACGGGCATCGTCGTCAGGTTCACGAACCGCGCACCCGGCGTGGTCTCGTACGGATCGCCGAACGGACTCGAGAGCGACGTGGACATGCCGAACGACGCGCCCGAGTCGAAGTTCGCCGCAATGCCCTGTCCGATGCGGTCGAACACTTTCGAGTACCCACCGCGGACGACCCAGCGATCCGTCGGCGTCCACGCCACCGCGACGCGCGGAGCGAAGTTGTTCGTGTCCCAGTCATAGAACCCCTTGCGACTGTTGCCCTGACCGGCCAGGTCGAACGTCACGAGCGGGCTCTGGTTCGAGGGAATCCCCTTCAGCATGTTCTGGCGGCGCTGTTCGAACCAGTCGCCCATGCTCGGCGACGGCGCGACCTGCAGGCCGTTCACTTCGTACGGCGGAGAGTCGAGCGAGTACCGCAGCCCGAACGTGACGGTCAGCTTCCTGGACGCCTGCCAGGAGTCTTGGACGTAGAACTCGTATTCGTTCGACGCGTAGCGCCGTTCGATGGGCGCCCCGACCGGGAGGATGTTGCCCTGCTTGTCGTAGTTGGCGCGCACGGTCGACTGCGACAACACACCGAGAACGTTCAGCCAGGCGTCTGCGTACCCGGCGCGGAACGTTTCCGCCACGGCTGGATAGAGCGTGCAACCGGGCGTCGTGCAGTTCGGACCCTGCGGCTGGAACGTCTGACCGACGCCGTCCACCCACGACGGATTCACCGTCGCGCTCAGGAACGAGTTGGCGTTGCGTGAGCTCGGAATCCGCGTAAAGCGGAGATTCGTCCCGAACTTGATCGCGTGAGTGCCCTTCAACCACGAAAGATCGTTGACGATGTTGTGGGTCGGCGTCGAGCGCGTCGAGGACCCCGCCTGCGATTCGTACGGGCTGATGAACCGGAAGTTCACGTAATTCGAATTGAGCGGCCCGAGCGTGCCGGTGTCGATCTCCGTCCACCCGTAGCGGAGGCTGTTGACCCAGCGCGGACTGAGGACTTCGTCCCAGCCGATAGCCATGCCGACGTTGTTGAACACGGTCTGCGTGGCCGACGGCTGGCCCGGAAACTGGGGCGACGAGTTCGTCAGATCGTCCTGAACGTTCACCCGTCCGAAGATGCTTCGATTCGTAGTCGGCTTGAAGTCCACGCGCGAGATGTACGTCTTGAACTGATCCTCAATGGGCGCCGAGAACAGGAAGTCGACGATGTTCTTGCCGTCCAGACCGGGACCATTCCCCTGCGGATAGCTCTTGAAGTACTGCGAGGCCGCCACGCTCGGCCCGATGCCGAGCGGGTCGAGCGTCGCAATTTGCGCCGGCGTCAGGCCGAACCAGCCCGGCGCGATCTGATGCGAGCCCGTGAAGCCCTGCACGGAGCCGCCCGGACACGCCGAGGCCACGGCACACTGGTACTGCAGCACGCCGTCGCGAAATGACGGCGACGGCACGCCGCGGGTGACCGGCGACTCGCTCTTCTCACCGAGGTACTCATAGTTGCCGAAGAAGAACAACTTGCCGCGTCGAATCGGCCCTCCGAGAGCGCCGCCATAAATGTCTTTGTCGAGTTTGGGTGGCTTGTCCGGGTCACCAGCCTCTTCCTGCGCCAGTTTGAGGAAGTACTCGTTCGTGGAAGTGCTCGTGCGGCGCATCAGCCAGTAGCCTGACCCGGAGAACCGGTTGGTCCCGCTCTTGGTAATGAGCGACACCTGCGGTCCGCTCGAGCGGCCCAGATCGGCCCCGTAGTTTGTGGTGCTGACGCGGAATTCCTGCAGGGCCGCCTGCGTGACGCGTACCGCCGATGTGAAGGCGGCCTGGAGCTGTGGGTCGTTCACGTCCACGCCGTCGAGCGTGACGTTCTGTTGATCCGATCGCGCCCCCGCCACCGCGCCGTACCGGGGGTCGGTGGTGTTCGTGTTCGTAACCGGGATGAAGACCGCGCCCGGCTGGAGGCTGAGCAGGTGCACGACGTTGCCCGCCTCGATCGGCAGCATCTTGATCGTGAACTCGTTCATGTTGTTCCCGACGGCTGCCGTTGTCGTGTTGAGAACCGCGACCTCGCTCTTCACCGTAACGGTCTCGGTGACGGCGCTGACTTCGAGCTGCGCATCCCGCCGTACGTCGCCGCCGACGGTCAGAACCACACCTTCAAAGACAACCTGGCGGAACCCGGACCGCTCCACCGTGACGGTATAGTTGCCCGGCGGCAGCGCCGTGACCTGATACCGGCCGACTTCATTGGTCTGGACCTTCCTGGACTCTCCAGTTAAGGGATTCGCAATTGTGACGGTGACGTTCTGCAGGGCCAGGCCCTGCGGGTCGGTGATACGGCCGCTGATGCCACCTGTGCTCTGTGCGAAGGCCTGGTTCGTGCCGGACACGAAGAGCGCAAGCAGGACGCAACACAACAGGAATGCGCGGGCAACCCTCCGGGCTCGCATAGCTCCTCCTCGCTTGTAACTGGTACCAACGTTGACGGCGCATGGTAGGGGCAGGGAGCGCCTGGGCAGGGACCAGTTGTTGTCTGGATGGGTTTACTCTCCTTGTGCGGAGTATGTCAACACCAAGTTGGTCTCGCGGCTCGAGCGCTCAACTACCTCGCTCTTCGCGATGACTCAACCAGATGAACGGTAGCGCTAGGGCTTGAATCACGCTGCTCCACACGTAAGAGATCGGATAGCTCCAGACGTCCGCAACCTTCCCGAGCACGGGTTGAACGACGACGGCGCCGCTCGATCCCATCAGCGAATCGAATGACAGCACGGTGGCACGTTCCTCGGACGCAATGAGGCTGTTGATGTACGCCGTACGGACAGGCGTGAACGCGGCGTACATCAATCCCCAGAGCGCGATGGTCACGAGCACCGTCCAGAAGTGCGGCACGAGTCCGATAATCGCCAGCATGACGGCGCTGAAAAATGTGCCGGTCAACAACACCGAAGTTCTCCGCCGGAAGACGCGAGCGAGATGCGGGACAAGGAGCCCGCCGGCAATCTGGGCGCCTGCGGCAATGGCCGCCGCGAGTCCAGCCACGCTGTACGCGTGCGGATCGCCGTAGAGCTCGAGCAGGTACGGCTGCATCGCATAAAAGGCGTACATCGTCGCGCCGCCGGTGAATGGCGCCGCGAGCATCACCCACCGGACCGCCGGATTGCCGAACCCGTGATCGATCGATCCGCGAAGCACGCGTTTCATTTCCCGGATCGGATGCTTGCCGTGGGTCGGCGTGAAGCCGACGTCGCGCATCAGCCGGAGCGCGCAGACGAAGGTGAGGACGAGCACCGCGGCCCGGATCATGTACGGCACGCCCAGGTTGGTGGCTTGCGCGATGACGCCGCCGGCGACAGACCCGGTGAGCATCGCGACCCCTTCGACGATCTGACCCTTGGCCAGGACGTCGTCCAACCGGCCGCCCTCGCGCATGTACCCGCTGTAGGTCAGCGCATCCACCAGCCACGCTTCGACGGCGCCTGAAAAGAACGTGAAGCCGAGGCCGAGCAAGGCCGACGTCAGGGCCCAGGCCCAGAACGGCGCCGCCATGCGCCACATCAGGAGATACAGGATCGTCGAGACCGCGAGCGTCACCGTGCCGAGCAGGTACGACATTCTGCGGCCTTGCGTGTCCGCGACCACGCCCGTCGGCACTTCGAAGATCGCCATGCCCGCGGTGAAACAGGCGTTCGCCGAAAAGGCCTGGGTGTTGGTCAAGCCCGCGTCGAGGAGAAAGAGCGTGTTGATGCCCCAGATGAAGGAGGCCGCCAGCGTGTTGAGCAGCAGCAGGAACAGATAGATGCGCTGGATTCTCTGAGATGCGGAGTTCACATGGGTAGCGTCTCCGACTGTAGCATCAGAGCAAAGCACACATGAAGGACATGAAGGGTCATGAAGAACATGAAGAAGAGCTTTTTTGAATGATTTTTCTTGTTCATTCAATTCTCTTCATGACCTTCATGGCCTTCATGGTTAAGGCTTTGATACCGAATCAGTGAAACGACCGCATCTTTCGCCCGTTTCTGCTCCGGTCGCGCAGGATACTAGGACGAGGAGGCAGTTATGGCGGACACCATCCGGCTCGTCGAGTACTTCTACGTCACGGTTCCCAACGCGCCGGGCGAGGGCGCACGCGCGCTCGCGACGCTGAAAGACGCGGGCGTCAACCTGCTGGCATTTTCCGGGTTTCCGGAAGGACGCCGGGCGCAGCTGGACTTCGTGCCTACTGACGCCGCCGCCTTCAAGCAAGTCGCAAAACAGGCGAAGTGGAAAGTGGCGGGACCCAAGCGCGGCTTTCTTCTGCAAGGCGACGACCGTGTCGGCGCTGTCGCGGATCTGCTCGGCCGGCTGGCCGCGGCGAAGATCAGCCTGACGGCGATGGACGCGGTCAGCGTCGCCGACAGGTACGGCGCCATCTTCTGGGTCGCGCCGAAGGACGTCAAGAAGACGGCGGCGTTGTTGGGCGTGTCAGGCTGACGCGCTCAGGTTCCCGGCGTTTTGCCCAAACGAATCGTCATCGGCCCGAGTCCCAGGGTCGACGATTCCTTCACCGCCTGCGATTCGCCTGGGGTGAGTAAGTATGACCCGAGTTCCTCCCAGCGAAGCACGGGCAGAACGCCGGTCGAGGCCGGTTTCGGCTCGCCAGCGATAGCCACCTGCGCCAGGAGCAAGACTCGCACTTTGTCCCCTTGCGGCCAGCCGTAAAGACCCCAGCCCTTGATGACACTGCCATGACGATCGCGAGCATCGATAGTCAGATCCCCTCCAATGGCCGGTTCCATGCTCGGAAGATAACGTTCGGGTCGGACGGCGAATCCGGCGGTTCGTCGATCGTTCGCGTCGTGCACGCTGACCCAGAGGCCATTGGGCAGCGCCACGTCGCGGCTCGTGCACGCTGTGACGACCATCGCACCGATCAGGACTCCTCGCTTCATCGCCCTCCCGCAGTCGGATACTCGTATGATACCGGGCTGAAACAGAAGCGAGCACTTCACGACCGTCCCGAGTTAGAGAGCCGGCCCCATGTGGTTTGCCTTCAAGCGCCTTGCGCTCGGCATCACGCTGATCCTTGTGACGTCCGCGATCCTGCTTTTTACTGATCTGGACCGCCGGACCGGAATCAACGACAGATCAGCGAACAACCCGAATCGCCAGCGGACCGAAACTCTGCCCGCCAAGCGGTGGAACGTCGATCTCATCGAATACAACACCGTCATCGATGTCGAGGAGGCAGAGGCGGGCGTGCTCGGCGGGCTTCGCGACTCGGGACTCGTGGAAGGCCGGGACTACAGCGTCAGGATCCGCAACGCGCAGGGCGACATGGCGACGATGAACAGCCTTGTGGATGCGGCAATCAGCGACCAGACGGATCTACTCATCACGTTTTCGACACCGACGCTGCAGGCCGCCATTCAACGCTCGCGCGGCGTGCCGGTGGTGTTCAACTACGTGGCGAACGCCGTGTGGGCCGGAGCGGGGCGGAGCGACACCGATCACCTGCCGAATGTGACCGGTGTCTACCTGCCGGGCGCGTACGACGAGATGATTGCATTGATCCGCGAAGTCCTGCCCCATGCCCGGGTGCTCGGCACACTGTACGTGCCGTCCGAGGTGAACACGGTCTATCATCGCGATCGGTTCGCCGAGGCCGCCAGCAAGGCGGGACTCGAATTCGTGACCGTCGCGGCGAACACCTACTCGGAAGTCGCGGATGCGGCTCTGTCGCTGTCCGGCCAAAGGATCGACGCCATCTGTCAGCTCCCGGGCAACCTCACAGCCTCGGCGTTCCCCGCGATCGTCGAGGCGGCGCGGCGCTCCCGGCTCCCGCTCTTCGGCTTCCAGACGAGCGCCGCCGAGGCCGGCGCGCCTCTGGCTGTGGCGCGCGATTACGGTGACGCCGGCGCGGCGGCAGCGCGCCTGGCCGTGCGGATCATCCGCGGCGAGAGTCCCGCGTCGATTCCGTTCGAACAGGCCCGCGAGACCAAGCTCGTCGTCAACGTCGAAGCCGCCCGAGCCGTCGGTCTACGCATTCCCGCGTCGGTGCTGGCGCGCGCCCAGCGCGTGATCGGCGCACAGCCGGCCGAGGGCATGAAACGCGGACCGACGAAATAGAGACCCAGAACGTATGATAGCGGCGGAGACGACAGACTCCGCCAATGAGCCATACGCGCCTCTTCGGATTCCTCACCATGATGATCGCGCTCCTCTCGAGCGCGCAGTCGGGACAATCGATCCTCCAAATCACCGCCGCCGGCCAGCCGGCGCAGCTCGACATCCGCGCCGCGGGCGAGCGCGCGATTCGCGTGACGCTGAAACCGCTCACCTTCAAACCCGACTTCCCCACGACGCCAGCCGTCATCGATCGCACGTACGCGGCGCCGGCGATCAGCCTTCGTGAAGTCAGAAGCCCGGTGCAGCGTGCGATCGGCAATCTGCGCGTGGAGGTCCGGCCGAATCCGCTGACCGTGAGCGTGACGAACGCCGCCGGCGAACCGGTCCAGGAACTCGTGTTCGAAAACGACGGGACGATTGCGTTCCGACTGGACGATCAGCCGGTGCTTGGAATGGGTGAAGGCGGACCGCGGCCGGAACAGGGCCGGCCGTGGCGTGACCAGCCGGTCCAGTTCGATCGCCGCGGCAAGCTCGACACGATGGAGCCGCGCTGGCAGAGCGACATGTACGGCTCGCGCAATCCGGTGGCAATGCTGCTGGGCACCGCCGGCTGGGGCCTGTTCGTCGCGACGCCGTGGGTTCAGGTCGATTTGCAGAAACCGGATCGCGGAAGGTTCGTGCCCTGGAAGCCGACACCCGCCGATCAGGTCCCGCAGAACGAACGCAACCAGCAGCAGAACCTGGGCAAGGGTCTGCCCCCGATCGACGCGATCGTGCCTGGTCTCTCCGATGTGTTCGTCTTCGACGCGCACGATCCGGTGATCGCCCTCAAGGACTTCTCCGCCATCACCGGTCCTGCAGTGCTGCCGCCGAAGTGGGCGCTCGGCTACATGCAGTCGCATCGCACGCTCGAGGACGAAACGCAGATTCTCGGCATCGTGGACTCGTTCCGCTCGAAGCAGATTCCGATCGACGCCGTCATCTATCTCGGCACCGGCTTCGCGCCGCGCGGGTGGAACACCCGGCAGCCGTCGTTCGACTTCAATCGGGACGTTTTCAAGCGCGATCCCAAAGCCGTCCTCGACGACATGCACGCCCGCCACGTGAAAGTGATCGTGCACATGGTGCCGTGGGACCGCGACCGGCTGCCGACCCTGCACGGCACGATTCCGCCGCGGCCCGGCGAGGTCGTGGACGACTCGCACATCCAGCGCTATTGGCAGCAGCACGTGCCGCTGGTGCAGGCGGGCATCGACGCGTTCTGGCCCGATGAAGGCGACTGGTTCAATCTCTTCGAGCGCCTCAAGCGGTTCCAGCTGTACTACCAGGGAAGCCTGTCAACGACTCCGAATGTCCGGCCCTGGAGCCTGCAGCGAAACGGATACCCGGGCATCGCGCAGTGGGGCGGCTGGGTCTGGTCGGGAGATACGGACTCCTCGTGGAAAACGCTGGAGGCGCAGATCGCGGTGGGCGTCAACTACTCGCTCAGCATCGGTCCGTACTGGGGATCGGACATCGGCGGTTTCTATCCGAACAGCGAGCTGACGGGCGAGCTCTACGCCCGCTGGTTTCAGTTCGCGGCCTTCTGCGGATCGTTCCGATCGCACGGCCGCGTCTGGCACATGCGCCTGCCGTGGGGCTGGGGACTCGGCGACGTCGGCCCTCGCGAGTACGGCAACACCAACGCGCCGATCAAACCCGACGACCCGCGCAATATCCTGCCGTCGGAACTGAACAACTCCGCGATCGAGCCGATCGCCAGGCGATACGCCGAGCTTCGGTATCAGCTGCTGCCCTACACCTACACGCTGGCACGGGAAGCGCGCGACAGCGGCCTGCCGCTGATGCGCGCGATGTGGATCCACTACCCAAGTGACGCCCGCGCACGGGGCATCGGTGACGAGTTTCTGTGGGGGCGCGACCTGCTCATCGCGCCCGTCCATGAAAAGGGAGCAGCCGCGCGCAGCCTGTATCTGCCAAAGGGCGACGACTGGTACGACTGGTGGACGAATCAACGGAGCCGCGGCGGCGATGAGGTGATTGCCAAGGTGGACCTGGCGACGATGCCGATTTTCGTGCGCGCCGGCGCGATCATTCCGTTCGATCCCATTCGCCAATACACCAGTCAGCCGGCCACCGAACCGACGACCTTACGGGTGTATCGCGGCGCCGACGGCCAGTTCACGCTCTACGACGACGACGGGATCAGTCAGGAGTACTTCAGCGGCCGCGGCACCTGGACGAGGCTGATCTGGAACGATGCCGCAAGCCAGTTGACGATCGAGCCCGGCCCGCCCCGGGGCGTCACCAACATCGTCGTCGAGCGCCGCTTTCGAGTCGTGGTCATGCCGGGCGGAACGGCGAAGGATGTGGTGTACAGCGGCAAACAACTGCGTGTGACATTCTGAAATGGTGACTTGGAGATGTGGTGATATGGTGAATTGAAGACAAGTGATTTGAAATCACCAAATCACGAGATCACCAGGTCACAATTTCAGGAGACACAGAATGCAGCTGGGCATGGTGGGTCTCGGGCGCATGGGCGCGAACATGGTGCGCCGCCTCCTGCGCGCCGGCCACGCCTGCGTAGCGTTCGATCGATCCGCGGACGCGGTGCGGGCGCTCTCCGCTGAAGGCGCGTCAGGCGCGGCGAGCCTCGACGCCTTCGTTCGCGCGCTCGACAAGCCGCGCGCGATCTGGCTCATGGTGCCTGCCGCCGTCGTCGACAGCGCGCTGTCCGACCTCGAGCCGCTCCTCGATCGCGGTGACATCATCATCGACGGCGGCAACACGCACTATCGCGACGACGTGGATCGCGCGCGCCGCCTGGCGCCGAAGGGGATCCACTACGTAGACTGCGGCACGAGCGGCGGCGTGTGGGGTCTCGAGCGCGGGTACTGCCTGATGATCGGCGGCGAACCGGAGATCGTCCGCCATCTGGATCCGATTTTTGCGGCGCTGGCGCCGGGGCTGGGATCGATTCCACGGACCGCGGCCGACGCGCCGATGACGGGCACCGCGGAGCGGGGCTACCTGCACTGCGGGCCGAACGGCGCGGGTCATTTCGTCAAGATGGTGCACAACGGCATCGAGTACGGATTGATGGCCGCCTACGCCGAGGGATTCAACGTCCTGAAGCACGCCAACGCCGGCGGCCGAAGCCACGCCGCCGACGCGGAAACGACGCCGCTCCGGCATCCGGAGTACTACCAGTACGACTTCGATGTGGCGGCGATCGCGGAAGTCTGGCGTCGCGGTAGCGTCGTGGCCTCGTGGCTGCTCGACCTGACGGCGCGCGCGCTCCACGACAAGCCCGATCTGGATGGGTTCGGCGGGAAGGTGTCGGACTCGGGCGAAGGGCGCTGGACGATTCAGGCGGCGATCGAAGAAGGCGTCCCGGTGGATGTCCTGGCCGCGTCGCTGTTCTCGCGGTTCACCTCGCGCGGCAACGCGGATTTTCAGAACCGGCTGCTGTCGGCGATGCGATTCGCGTTCGGCGGTCACGTGGAGCAGACCTCGCCGCATGGCCGCTGAGCGCTCCGACGCATTCGTGTTCCTCGGCGCCACGGGCGATCTCGCGTTCAAGAAGATCTTTCCGGCGCTGCAGGCGATGATTCGCCGCGGCACGCTCGACGTGCCGGTCATCGGCGTCGCGCGCGGCGGCAGCCTCGACGAACTTCGAGCCCGGGCGCGCGACAGCCTCGACAAGCACGGCGGGGGCGTCGATCCAGCCGCGTTTGCGAAACTCATGTCGCTGATGCGATACGTCGGCGGCGATTACCAGGATCCCGCGACGTTCGATCGCCTCCACGCCGCGCTGGCCGGCGCCGCGCACCCGTTGCACTACCTTGCGATTCCCCCAAGTCTCTTTCCGGCCGTCGTCGAATCGCTCGGCCGCAGCGGCTGCGCTCAGGGCGCACGCGTCGTGCTCGAGAAGCCGTTCGGCCGCGACCTGGCCTCGGCTCGCGCGCTCAACGATACGCTGCATCGCGTCTTCGACGAGTCGGCCATCTTCCGGATCGATCACTACCTCGGCAAAGAGCCGGTTCAAAACATCCTGTACTTCCGCTTTGCCAACACGTTTCTCGAGCCGATCTGGAACCGGAACTACGTGGACGCCGTGCAGATCACGATGGCCGAGTCGTTTGGCGTCGAAGGGCGCGGCAAGTTCTACGAGGAAGCCGGCGCCATCCGCGACGTGATTCAGAACCACCTGTTGCAGATTCTCGGCTTCCTCGCAATGGAGCCGCCCATCGTTGGGTACCCGGAATCGGTCCGTGACGAGCAGGTGAAGCTCTTTCGCACCATCCGGCCGCTGAACACGTCGAGTCTCGTGCGCGGGCAGTTCAGCGGGTATCGCAAGGAGCCCGGTGTCGCGCCGGATTCGCGCGTCGAAACCTTTGCGGCCGTGCGGCTCTGCATCGACTCCTGGCGATGGGAGGGCGTGCCGTTCTTCCTCCGCGCCGGCAAGTGCCTGCCGATGACCACGACGGAGGTGGTCGTCGACTTGAAGCATCCGCCGCTCGTGAAGTTTGCGCCGGGCCGCGGTAACTACGTTCGCTTCCGGCTCAGCCCAGACGTCACAATCGCCGTGGGCGCGCGCGTGAAGCAGCCCGGCGAGGCGATGGTCGGCGAGGAGACGGAGCTTCGGTTCGTCCATCATCCCCGGGGCGATGAGATGGACGCCTACGAGCGGCTGATCGGCGATGCGATGGACGGCGACGCCGCGCTCTTCGCGCGGCAGGACGTCGTCGAGGCGGCCTGGGCGATCGTCGATCCGATCCTCGGAACGGAGACGCCGATCACGGATTACGAATGCGGCGCCTGGGGACCGCCCGAGGCCGAACAGTTGACCGAGTCGATCGGCGGCTGGCAGGCCCCTGTCACTTCCTGACCACGTACCAGTTGTTTTGAATGTCGTGCGCGAGCTCGTGTTTGTCGACCGAGCGGAAGCCGGCCCTCGCCAGGTACTCGCGCGTCTTCTCCTCGCCCCACATGGCGCCCAGCCCTTCCCCGCCTTGCGCCAGCGACACGGTCATGCAGTGCATGCAGGACACCGTGTAGAGAAACGGCCCGAACGGGTGGTCGATGTTCTTGTGCACGTGGCTCGATCCTTTGATGTCCTGCATCAGATACACGCCGTCCGGTTTCAGCGTGCAATGGATGCCGCGAAGGACGTTCAGCGGCCGCGCCTGATCGTGCACGGCGTCGAAGGTCGTCACGAAATCGAATGACTCGGGCTCGGCGTGCCCGTCGAAATGGCTGAGATCAACGGCGACCAGCTCGACGTTGGTCAAACCCCGGGCCGCCGCATCGGCGCGGGCGGCGCTGGTCGCCTCGGCGGAGAGGTCCATGCCGACGAACCGGCTTTTCGGAAACAGCTCGGCGAGCCGGATCAGGATGCGCGCGCGGCCGCAGCCGACATCGAGCATCCGGACTCCCTGCGCCAGGCGGCGTGCGACGTCGGGCACGAGCGGCAGAATGTGGGATTCGAGCGCCGACAGGACGGACTGTCCGCTGTCTTCCGCCATGACGTCGTGGAAGCGCGGGAATCGCTCGTACGGGACGCCGCCGCCCTTCTTGAAGCATTCGACGATGTCGTCCTCCACGCTGCCGAGGAGCGCGACGTACTGCGTGAACACGCCGATGTTGTCAGCGCCAGCCGCGCGCGTCAGAAACGCCGCGTGCTCCGGCGGCAGGTGGAACGTCACGGTCGCGGGATCCACCTCGACCACGCCGGACGTCACCATCGCGCCAAGCCATTCGCGGACGTACCGCTCGTTGAGTCCCGCCCGGCCCGCAAGCGCTTCCGACGTCTGTGGCGGCTGATCGCGCATCGCGTCGAAAAGTCCCGTGCGATGGCCGATCGACGCCATCAGACAGAGCGCGCCGCTGTTCAGATGCCCCATCAGGCGGCTGCTGAAGACCTCGGCTTTCTGCGAATCGAACTGGGTCATGGCGGCAATCATTACGGCTCACGTTGGTGTAGATCAAGGTCGCCCGTACGTGGTGTGTCCGAAATTGCCGTCTTGACCCGTTGCAAGCCTGTTACTAAGCTGCGGGGCATTCTGCACGTTCTCTCCACCGGGAGGTTCCCCATGCAGTGGCGAACATGCACGCTACTGATTGCTGCACTTGCTTTTGCGAGTCCGGTTTTCGCTCAAGGCCAAATCACGACCGGCGTCATCCAGGGCACGGTCACGGACGCCACCGGCGCGGTGCTCGCGGGCGTGACGGTCGACGTCAAGAACATCGATACCAACATCACCCAGAGTCGAACCACCGACGCCGAGGGCCGCTTCGTCGTGCTGCAGTTGACGACCGGCAACTATGCCGTGACGTTCAAGCTGCAAGGCTTTTCGACCGTCGTCCGCGATGGCATCGTGCTGACCGTCGGTCAGACGGTGAACCTGACGCCGCAGCTCACGGTCTCCAATGTGCAGGAAATCGTCACGGTGACCGGAACGCCGATCATCGAGACGACGCGGAGCGGCGTGGCGTCGACGCTGGACGAAAAGGTCATCGGCACCCTGCCGATTCTGGGGCGGAAGTTCGAAGATTTTCTGACGCTGACGCCCGGCGTGGCTGTCGTCCAGGGCCCTGACGGCGACGAGATCTCGTTCGCTGGTCAGCGCGGCATCTTCAACAACGTGAGTCTCGACGGCGGCGACTACAACAACGGGTTCTTCGGCGAGCAGGCCGGGGGGCAGCGCGCGCCCATCGACATCACGCTCGACGCGGTGAAGGAATTCCAGGTCATCGCGACCGGAGCGCCCGCCGAATTCGGCCGAACGGCCGGCGGCGTCGTCAACGTCATCACCAAGTCCGGGACGAACAACGTGCGCGGGACGCTGTTTCACTTCCAGCGCCTGGAAGCTTTGACGGGCGACTTGTCGGACGGCACGAAGCTCGAGGACTTTCACCGCGAGCAATTCGGCGGCACGATTGGCGGACCCCTCCAGCGAGACAAGGCCTTTTACTTCGGCGCGATCGAAGGGATTACCGGCGATTTCACGCGGCCGAATCTCAGCGTCCCGATCGGGACGCCCTGCCCGATCTCGAATCCGACGATCGGAGCCAACGAGGCGCTGATCAACGCCGAAGGGGATTGCCAGCGCGTCGCGCTGCTCAACTTCTATCAGTCGCGGCTCGGCATGAACGAGGCCCAGACGATTCCCCACCCGATCAAGACGGCGGCGCTGCTCCTCAAGGGAGATTTCAACCTCAGTCCGAACAACCGGCTGGGGGTGTCGTACAACTTCAACCACTCGCGCAAGGAGAACGAGACGTTCGATGTCGCGACGTACGGCACATCCGCCAACGGCATCGAAGGCGACCCGGCGCGCATCAACGTCTTCAACGCGAACTGGTTCACGACGTTGTCGTCGAGCCGCCTGAACGAAGCGCACTTCACGTACTCCCGCGAGTCGCGACCACGTCGCGCGACTCCGTCCAACCTCGCGGCGGACACCGGGATGGGCTTCGTGCCGACCTTCCGCTTCGGCAACCCGTTCTTCCTCCAGCCGAACGTCGACGAGCTGATCTGGCGGATGCAGTTCAAGGACAACATGTCGTGGGTCACCGGCGCGCACACGATCAAAGTCGGCGGCGAGTGGATTCACACGGTGAACGACCAGGTCTTCCGCGGCTTCTTTACCAGCCGCTACATCTTCGACAGCGTGACGGGATTCCTTCGCTACTCGTCGGCCCCGGCACCTGGCGGATTCGGTCCATCAACGGTCGGGTGTTCGGGCGGGGCGTACGTGACCGCGCCGACGCCGTGCCCCGCGGGCACGACGCCGACCGGCGGACCGCTGCTGCTGTATCTGCAGGCCGCCGGCCCGAGCGGTCCGGCGACTGACGCGGCCGGCGCCTCGAACATCTCGAACGAGGAGTTCGGCTTCTTCGTGCAGGACCAATGGCAAGTCAAACCGGGGATGACGCTGAACTACGGGCTGCGCTGGGATGCCCAGCTGATGGCCGCGACCATCGATCCGACGAGGACGGCGTACGCGCCGTTTCTGAGCGATCCCACGTTCCCGAGCGACGGCACGATTCCGGATCAGCTGAGCATGTGGCAGCCGCGCGTCGGTCTGGCGTGGGATCTCCATCGCAACGGCAAGTCCGTGCTGCGCACGAACTTCGGCACGTTCTCCGCGCGGCAGAACATGCTGAGCCAGGTCGGATCGGTCACGACCAACGGCGTGCAGCAGCAGACGATCTTCCTGCAGACGGCGTTGCTCACGAGTTTCGGCGTACCGATGCCCGTCTATCCGGGAGTCGTCAGTCCCGCGCCGCTTCCGCCGGGCCAGTTCCCCGATTTCTCGGGCGTCCGGGTTTTCGATCGCGACTACGAAAACCCGCACATTTACTCGTACAACATCTCTTACGAGCAGGAGCTGATCCCCAACTGGGCCGGCTACGTCGACTTCATCTGGACGAAGGGCACGAACCTGACCCGGTTTCTCAACTACAACCGATCGGGTCCCGTGTGTTGCGACCAGAGCACGGCTAGCGGCGGGACCGGCAACGTGATGCTGTACACCGGGGTCCCCCCCTGGGGACCGCGGCTGGGCGAGGTGATGGTCGCCACGAGCCGCGGCCGGTCACTCTACCGCGGGCTCACGCTGGGCGTCCGCAAGCGGTTCGCAGACAAGTACCAGCTCGAAGCGAACTACGTGCTCGCCAAGGACGAGGACGATGACAGCAACGAGCGCGACCCGTTCACGGATCGCAGCTTCAACCTGTTCGATCTCGAGAAGGACTACTCGTACTCCGACCGCGACATCCGTCACAAGTTCAACCTGTTTGCGTTCTTCGAGCTGCCGTACGCGCTGTCGCTCAACACGCGCGTGCAGGCCCGATCCGCGCAGCCCATCACGCCGTCGCCGCGAGTCCTGAACGGCGTCGATCGCGAACGGAACACCGAACGCAAGGACAATGAGTACTTCAGCTTCGACTGGCGATTGATCCGGCCGTTCAAGATCGGTCCGCGCTACGAGATCGTCCCGATGCTGGAGATGTTCAACACCTTCAACAACGCGAACAACATCAACCCGCTGACGACGCCGGCGCTCTTCGACTTCTCCGGCTTCCTGCGCACCGGCGTCGGCGACCCGCGGCAGGTGCAGTTGGCGGTGAAGTTCGTGTTTTAGGAAAGCGACCTCGGGTTTCGTTTTACGAAATGCGTAAAACGAAACCCGAGGTCATAATGCGGTGACATGCCGCCGCGTTTCGTCGGGCAAGCCGTCCCCCGCAAGGAAGGCCGCGCCAAAGTTACCGGCCACGCCAAGTACGTCGACGACGTCACGCTGCCGGGCATGCTGCACGGCGTCACCGTCAGAAGTCCGGCTCCGCGCGGCCGGATCAAGAACATCCACTTCGCTGAGGGACTTCCCTGGGACGAGTTCACCATCGTCACCGCGAAGGACGTGCCGCCGCCGAACCGCGTCGTGCTCATTCTGGACGATCAACCGTGCCTGGCGGACGGCATCGTGAACCACGCGGAAGAGCCGGTCGTTCTCCTCGCCCACCCCGACAAGCTGCTCGTCGAAAAGGCGCGGCGCGCGGTCACGATCGAGATCGATCCGCTGCCGGCCGTCCTGTCGATCGACGACGCGCTCGAGGGCAGGACGATCGTCTGGGGGCCCGACAACATCTTCAAGAAGTTTCTCGTCGCGCGCGGTGACGTGGATGCCGTCTGGAATGACGCGCACCTCGTCGTCGAACGCGAGTACGCCACCGGCGCGCAGGAACAGCTCTACATCGAGCCGCAAGGCATCATCGCCGAGGCGTTGCCCGACGGACGCATCACTGTCCGCGGATCGCTGCAGTGCCCGTATTACGTCCACAAAGCGCTCGTGACGCTCTTCGGACTGCCCGGCGACAAAGTCCGCGTGATTCAGATGGAAACGGGCGGCGGGTTCGGCGGCAAAGAGGAATATCCGTCGCTCATCGCCGCGCATGCGGCGCTCCTCGCCGTCAAATCGGGACGTCCGGTCAAATTGATCTACGACCGCGCGGAAGACATGGTCGCCACGACGAAGCGTCATCCGTCGAGAACCCGCCACCGGACGGCTGTCGATCGCGACGGCCGTCTGCTCGCGATGGACATCGACTTCGTGATCGACGGCGGCGCGTACTGCACGCTCTCCCCCGTCGTGCTCTCGCGCGGCACCATTCACGCCGCCGGTCCGTACTTCTGTCCGAACGTACGGGTGCGCGGCCGGGCGGTCGCGACCTCCA
>Ga0114129_10001430_pt1 | contig 32249 bp, 19 predicted proteins | sample RhiMetdeltSRZDD1_FD_80071 | JGI IMG/M metagenome (GOLD analysis project Ga0114129, IMG submission 80071) | Populus rhizosphere microbial communities from Tennessee, USA - Rhizosphere MetaG P. deltoides SRZDD1 (version 2) (version 2) | ecosystem: Host-associated > Plants > Roots > Rhizosphere >...
CTCCCTAAATTTTCCATTATCGGTCAGCCGAATGTAGGCAAATCATCTTTATTAAATGCCCTGATAGGGCAGGAGCGTACCATTGTAAGTGAAATTGCCGGCACAACCCGCGATACCATTCATACCCACTATAATCTTTTTCAGAAAGAATTTGTACTTATCGATACGGCCGGTATTCGTCGTAAAACAAAAGTCCACGAAGACCTGGAGTTTTATTCGGTGATCAGGGCCATTAAGGCAATGGATGAAGCCGATGTATGTTTATTAGTATTGGATGCTGAAAAAGGCATTACGGCCCAGGACCTGAATATTTTTAGTTTGGCTGTGAAAAAAGGGAAGGGCGTTGTGCTATTGGTGAATAAATGGGATACAATGGAAAAAGCAACCAATACAGCACGTGATTATGAAAATGAATTGAAGAAAAGAATTGCGCCTTTTAGTGATGTGCCTATCTTATTTATTTCTGCGCTTGAAAAGGTGCGTATTCATAAAGCCATAGAAGTGGCGCTTGATGTATATGAAAGCAAAAAACGTAAAATACCCACTTCAGAACTAAACGAAGTAATGTTGAAGGCCATTGCTGCCTATCAGCCTCCGGTAGTTCGTGGCAATCCCATACGTATTAAATATGTAACCCAGTTACCTACACATGTACCGTCGTTTGCGTTTTTCTGTAATTACCCCGACGATGTAAAACAGCCTTATAAAAATTATCTCGAGAACCAGCTACGTCAGAATTTTAAATTTACCGGTGTGCCTGTACGCCTTTTCTTTAGAAAGAAGTAAACTAAGTAATCTGGAATTCCATATCGATGGGAATAATCAGGTTTACCTGAATTGCTGCACATAACATATATGCGAAAAAGTTAATTTTTTTATTGGTTTAAATAATTATTTTTTTAACTTCGGTTTACCAGGCTCTCAAAAAAGTAGCATAAACTTACTGTTATGTGTAATAGAAAACTGTTGCGAACTTTGCAGCTGCTACTACTTTTTGTCCTTTTCATTAATTCCTCCGCTTATAGTCAAATCAGGTGGGACGGTGAGGCCGGCGATGGTCAATGGATGACAGCTCAAAACTGGACCGGCGATGTAGTTCCTGCTGTTACTGACGATGTAGTTTTAGACAATACATTTATCAATGCCTCCTACACTGTTACGTTGCCTTCTGGTAATGTAGGTGTTCAAATAAAGGCTATAAATATTTCAGCGCTTACAGGCAATATCATTCAATTGATTTTACCTGTTTCCAATACCGCCATTCCTGCTTTTACAGTTACTGGTACTGTTTATGGAATGGTGATCGGTAATGGAGGCATTTTTAAAAATTCATCCGGTGCTGCAGGTGGTGAAACGGTTGTGATTTCTGATTCACTTAAGATTAATAATGGAGGCCGGTTTGTTCAAAATAGCCAGCGCAGCCATGCTGCTATCGTAGCTGTTTTATCAAAATCACCGGGAACTGAAGAAGGAATATTTGAGTTTGATATTCCAGCTGCCTCAAATACCATTTCATTAAGCGGTAGAACATATGGCAAACTGGTGCTTTCTTCCAATGCCATGAATGGCGTAGTAACTTATACAGCCTCAGGCACCAACACCGTTACCGCTAGAACTGATCTCGAAACAGGGGCCGGTGTAACGCTTAGTTTAAATTTTTCCGACACTCTTTTTATTGGGCGTGATTTAATTCAACAGGGCGGAACCATTAATCTTGCCAACTCTACCCGTTCATTGGTAACTGCTGTTAACCGGCACATGCTGCAATCGGCTGCCGGCGTTATTGGTGAAACAGGTTCGGCTTCTCCTGAAATGATTTTTAATGGAAACATCAATCAGCAGATCGATTGTAAAGGCATAATCAAAGACAATGTGACCATTACAATGAATAATGCAGCCGGAGCTACACTGCTATCGCCTTTGTCGTTGCCTTATTCATTAAACCTGGTGCGGGGAGCAATAACTACCACTTCTGCTAATATGCTGACCTTGCTTTCGGGATGTAGTATTACGGCCGACAGCTTGTTGAACAACAGCTTTGTTAACGGACCATTGCGTAAAGAAAATATTTCCGGGGCTGCCCATTTTTTATTTCCGGTTGGAAAAGAAAACACCATGGGTTGGCTGGCATTGAAAAATGCCACCGGCCATTTTACGGTCGAGTTTTTTAAAAGCAATCCGCAACAGATTAGCACTGTGTATGGACCGGGTATTCATCATATTTCTAGTATTGAATACTGGACGGTTCAGGCAGATGTTAGCCCGTTACCTTCAGCAGCCATCGAATTATCGTTTACTGATCCCAATGGTGGAGTTGGACCTGATCTTTCAACCTATAGAGTAACCCGTTTGACCAACAATACGTGGGTGAATGCAGGCAATACTGCAGTTACCGGAACGGCTGGTAACCGTGGTTCGGTAGTAAGCAATAATATAACCGACCTGATCGCTGCGCCGGAATTTTTTACACTTGGCAGCAGTGTTGCAGCCAATAGTCCGCTTGCATTAGTTAATGATACGGCACCTGTTAACCGAAACATAAGCGGCAATCGCCGGTTGCCTTATTTGCAATTGTTGTATATCACGGCTTCGCCTTTGCCTATGCTTGCCTGCCGGGCCAATGAAAAGACCAGGGTAACTTTTTATTTTACTTCTATTACGGGCCAGGTTATTAAAACAATAACCGCCACCATAGAACGGGGCATAAACAATTTACCGGTGCCACTGCTGTCATTACCTGCCGGGGTGTATTGCCTCCGGGCTTTTACCAATAAAGGGCAGCCTTCGAATATGTTACGTTTTGTAAAAGGAATAAATTAGGAATATATTCAGGTTGTTTTAAGTTTTCGGTTAGCACTCTCTAACTTTAATTTGGTAACCAACTGCTGAATCTCTTTTTTATATTCTTCCAGTCCTTTTTGTTCCTGTTTAATAAAGCTGTTGTCTTCGAGCTTGCCTACTACTTTGTTCATGGCTTCCTGGTTTTCATAAACCATTTTTCGGAAAGGATTGCGGTAGTCTTTCGCACGTGATTCATAAATTTCCTTTACCATCCACTCACGGGTAGTAATGCTTTGATGCAACAGACTTTTAATAATAGCAGGGCTTGCCTTCTTTACATTAATATCAAACACTTCTTTCAGGGCAGCCATAGCGTGCGCCAGCTTTTCGTTCTGATAATTTTTGCCCTGCTGTATATAAAAATTATGCACAGCTTCCCAGTCTTTCACTTTGCCGGCATTGATCTGTTTGGTCAGTTTGTCGATCTCTGTACGAAGAATCAATTGGCCGCCTACGTTCATCCATGGCGATAAGGCCGATTTTGAAGGCAGGCTTTCGATCAGTTGTTCTGTCGTTTTGATGTTGTTATTACGTATGTGTTGTAACAGCTGTTGTACGAGGTAATAGTTCACCAGTTCTTTGAACAGATGGTACGAGCGTAATACTTTAATGATCTTAACCGGGCGGCGACTGTTTTCGAAACCATCGGCCAGTATAACCAGTTCGTTCACCACAGGGTCCTGGGTGTCGAGCAGTACCTGACCAATGCCAATTGCTTCTTCTTCAGAAACCTTTTTAGTATTACCTTCTCTTTTCAACCAGGCCTTACCGGTGAACTTTTGCAATAAGGTTATCGACTGAACCAGTTCATTAACCGAATCGGGCGCCAGAAAATCAAATTCAAGTGCCTGTGTTTTGTCGATGCGTTTATCGCGGTCGGTATACTTCCATGAGTTGCGGGCCAGCGCATACATGTTGTATAAGAACCAATAGCCGGGCATTACCACCAGCTGGTTGTTGGTTACGTCGTTACTTACCAGCGAAAATGGGATCGGAATGTTTAACTCGGCCGGATAATCGCCTTTGGCGACAATAGTAAAGCACGCAAACTTTGAATTATGTTTGAGGCTCACACACAGGCCGGGCCAAAAACCACGACCTGCTATAATTTCTCCATCCGGACTGCGCGAATTGTGATTCGACCCAACTGTTGCTCCGGCCGCCATATTGCTTAACCCCTGAACAAGGGAAGCACACAAAAACGAGTTGTTATGGTGCTGCTCGTGCGAGGGGAATATGAGCGAGTTCAATACTTCGCAGCATGATATCGTTGAGTTATCGCCCAGATAAGAGTTAATAAGCCGGGCGCCATATTTTAATTGCGAATGGGAGGCCAGTACAAAACGCACCGCCTTTACACCATAGAACAACCGGCAGCCATAACCAATAATGCCATTTACCAGTTCACATCCTTCACCCACCTGGGTATTGGCTTCGCTGGAAGAATTAATGGTTACGTTTTTTATTTTATTGGCGCCCTTCAGGTATGCATCGCTGCCGATCTTTACATCTTTCAGTATGCGGCAATTTTTAATAACGGTTCTGTCGCCGATGGTGCCGTAATAACCTCTCAGCGCATCAAATTTTTTCTCGGTAAATTCTTTAAAGCGGTTGAGTAACTGATCGTCGTCGCGGAAATAGGTCCACAAAAATGCATCGCCGGGCAATATGCCATCGAAGGCAAGGATACTGCGACCTGCATTTTCATTGCATATTTCCATCCATATGCGAATGTTTTCAGGTTCTCCTTCTTTTAAAATGCCATTGCCGAATTTTGAGTGGTCGGTAGTGGCAATCTCATTACAGTTTACCAGCATTACGTCGTTACCGATAATGTAATGTGAAATATAGTTCACATTATCTACTACCACGTTGTCGCCAAAATCGCAACTGATCACTGTACTGTTATAAAATCCAACAGGCCGGCGCAGGTTGTGGTATTCGAGATAATAAGGTTCCAGTTTGCCAATGCGTACAAGCCCGAAGAACTTGCAGTTTTGTACCAGTTCGGGATTAAACGCATCAGATACCAATAGTTTATTCCAGTCGTCGGAAGTATTGCGGTTGCGTACCAGCACTTCAATTTCATAAGCGGTGAGGTGCCGGTAGTGAATGCCGTTTTTCACCTGTTTATTGCGCAGGTAGTATTCATCTTTTCCCTTGGGAAGATATGGCGATGGAATAAAATTATAGCCTAAACTATTAAGCGGTTTGCGATTGATTTCGTTCATGGTGTGTTCGTGAATGGTTAATGGTCTTGCTTCTATTCCACAGTTACTGATTTTGCCAGATTTCTTGGCTTATCTACATCACATCCTTTGGCTACGCCGATATAATAAGCCAGTAGTTGCATAGGAACTACGCTCAGCATCGGGGCAACCAGTTCATCGGCCTGGGGAACAACAATTACATCATCTGCCATTTTGGTAATTATATCGTCGCCTTCGGTGATCACCGCTATTACTTTTCCTTTCCGGGCTTTTATTTCCTGAATATTGCTGATGATCTTTTCATGGTAAGAATCTTTGGTGGCGATGAACACTACAGGCAAACTTTCATCTACCAGGGCTATAGGTCCGTGTTTCATTTCTGCAGCGGGATACCCTTCTGCATGAATATAAGAAATTTCTTTCAGCTTTAAGGCGCCTTCGAGGGCTATGGGGAAGTTATAACCACGACCAAGGTACAGGAAGTCGCGGGCATCTTTATATTTTTCAGCCAGTGCTTTTATTGCTTCGGCCTGCTTTAATGCTGCCGGCAATTTTTCGGGTATATCCTGCAGTTCGTTTAACAGGTGCAGGAAGCGTTTGTTATCTATGGTTCCTTTTTCGTAGGCCAGTTTCAATGCAATGATGGTTAATACCGCCAGCTGTGCTGTAAAAGCTTTGGTACTGGCCACGCCAATTTCGGGGCCTGCGTGGGTATAGGCACCCGCCTGCGATACACGCGCAATTGATGAGCCTACCACATTTACAATACCGAATATCAGGGCTCCCTGTTCTTTGGCTTTTTCAATGGCCACCAGCGTATCGGCGGTTTCACCGCTTTGCGATATGGCAATGATCACATCGCCTTTATTAACTATCGGGTTACGATAACGGAATTCCGATGCATATTCCACTTCAACAGGAATGCGGCATAATTCTTCAATAATATATTCAGCCAGTAATCCTGCGTGCCAGCTGGTTCCGCAGGCAATAATGATAATGCGTTGTGCAGTTTTAAGCTGATCGAGATTGTTTTCGACACCTGCCATGGTAATGGTGCCGTTGGCCGCATCAACACGACCGCGTAAGCAATCAAAAACAGTATTTGGCTGTTCAAAAATTTCTTTCAGCATGAAATGATCGTAGCCGCCTTTTTCAATGGCTGCCAGTTCAAGATCGAGCTGCTGTACAAATGGTGTGATCTTTTCGTTGCCGAGGTTTTTTAATATCAGTTCATTGGGCTTTATGATAGCCAGCTCATAATCGTTTACGTACACCACTTTTTTGGTGTATTCGATAATGGGAGAAGCATCGGAGGCCAGAAAATGTTCGTCTTTACCAATGCCAATTACCAGTGGACTTCCCTTGCGTGCTGCAATGAGCGTATCGGGATTGTCCTGGTCGATTAAAATAATTACATAAGCGCCTACTACTCGTTTGAGTGCAATACGCACGGCTTCTTCGAGACCGCATTTATTGTTTTGCTGAATATCTTCAATAAACTTCAGTAATACTTCAGTGTCGGTATCGCTTATAAATGAATAACCTTTTTTCTGTAATTCGCTTTTAAGCTGAGTGTAGTTTTCGATAATGCCATTATGGATCATGGCCAGCTTGCCGTTCTCGGATAAGTGAGGGTGGGCATTGCGATCGCAGGGTTCGCCGTGGGTCGCCCAACGGGTATGGCCGATACCGATATTCGCATGAAGGTCTTTCCCAACCAGTGTTTCTTCGAGGTCGGCTACTTTACCTTTTTTCTTATACACGTTCAACCCGGCATTCAGTAATGCAACACCGGAGCTGTCGTATCCGCGATATTCAAGTCTTTTTAATCCTTTTAAAATAATCGGATAAGCTTCTTTGCTTCCTATATATGCAACGATTCCGCACATATTTACAAGGGTTTAAGTTTTTACAAATTTTCTAAGTGTCGAGTATGTTTATTATCACGCAAACGGTTGCGCAATATTATCAAAAAAAGGGCCATGCTGTAAGTAATTCTTACAAGGTTAACATACCATTTAAGTAGTATTAACCGCTAAATGCTTAACGCCTGATATTTAACGCATTTCCTGCAAAGGTAGAAAGCAATACGGCAGGCTTTTTTCTGCGTTCTGCGTTCGGAATTTTGCTTTGAGCGTTCCGCGTTCAGCATTTTAGATAAACAGTAAAGGAAAAATGGATTATTTTTTCAGCCAGGATTCAAATAGCCGGAAGATCCTTTTGTATTCGTCTGTCCAGCTTTCGGGCTCAACAAAGCCATGATCTTCCAACGGATAAACGGAGAGTTCCCAATTGTCTTTGCCCAGTTCAATAAGGCGTTGCGTGAGACGAACAACGTCCTGAAAATGAACATTTACATCAACCATTCCATGACAAATGAGCAAATGATCTTCTAAACCGGCGGCAAAGTTAATGGGTGAACTGCGACGATACGCAATACTGTCATTAAAAGGTTCATTTAAAATATTGGAGGTGTAGCCATGATTGTAGTGTGCCCAGTCTGTAACGGGCCTTAACGCGGCTCCGGCCTCAAATATACGAGGTTTTGTGAATAATGCCATTAAAGTTATAAAACCACCATAAGATCCGCCATAGAGGCCGATATGGTGCGGATTTACTCCAAATTTTTGCACCAGATAACGGGCGCCGTCTTCAATATCGTCCAAATCTTTGCCTCCCATATAGCGGTAAATGCCAGTACGGCAGTTTTTTCCATAGCCGGCGCTGCCCCGGTAATCGATATCGAGCACTGTGTAGCCACTGTCGGCAAGCAGGTTGTTGAACATATATTCCCTGAAATAACTGCTCCACCATTTATGGGCGTTTTGCAAATAGCCTGCGCCGTGTACAAAAATTACGGCCGGTTTAGCGGCATGCTCCCTGGTTGGGCGAAATACCCTTGCATATACCTGGGCGCCGTCGCGTGCAGTAAACGTAACTACTTCAGGATCTTTCCAGGCATACGACCTGAATTCATCGCTTTGTGCAAGGGTGGTGACCTGTTTTAATTTTCCACCGGGTTTATTTTCCTGCAGGTACAGTTCCCAGGGTTTGTTGCTGTAGGAATATAAAATGGCTATCCATTTTTCATCGGGCGAAATGCTTACTGTGTTGGCGCCGGTTAATGTGGTAATGCGTTCGGCCTTTCCACCAGCTACGGGCAACCGGTAAAACTGCTGTTCGCCGGGATGCACTTCATTGGTGGTTATATAAAAATACTTTTTGCTGTTCGACAACTGGATGCTCATCACTTCGTAATTGCCTGCGGTGAGTGCTTTCTTTTCTTTTGTTACCACATTGATGGTATATACATGCGAATAACCGGTGGCTTCTGACTGAAACCAGAATGTTTGATCATCGATCCATCCGGTGCTGTTGCCGGAAAAGTTAGTGGTTCCCGGTCCACCGATCCACGCTTCGTCACGCTGCCGGTCGAGTAATGTTAAGCGGGTTGTTTCGCCATCGAGCAATAGCAGCCAGCGGTCTTTATTGTCTTGCGCCCGTAATTCAACCACTGCATAATTTTTACCCGGCGCCCATTTTGTATTCATGATGTTTACAGAGCGAAGCGGCGGATGTTTGCCTGCTTCGGCATATGCGGCCGGATAATCTTTAACATAATCAGGCAGGTCGTAGATGCCGGGAACAGAATCGGTTTTTACCAGCAACACGGTATCTTTTTCCCTGTCGAAAACATACAGTTCCTGTTTGCTTTGTACAGCCCCAACTTTGGTGCGCCCCGAAATATCTTCTGTAAATCCGCTTTCTGTTACATAATTGGGTACGATGGTAGTTTTGGGTGATGCTGTGGTTGTTAACCGGTATAAAACAAACCGGCCATCGTAACTGATATTGAGTGCCGACACATTTTTACCTTCTAAATTAATGGTGCGAAGCGTTTTTTCTTTAATGAATTGCTTCAACATTGAATCGGCAAGGTCCTTCTTTTGTTTCCGTCGCAATAAAACGGCCGAGTTTTCGAGCGCTTCCTGCTGCAACCATTTTTCCTGCGTATTTCCGGTAGTTGCACTGCGGTTGTTTTTTACTGCAGGTGGCTGGTTGCCTCGTTGGGTGGCAGCTGTTGTGGTGGTTGCAGGTGGGGCTATTGTTTGAAAACCGGTTAGCTGCGTGGTAGCGCCTGATACAATATCCCAGGCATAGGCATTTTGATCGCGTATGTATATTACTTTATTATCGTTGAATGAAAAGGCGGGTGTGCTTTCAGTTTCGCTGGTTTGTGTAATCCGTTTACGGATGCCTGTTTTTACATTCACTAAGTAAATATCACCTTCGTATGCATATACGTATGCGCTATGTTGATTGTTATAGCGTATCTGGTTATCGGCAATGGATGCCTGCCGAAATTGCCAGGTTGTTTTTTGCGGAGTGGTTGCTGTGGATGAAATATAATATACCGAATCGGTAGTTGCTTTGTCGGGGTTCCAGTTAAACAGCAGGTAATTACCATCTGCCGTCCAGAATGGGTTCGAAGGGGAGGTGCCGATCCATTTCGGGTCGCGCATTATTTTTTCTACGGTTAAGGAATTCAGTTGGCTGTAGGATAGTAAGGTCTGGAAAAACAGAGCCGGGAATAGCAACTTTTTCATGCGTGAAAATTAGGAGAAAACGGTGAAATATGCTGCTCCGCCTATAAAAGAATACCACTCAAAAACAGGTACGCCATCGAAAAGTAAATCACCAGCCCGGTTACGTCGACGAGCGTAGCCACAAAGGGGGCAGAGGAGGTGGCCGGGTCGGCGCCCAGTTTTTTTAATATGATAGGCAGCATAGATCCTGAAACTGTACCCCACAACACTACGCCGATCAATGAAAAACCTACTGTACTGCCGATAAGTATGGTATGAGCGCCATAAGTATGAAAGATGCTGTTCCAGAGCACCACCCGTATAAAGCCAATGAGCCCTAATATAGCGCCCAGCATTAAGCCGCTGGTGATTTCGCGACGCATCACCCGCCACCAGTCGGCAATGGTAATTTCGCCTACCGCCATAGCCTGAATAATAAGGGTAGAAGCCTGCGAGCCGCTGTTACCACCGCTTGAAATGATAAGGGGAACAAACAGGGCCAGCACCACTGCTTTGGCAATTTCATCTTCAAAATAACCCATGGCGGTGGCAGTAAGCATTTCGCCTAAGAACAACACGATGAGCCATACCACCCTTTTTTTGAACAGCTTCATAATGGGCATTTCGAGGTAAGGTTCATCCAGCGCTTCGGTACCACCGATTTTCTGAATGTCTTCGCTGAACTCTTCGTTGGCTACCCACAACACGTCGTCGATGGTTACAATGCCGAGCAGAATATTTTTATCGTCAACCACCGGCAGGGCCACGCGGTTGTTCATTTTAAAGGTTTGGTTGGCTACTTCCTGGTCGTCGGTAACGTTCAGGGTTATATAACGGTTATCAATAATGTCTTCTATCTTTTTTTGCGGATTGGCAAGGATAATTTCCCTGATACGAATGTCATCGACAAATTCGCCGCGGTCGTTCACCACATAAATAACATCAATGGTTTCACTGTCTTTACCCACTTCCCGTATATGGTCAATCACTTCCTGCACTGTCCAATCGAGCTGCACGGCAATATAATCGGGAGTCATCAGGCGGCCCACGCTACTTTCGGGATAGCCCAGCATCGTGAGGGTTACTTTTCGTTCTTCGGGATCGAGTAATTTAATGAGTTCTTTTACTACTTCGCTGGGTAGTTCTTCGAGAAAGGAGGTACGGTCATCGGCCGGCAGTTCGTTCAGCAGCTCGGCCGTTTTAAAGGGCGGTAGTTCCTGTATAATAGCTTTCTGAGCTGTGAGATCGAGTATTTTAAATACACTCGACGCCCGGTGAATGCTCATATTGCCTATGATCTGGCTTGAATATTCGGGAAATTCATTGATCAGTTCAGCTACTTCGCTGATGTTCTGGTCGTTCAAAAATTCCCGCATCTGCAATACATCTTCCTGCCTCAGGAGGTCGAGGAATTGATCTCTGGGATTTTCAAGTTCCGTACTCATGCGCCAAATTTACCGAGGAATAATTTGAAAATTTGAAAATGTGCAAATTTGAAAATTAATAAAAGCAAGTGGTAAATAGCGAGTGGCGGGCAGGTGGGGAAAAATTAACAGTATGATCATTAAACAAGCTAACAATCAAACCATTCAACAATCAAACCATTAAATTCTCTATTTTCGACATTCAGTATTCAACATTTAATATTCAATATTTACTTTTTGCAATGATTTTGCCTTGTCTTTTTATCGCTCCTGCCAATCGAATGGGGCGTGGCGTGTTTACATCAGAAAAATTAAAGGCCGGTATGGTGGTGGAAATAGCGCCTGTAATTGTAATGACAAAAAGCGACCGCAAGTTGCTTGACCAAACACTACTGCACGATTATATATTTGAATGGGGCGATAAACGCGACCAGTGCTGCATGGCATTGGGGTATGTGCCCGTGTATAACCATTCCTACAAATCGAACTGCGAATATGAAATGGATTACGACCATGAACTGATCACCATCAAAACCGTTCGCACCATTAAAGCAGGAGAAGAATTGTTTATTAATTACAATGGCGACTGGAATAATGCAAAGCCGTTGTGGTTTGATGCGGTATGATGGAGAAGGGCAGTGGGCAGTAGGCAGTAAAAAAACGGGCGGCATTCTAACCAATATGATAGAACATCGCCCGCTTGTATCTTGTACCTTGAATCTTGAACCTTGTTCCTTGTACCTCGTTGCCTTTATGCCTTGTTGCCTCGTTGCCTTTCCTTAATTCCTCACGCCCTTTTCAATGCTTGCTTCGCTGGTGGCATTGCCGGCATTTACTTTTAGTGAATAAAAATATAATTGCCCGGCTGCGGCCCTGGTATCGATGAAAGAAAGCTGGCTCACCGGTACACTGCCTATGAGCGTTGCCGCTTTTTCTGTTGAAAGACGGCGGTACACCTGGTACTGCGTAATGCCGGGTTGCAGGCTGGCGCCCCAGGTAATTTCAATACCCTTGCTGGTCTTTCGGGCCGAAACATCGGCAGGAGCGCGGTAGCCTATGGCGGCGGCTGTAACAATAACCGAACCATATGCATTACTTTCATTGGCCATTGCATCTACCGATGTAACGGCATATTCAAACAGGCCGGCGCCGGCCGATACATCAGTATAGGTTACCTCAGTTGATGGCTGTGTATTGACCTTCGTGAAACCATTTTGTTTTAACGCTTCTATGTTTAGTTCGCGGTCGGTTTTTTGAGTGGCTGTGCTGATCTTACGGCGATAGATATTATATCCGCTCACCAGTTCATCATTGCCGCGCATATCCTTCCAGCTTAACAATATTCTTCCGCCATCTGCTGCTGCCAGTACGCCCAACGGCATTGCAGGCGGCGCCGTTTTGTTTAAACGGGCAAAGGCGGCAGTAGCAAATTCACTATTTACATTATTATAATTAACCGAGGCTACGGTGTATTTGTACTGCATGCGGGCATCATGTACCGATGAATCGGTAAATACAGTGTCTTTAACAAGATTCGACACCAGCTCCCATTCGTTGTTATTACCGGCACGGTATACATAATAGCCCGACACATCGGGCCAGGATGACTTTTTCCAGCTGAGCGCAATGCCATTTTCTTTTGGCACTGCTCTGAAATTTTCGGGCGCTTCCATAAACAGATGTTCATCTTTATGCGTGGCCGACGTTTGTGCCGACACCGTTAATACATTTTGCCGTATGCTGATCATGCGAATGCGGTAATGATATAGCACATTGGGCAACACATGGGCATCGAGATAATCAGTTGCCGAGGCTGCCAGTGTATCCAATGGTTCAAAACGGGCTGAGTTGATCTTACTTCTTTCAACAATCAATCCTGCAAACAAATTCACCTGCTGCGGTGGTTGCCACGATAAATAAATACCATGAGTAGTGTCTGTGGCTTTCATATAACTGCTTTGGTCAATAGCAGCAAAGCTTTTTGAAATGGCCGATGCCGTATCGGAAGCCGGACCGGGTAAACCCGCAAGGGTGGTGGGCAATACATAAAAATAGTACTGCGTATTGGGCTCCGTTACTTCGTGCCATGAATAAATGATCGATTGTTGCCTGTCGTCTTTACGCGCCAATGTTAGCCCAACGCGTTCGTACCGGCCATAGTTTCCTTTCTTTCGCCATATTTCTCCGTAAATGGCATCAGGCGAAGCGGCCACAGTACTTTTCCATGATACAACGATCGACGAATCGTTCTCGATCATTTTTTCAATCACCGGTTTGGCGATGGCCGGTTTAACACCTGTTATAATGCTGCCTTCCACTGCACCGGGTTTTGTTGCAGACTGGTTGGGAATGAAATCAATTTTATACCGCAGGGTAGTATTGCCGGGCAATGATTTGCTTTCGCGATCGATATAGCAGGCGCCCATCGCTTCAAGAAATAACGGGTTCATGGCCAGCAAACCGTACTCTTCGATTTTATGATGCGTAGTGATGTACTTCCACAAAGCCGCATCATCGCTTATTTTTTTCAACTTCTTAATAAATGAAATGGCATCATCACCTGTAATTTTTCGAAAGGCTTCGAGCGATTCGGCTGCTTTAAACCGGGCTACTTCATGCATTTTACCGTTAGCGCCTTCGGCCCTTGAAATAGTAGCGCCGCCGAAAAAGTAAGCAGTGTTGCGCGGGTGCAGTGCCTGATTGGCCAAAAAAATATAAATGCCTTCTTTACCTTCTTTTACAGGGACCGAAGAACCTGTTTGCGCTGTGCAAAGTACAGGCGTTGCAAATAATACCAGGCTATATAAATACTTGTTCATTGTTTTATTATTTAGAAAACTGACAAACCAAAATGTAATCCATCACCGCTATTGTAGCTAACATTCACCGTGCCGCCAACGCATATTTTAGCACCGCAGGGGCAGGGACATACTTCGCAACCTACCAGGCAGGCATTAAAGCAGCAGCCCCAGGTAATGCCGTTACAACCGCCATCACATCCGATATGGGCGCTAACATCGGCGCTTAAAGAACCGCCAATGCCCCAGCCTGCAGAAGAATAATTACCATCGAAACCTCCTTTTACGGCAATGCTGGCCGAAGCTACCGGCAGACTAACAAAGTCGGCTTCACCACCGGCTTCCCAGGCGCCATCGAATTTAATGCCAAAGGCAGGCGCTTTAAAATTGGCATACACTTTTACATCGCTGTTATAGCGATACCATCCTTTAACACTGGCAATGTCTTTTACGCCAACATCGGGCGAGGTAAGATTAAGATTGGTAGATGCGCCAAAATAGCCACCATACAATCGGCCGCCACTTAACACAAAATCGGGTATGCTGCTCAGTGAGGGATGCGCGGTGCGCGGTACATTCCAACCGGCAGCAATGGTTACCCCGCTGCTGAATATATGCGCAATGCTTGTGTTGGTGTAAGCTGAAACAAACCAGTACAGATCGTCTTTGGCATTCAGCTCCATATGAACGCCTGCATCTGACTGAGCGCCGATGCCTTTCATAAGGTTAAAGCCGGCGCCCATTTTGGCATCTATATAAAACTGCTTATTGGGAAAATCAATTTTCAACACCGCCTGTGCAACCTTCCAACTGGTTAATACTTTTACTTCGGCCTCACCTGTTAAAACCGGGCCGGCAGGGGTGCTGCTGATGGTTAATTTAACCGGGTCCATAGCAATTAAACCAACCGGGTCAGGTGCTGCAGTAATGCGACCGCTGGCAAAAACCGTGTAGGTCGATGTGGCTGTATTCAATCCAAAACCGCCACCAAGGTTATCGAGCTTTACAAGGCCAAGCGGTATCACCATACCTGTTTTGAATGATGCGTTTACATCAATACCTCCGGGTAATTTTTTATAGGAGAACCCGAGCCCCACACCATCCAGCAATCCTGCTAATTTCAAATACCCTTCACCGCCAAACTCATTTTCGTTTTTAAACTTAACTGTAGCGGCCATGGCTATCGCCGACGACAGATTGAATTCAATACCCAGATCATCAACCGACACCGAACCGGGTTTGTAATGAATAGTGCCCTGTGCGCCGATGCCAAAATTGGGTATGCTGAGCTTGAACTTACCGCCTACAATGATTTCTTTACTGGCGGTATTAAAACCAACTTTGTTAATGGTTAAATTGGCCATATCGGCAAAGCCTACTGTAAAGTCAACTTTGGCGGTGGCGCCAAAATTGCCGTTGGTCGATACATTGAAATTATCCAGCACCAGTTCTTTTTTGATAAACTTAGGTACACTGAATGTACCACCGCCAATTAACTGGTAATGGGTTGAACCGGGCATTTTTTGTAACGAGAACTCAGTACCCGCAGGCGACTTAAACGACACCAGGTTATAAATGTTTATACCTGCATCGGGCATGAAAAAGCTGCCGGCGCTGATACCTGATTCTCCAACAGACAAATTATTGAAACCAATTTGTGCAACGGGTGAACCGGGTATCGGTACATCCATATTACCACTGAATTTTAATCCGTACTGATCGAGGTTAACGCCATTTACTTTCAGGCTCCAGGATAGCAATTTCAAAACCGGTTGGGGATCAAGTGCAATATCAACTTTGGTAACCTTGCCATTTTTATTAATGTCAATTTCATTCAGCTTTAAAGTAACATCATTCAACAGGGGAATTTTATCCAGTTTCAAACTGCCTTTAAATTTCAAACCCTGTGCGCTGATGGTACTGTTTTCCAGATCGGGTTGTAATTCGATATTATAAATAGAAAAGCCGGTTATGCTGCCACCCAGTTTAAATGATGTGGCGCTTAAGGCGCCATCGCTGGTAATGGCGCCGATGTTCGATACGCTGCCCGATGTAAGAGCAATGGGTAAAGAAGGGGCTTTCCATCCTGCAAGACTTGAAAAGGTTTTTAACAGATCAAGGCTTATTTCGCCTGATACTTCGCCTTTGGTAATATCGCCACTGCGCGGCTTCACCCGTAAGCCATCGCCGGTGCTGAGTTTTACAACGGCATATCCAAACGCCTGCAGTTGTATTTCCGATACATCGGTTTTTACTTCGCCGTTTTTTGCTTTGATGGTGCTGCCGGTTTTAATAATAGTAAGATCCGTGAATGGAAGTTTAACCGCTTCGCCCGGCATCTTTTTAAATACAGGGTTATCGGGTAAATCGGTTAACTCGCCGGATATTATAAACTCATCAGGCGAAGGTCCCGGTTTTGATGTGAACAGGTTGAGCTTAAAACCATACAGCGAGGTGGCATTAAAACCGGGATCGGTTAAACTGAAATCAACGGTGTACGACTGATTGGCCAGAAAATTAAGTACCGAATCATCGGCCAGTAATCCTTCTTTAGCGCCCCGCAGGGTGTACTCACCGGCAGGAACACCTGTTAATGAATATTTTCCCTGATCATCGGTAGTAGCGCTGATATAATCTTTACCTACCACATACACAGTTGCATTTTTAACGGCTGCACCTTTTGACAATACCTGGCCTGCAGCCTTGCTGCCTGCTTTTAAACTAATGTCAACAGCTACGGTGTCTTTTGTATTATCGACTGTAATGATATTGCCGGCCGATTCGTACAAGGCATCGGCGGGCCCTTTGGTAATCAGTTGGGGACTACCCGAGGGCACATCACTTAAAACGGCTACGCCGTCTTTATTGGTGGTAAACGATTTTGAAGCAAACTGCACCTGCACCGTTGCATTTTGCACCGGCTTGCCGGTAGCAGCATCTTTTACAGTGGCTTTTACAAAAAAGCGCGTCATTACCAGCGTGTGATTGCACGAATATTCATTTGTTACAATATCGCCTCCGTTAAACACCAATTTAAAGGCTGCCTGTTCGGCTGTTACGCCATTTTCGAACCGGCCCGATTTACCGGTTCCGGTCATTTTTTGAATGGTAGAAGGCATACCTGCGGTTAAGCCACCTGCGTTTTTGGTGGTACCGGCCGACCAGTTGTTCACCACATCGGTCATGTTTTCGGTTTGTACAAAAATGGGCGTTTTGCCTTTATCGGTTGATGCTTTTACTTCAATTTCCTGTTCCAGGTCTTTATATCCCGGACTTTGTACAATCACTATATGCTTCCCTTCGGTTTGTGAGCTCAGGAATTGTCCTTTGTCATCGGTATAAAACACATCACCACCTTCTTTCCAGTGCAGGGCGGCGCCGGTAATGGCATTGCCCGGTGCATCAGTAACCGAACCGCAAACGGTGGTTAATGCTGCTGTTATAAATACCGGATCACGATTTTCGGTTGCCCCTTTGCGCGTGAGGAACAGTGGCTTCGATTCGGTATAGGTTTTTGATTTATAAAGAACCTGTAATTGATAAGGCTTATCGGATGGGGTAATATTTTCAATGTTAAACTTTCCTTCGGCATCGGTTTTAACGGTGTAGCTGCTGAAAATTATTTGCCACATAGTCATGCCTTCGGTTGATTTGGGCGATACCATTACGGTTGCATCTTTTATTGGGATGCCGCCGGTTTTTGATACCACGCGCCCGGTCACCATGGGATTGGGCAAACTCAGCACATATTTCTTTTCAATAACCGGTACACCATTTTCGACATAACCACCCGATGCGCTGCTTACAAATAAATTGTATGTTTTAGGAGTTGCTTTTTCGAATGACAATCGCACAAGGTAGCGGTCGTTATAACTTTGATTCAGGAACAGGCGGGTAAAGGTTTCGCCGCATTTCGCTGTGCCAGCCAGCTCGGGCGCAATTTGTTTGGCATAGCCCGATTTACCGCCCCTGTACTCATCTTTATCTTTATCTGTTAATTCATCGCGCATCACTTCGTGCTCAAGGCTGTGCGCGATTGCATTTTTATCGTAGAAGCCGCCGGTTCTTAATAGATCTACTTTGGCTGCATCTAATTTATTACCATCGTCGTCGGTTACCTGCACTTTTAACCGGTAGGTATCGGCAAGGCCCAGCACTTCTCCTACATCGTATATACCATTGGTATCGGTTTGTATTTTGATGCCGATGTTGGAATAGGTAAAGTAGGGATTATTGATCACCAGTTCCAGATCATACCCAATACCCATTTCGCCGTGATAGTTTAAATTGAAATTGCCCTGCGCATCGGTTTTGGTTTTACCCAGAAGGATATGGGTCTTTATGTTACTCTCACCAAGTGGTTTTTGCAGGGCCTGCCATTTTTTATACATTTCGGGATTGATGTACAGGTGCAGCTCTACATCGGTATTGGCCAATGGATAATGTTTGTCATCGGCCAGTTCGTTGATCTGGTTCTGCAGTTCCTGCTGGTAATCTTTTTCGGCTGTTGCCAATGCGCCTGTGCCGTTAATAAAAATGGCATTCGTTACTGCACCACCACCCACAATGTTCATCATAGCACCATCGGCATTACCGGTGTTGAGTGTGCCGCCGCTTAACGAATTGTTATTTGATGAATTGCCTTTCGGCGAAGGGCCATAGGCCTTTTGCTTGCCGGCTTTTTTAACGGCTCCCGGCGACGATTCATAGGTGTTCAGCGCCTGTTCAACACTGGTGCTTACACCAATACTGCCAGCCGGTTTGCCCATATCTTTTATCGATATAGAGCTGGCAAATGTTCCCATTTCGGTTTTACGAAATGCCCAGGTTAATTGTCCTTTGAACGTATTTTGGTTAAGCGCTGCATATTTTGGATTGGGCGTAAATTTCGTTTTGCCGCGTGTTGTATTTTTTTCCGGTACTTTGGCTACGCCCCGGTTATCGTTATCGGTTTTTTTGCCAACGATAAATCCGCGCACTTCGCTTCGTCCGTTATTGCGAAAGGCATTGCCCTCGCGCGATACCCGGTTCTGATAATAATTTTCATCCAGCGCGGTTACTGCCCAGGCATATTTGCGACCCTGCACAAGGGGCGGGTCGACCGGTGTGTAAACATATATATTGCCCTGCACTGTTTTTTCAAAAAAGGTTGGCTGTGTGGCCGACAGAAATGCATCGTTGATATTGCGTTTGGCATCGAGCATTTCAACTATGCGTAACCGGTAACGGGTGCCTGGAGGTGCGCCGGCCGGCATTGTCCATGAAAAAATTACATTCTGCGGAGTGAAAAGCGTTAGTTCCTCCTCTTCCATGGGTTTGATTAAAATCGGTGGTTCAAGCGTTACCAGTCTGAAGGTGGAACAGCCAAAAGGCGCCGGATCAGAAAGCGCTGCGCCAGGTTGCCGAAAATCGTATGCCTGAACACATATCTGGTAAATACCTTCGGGCACCCCTTGTTTCTGAATGATATCCTGCACCTTGATTCCCTGGAATTTAATATGGTTTACATCGAATAAATTCCTGATGGTTTGATAATCGGCCTGTATTATCTGGTTGGCCTGCAGGGTTATGCCTGTAGGAGGCACATAGTTGGGATCGGTAATACCGCTTATGCCGTTATCACCGCTAATGGATACCCGCAGGTAAATGGTAAGCGGTTGTTGCGACAGGTTTTGCAGGGTCATGATCACCTTTCCCGGTTGTTCGGCCAAATCAGTAAGCCGGGTGGGGTAGGGCGGCACTACCTGCAGATTGATGCTTACAAGCGGTGCATTGGCATGCCCTGTATAACATTCTGCCAGCAGCGGAATGAGTAACAACGTGTACAGGATATATTTCTTCATGGTGTTATAAGAATAATATTATTAAGTGCAATCAGTTTATATAGGTTTAATTAAAAGCTCAATGTATAGCCAACTTCGCCGGTGTTTTCGTTGAACGATGGAGCTGTGGAAGCGCTTCCGTAGGTAGTTTTTACCATTACCCAGCGCAGGTTGAACTGGTGTTTGGCTGCAGGCCGGTAGCTGGCGGTGACAGAGGCATTCAGTACATTCGGACTATTATCATTACTACCCAACGAGTATGAATTATTGGTGCCCAGTGTTATCTTATTCTTTGCAACATTTTTCGAGGCGCCTATTGAGAACCCGTAGTATTTGGTAGTGCCGATTGAAAGCTCGTTGGTAGTGTAATTTGCACCGGCCATAAGTGTAAGCGCCGATTGTAAAACGGTTATATTATAATTCATGAATACCACATTGGTTTTAACCGTATTCCATGCTTTGGTGTCCTGGTTGGCATCTGATAACACCGAATAGTTGTACGACAGCAATGCTACATGGGTGAGGTTGTTCTTTGTTAGAATATACCGGGGATTAACCGATATATTATTGGTGGTGTGTGCCAGCAGGTACTTGTTGTTAACCGAAACAACTTCAGGTGTTGAGTTGGCCGAGAAGTTCATATAGTTGGCGTCGATACCCCAGTGCTGATCGATATTCCACGACATATTAGCTGAGCCGATGACGCGTTTGGTAGTAGCCACTTTTTGTTTCTGCAGGTTATCTTTCTGAAAACCGATGCTGCCCGAAAAACGGAATTTATTATTCTTTGTATAGAAGGATGGGGCAATGGTAATGTTTTGCAGGTCGTTGTTAAAGAAATAAGCGCCCATGCTTTGAAAGTTGGGATCAACGCGTTTATAGCCCAGCTTTAACGAAAAGTATTTGTCTTTAAACGTAAGCCCTGCCGAATAAGCCATATATTTTTCGGAAGTGGCATTAATGGGCATGATAGAGCCGGCTACCCGCTCTAATTTCTCCAGGTCTTCGGGCAAAGCCAGTTGCGATTGAATATTTCTTGTATAGATGCTGTAAGCGGCATCGGCATCAAAGAATATTTTGCTGCCCATTTTCAGATGGGTTGATACACCGGCAACAAAATTAGCCGCTGCCATTACCGGTAGGGTATCGCCCGGATTTATTTTTGATTTAAGGCTGTTGGTATCGTCTTTCGCTTTCAGAAAACTGAAATCAACATAATGGTTCTCATTTCCCACACCGATTTTCATGGCCATGCCGCGCCGTGAAAAACTATAAGGCTGTACTACGCCCAGGGTGGTATCGAGTTTGGTGGCCCTGTTTAACCGGCCATACATAAAACCAAATCTGAACAGTCCGGGATGCATTTCAACGCCTGCGCCCAGCATGGTATAACCCGCCAGGGTATACGGCGAAAACTGAATATTGCGATATCCCAGGTGTACGGTAAGCCATTTGTAGTACGGACTTAAGCCAAACTGGTTAAAAGGTTGCCTGAACGAGCGTTCCTGTTCACTGAGCGTGAATGATACAGGGATGGTTATTCCATAAAAGGAAAAAACCGGAGCGCCATTAATAAAATAAGAGAAAGGTTTGCGTCGTGGTTCAATACCGGAAACATTGTAAAAGATGCCTTTGAGATCGAGATATCCCGAAACCGCGAACGGCTTTTCCTGGCCGATGCGGCTGATATCCTGTGCTTTTGAGGGTAGGCATAATAATGCAAGGAAAACGCCCGGCATAACAGGACGTAATTTGATCATAAGAGTTGCTTTGGTGTTTTAAACGGGTGTTATGGGAACAAGATATATAAAATATGAAATATAAGAGTATATGCGTATATAATTACTACTAAAAGAGTATGCTATTCCGGAATAGCCACCTGTGATTCACCAGTTAGTTGATAGGACTACTACTAAAAGGCACCCGGCAATCCGCCTTCGTGCTCCTGCGCTGAAGCTCTGGCGCAGGCGCCTAAAGCTTCGTCCGACAAAGAAAAATGCCCCGGAAGTGTTGAGCACCGGGGCAGTTTGTGGGTGTTGCTTTTAACGCGTGTATCAAATGGCGTCCCGCAAGATGGGACATTATTATTTATTCAATGCGGATTGTTTTGAACGGAATGTTGGTTTATACTTCAGTGAAAATAAAATACCGTAACTGTCCATACGCATAGAGCCATAGCCCAACCCCTTCAATGGGATCTTCAGGTATGGTTCTGCCTGAATAGAGAAATTTTTACCCAGCGAGCGTTCCATACCGGCCGAAAGGTTTACTATAGAAAACAGGTAGTTTGAGTTGGAATCTGAATTATATGAGTAAGGATAAGGATTGTTGTTAACTGAATAATTAACCTTATAATTTTCCTTAGTCATTAAATAGGTACTTAACCCGGTGCTTACAAACCAGCGGCGTTTGTCGTTGTACGAAACATCGTAGCGAACATTAACCGGAATTTCCCACATGGCGCAATTTCCACTTACATTTTCGAGGTCCCAGCTAGGCCAAGGATTGTTTTTGGGTTTATAATACTGGCTATCGGCCTTATAAAACTTTTTGGTATAAATGATAGCGGTATTAAGTAACCAGCGATTGCTTAACCGGTAACCTATCTGTAAACCAAAATTATATCCCGTTTTATCCAAAGGCCCGAACTCGACTGTACTTACATCGGGGCCTGCCAGCAAACCGATCTCAAGCCGTTGTATAGGAGTGTTTTTCTTTTTAATGGAACTGTCTTTTTTAACCGTTTCCTTAACGGGAACAGCCGCTGAATCGGCAGCGGTTGATTTATTATCGGCAGCAGTTGTTGTATTGTTTTGAGGCAAAGGTTGATCGGGCGCTGTAGTATTATCATTATTCACCGGTGCATCATCACTGGTTGCCCGGTCACTGGCAGTTAGTTGTTTATCAGGTGCGGTGGTAACATTGTTATTACGTTGTAACAACGGATCGTTTACAGTACCGGTTGTGCGTTGCGGCCGGCCCTGTTTGTTTTTGGGCTGTTTGTTGCGGTTTAAATGGGGTTTTGCCTGATTAATATGCTTTGCAATGGCATAATTCAAACTGAGTGGCTGCTGGCCGGTTACATCGGGTGATGTTGTTTTATGCTGCTTAGTTGTTTTATGCTGCTTACTGTTTCCGGTTGTTTTGTTGCCGGTTGCGTTGTTCTTTGGGTTTATTACTTTATTGTTATCAACTGTTATCCCGTTATTAGCCGGTTGGGTTTTGTCTTTATTAGTATTTACATCTTTGATGTTATTCAAAGTTGCCTGTGGCAAAGTGTTATTGTTAGCATTTGATGCCGCAGTTCCATTGCCGGCTGGTAATGTGGTGGCAGGTGTTGCAGAATTATCGGTGTTGTTGTTGTTTGATGTTTCTGTATTGGTTACCTGGGCTGCTTTATCATTGGCTGTTGATGAAACTTTGATAGAATTGGTTGCCAGGGTTGAAACAGGCTGATTGTATTTAAGAATGGCAATCAGGGCTCCTCCGGTTGTCAATGAAACTAAGAACAACCAGAACAGGAAGCGCCTCCTGTCTTTTTTCTGTGGAAGCTCCTCGTTGAGCCGCGTTTCCAGATGTTCCCATCCGGAACCAACAGGCTCCACCTCGAAGTGCTCGGCAGCTTCGCGACTTAAACGGTCAAGGTCATTGTCTTGGAGGGGCATATTCTTTAATAATATTTTTATTCTGCAATAGTTTTCTAAGGTTATCTCTTGCTTTTGATAAGTTGGATTTAGATGCACCCACTGAAATGCCCAGTGTTTGTGAAATTTCTTCATGGCTAAGCCCTTCAATAACAAACAGGTTAAAAACGGCCCTGTATGCCGGTGAAAGTAACCTTATAGCCTCAATGATTTCTTTATAAGACAACACATCGATCCCATTTTCGCTGTGATCGGGAATCGTTTCCGATTCATGCGTAAGCACATGGCCATTGATGGTTGAATTTGTTTTACGGTAATGATCAATACAGGTATTTATTAAAATACGTTTGAACCATCCTTTGAGCGACAATAAGGTATCATCCTGCCGTGTTTCATCGAACTGATGAATATTCTTAAACAATTTCACAAATCCTTCATTTACAATTTCTTCGCACTCTTCCATGGCATTGGTATACCGGTAACATATTTTCATGGCAAAGCCCCGGAGCAGATAATACAACTCCTTCTGGCTGTTGCGGTCATTTTTCCGACAGCCGCTCAGTATTGAAGTAATGTTCGAGTTATTTAGCAAGGGTGTTGGTTTGCAGGAATATTGCTAATTATCTGTTTTTCATAACTCATTGACTGGTACGTAGGAAGTGGTTCACTGGTTGCCTGGTGTTTGAAAATGGTACTGCTTTCAAGGCGCAAGGTACAAGTTTCAGGGCACAAGGCATAAGGTACAGGTTTCAAGGTCCAGGCAAATGCGACAGAAAAACAGGAATATCAGAAAGAAGTGGCAGAAAGAGGCACCGTGTAATGATTTTGGGGACGGATGTCAGAAGTTGGATGTCTCCATGATTAGCATAAGATGGGTATACTTAAATTTCATTATGTGTTCATTCTAATTTCATTATTTTTTCATTTATTGTCCATTATATAATGGAAGATGAATGGAGAATCATTGGATAATCAATGTAATTATAATGGTTTAAAATTGATTTCAACAGCGAAGCATTCTGGCTTGTTTACGGAACTGGAGTAAGAAGCAGGAGGTAGGAAGTAAGATGTGAGGAAGGCAAAAATCTGGAGTCTGAAGTCCGAAGTCTGAAATCGGAAGTCAGAAAATGATCGGGCTCCGGCCTCGGGCCTTCTTACTTCTTCAGCATATTAGCGGGTGGTTGCCCAATAAGTGTAAGATTACCCCGTATATACGCCTGCACCTGGATGTAATCTTTTTGAGGAAGGAGTCCTACCAGTTTTAGCTGTTGAAAATTGCCGGCAGTGCTCATCCAGGGCGTTACGGTTTGATTTAACCGGGCCTCGATGGCGGCTTTATTTTTTTCGATCAGGGCGGCAAGGTCGAGTACCGACTGATTCTGTAGTTGCTTCATGATCTTTTTTCGGAACAGCGCTTTGGCAATGTTTACCATCATGTCTTTGGTATCGAGCGCAAATTTTATATCGGGCATCGATAAAACCTGTTTGGTGGTATCGAGTATGGGGGTGCCGCTCAAATGCAGTACGCCTTTGCGATTGCCGGTGAAGAAAACATCTACCTGTATTTTGCCGTCGTTGTTGCCGCTGATGTTCACATCCTTAATTACAAAAGTTCTGCCTTCTACCTCAAATGGTTTGTTGCGTAAGCTGTCGTTCATCAGCTTGTTGAAAAATTTATATTCATACACGGCATTCAGGTAGGTGCTAATGCCGCCATTGTTATCGGTATTATTGATCGGCGGCAAAGGCGAACGGGTAACCAGCCGCTGGCTGTCTGACGAAAACTCCGGATGCCCGCCATAGCCAATTGAAAAATACAGGGTGTCTTTATACACGTTGAATTTACCCACGCGCAACATCGTTGGGTTCAAATTTAAAAATCCATAGGTGCTGATGGGCATTACCCGGCTGCCGCCACTGCGCACCTGGCGCAGCATATCGTTGTTATTGAGGGTTTGCACAAATTTGTCGAAGGTGCCGCAATACGTTTCTATCGAAGTTTTAATGCTGTCGAGTATTTCGTTGGTCATATCGTTTTGCAGCATGGTTACCTGGCATTTGTCCAGCGCATTCAGTTTATCTAGCCGGGTTGCGGTAAGCACCTGGTGATTGGGCAGCAGCGTAAGCGTAGAACTGATATTAAGATCGACCCTGCGTAAAGCTTCATTGCCAAAACCGCAACTGCCGCTTACCCACGGCGAAATTTGTTTATCGAACGCGCACACGGCTTTGCTGCCGGCGATCTGATAATTGCCGCGAAACGAAATGGTGACTTTATTATTTACGCATCCAAAAGCAAAAGGGGACCGTACAAAGCGGAATTTATAGCGAAAATCGCAACTGGTTTGCGTGTAGTTGGGCCATTTGTCGTTGGTGAATTCTTTGGCGGTAGAAGAATCCATGATAGCCAGCAGCGGCCTCATGTATATTTTAATGGGAATATTGATTTGTGAAACAGGCAGCGCAGGCAGCAACCGCGCCGATGTTTCGGCTGGTGGCGTAATGGCCACTTTTTTACTGCTGCCGCAGGCTGTGATAACCAGGAGTAATGCTACTACAGGAAAATAACCGGGAATCCGTTTCATAGTGTAAATAACCAATTTTCAGCGGTCAAATATCTGTTTTTTTAAGCAATATGCTTCGATGGTAATGAAGCAGGTGACTTACAACTATTCAATTTCATGCCAATATTCGAGGCCGCCTGCCGTATTATTAATACTGCCATACCATAAATACTTTATAACTTAATGAAACCGGAGGGTAGGTACAGTTTCATCTATGATGCTTATACTATTAAAAGAAGCTTTTACAAATCTAAAACGCAATGCCCCGTTGCGCATGGCCGCAGCTACCGCTTTTTTTGCCACGTTTGCATTACCAGCTATTTTAATCATACTGATACAAATTTTAGGATTGATATTTTCCAGGCGAATGATCGGTTCTCATATACTGGAAAACCTGTCGAATATCATTGGCCCCGGCACGGTGGCTGAATTACGAAAAACACTCATCAATGTAAGGCATCTGGTAACAAACTGGTATATAGCTATAGGCGGTTTCCTTTTCCTGATTTTTGTTTCTACTACCTTATTTGCGGTAATAAGAGATTCCCTTAATGAGTTGTGGAATATTCAGGTTGTTGAAAGGCACGGTATTGTTGAACTGCTGAAACAGCGGGCGAAATCATTGGTGATTATATTACTTGCCGGGCTGTTGTTCCTGTTTGTATTATCGGCAGAAGCATTGCAGGCATTATTAAGTGAATACTTTATTGAAATCTGGGGACGCAGCAATACCGTAATAGAAATTATTATAAATCAGCTTATTTCTCTAACAGTAGTGAGTATGTGGTTTAGTGTGCTGTTTCGTTTTTTACCAGATGCTCACACTGATTGGCGGGTGGCTTTTACGGGTGGCTTATTTACCGGTGTTTTGTTCACCGGAGGTAAATTGTTGCTTCGGTTGCTTTTATCATACAGCAATATGCAAACTATTTATGGGGCCTCGACCTCAATGGCCTTGCTACTGTTGTTTGTGTTTTATAGTTCGTTTATTTTTTATTACGGGGCCTGCTTTACCAGGGTATGGGCAAAGCATGTGAACAGGCCGATAAAAGGATAGATTCTTACCTCATTGATTTAGAATGTAATTTAGCATTTTATCATCTTAGCCATGAGCACAACCTATACCGCCACCTACTACAATTCCTTGGGTCATTTTTACCAGGCTACCATTTTTTTGTCGCCGGTGACTATTTCTATCCGGTATCGGAATGAAGAGAATGAGGAAAAAGATGTGTACTGGATCGCAAAGGATGTTATTGCTTTTCATGAACATGCCATGAACAGTGAATTGCAGTACCGCAATAAAGAAGGCCAAACCGAACGGTTGGTAATACGTGACGAATTATTGTTGCAGGCGCTGAAAAAGAACCTGGCGCATCATAAGTTGTTTGGTAAAGCGCATACCCGCGTGCTTGGCAGTGTATGGACAAAACTGGCCGTAGTGGCCGGGATTATAGTTGCCCTGGTGCTGGTCGCTTATCTGTGGCTGGTTCCCTGGCTGGGCGAGCGCATGGCTATGGGATTTTCGAAAGAAGAAGAGATCAGTATGGGCGAGCAAATGTATCAGTCGGTTTTACTGCAGTATAAAAAAGATGCCCATAAAACAGCCCTGCTGAATGCGTTTTATAAACAGCTTCATTACAATACCGGTTATCCGGTACAGATAACTGTTGTAGAATCGGGCGAAGTGAATGCCTTTGCCATACCCGGCGGTCATATTGTTGTATACGATGCTATTTTAGACAGAATGAAAACGCCCGATGAACTGGCAGCTTTACTGGGGCACGAAGCTTCGCATGTACAATTGCGGCATTCGCTGCGCAGCATCTTTCGCAGTGTAGCCCGCAGCATGTTCCTGATGCTGATCACAGGCAATCAGTCGGGCATTGTATCGGGCGTTATTGAAAATGCCGATGAATTAAAAGGGCTTCAATACTCCCGCTCCCTCGAAACGGATGCCGATAATAACGGAATACAGCTGATGGCACAAAACCACATCAATGTAAAGGGTATGCTGCGGTTAATGAAGTTATTGCAACAGGAAAGCGGTGGCGCAGAGCCTGCTCCTTTTTTAAGTACTCATCCGGTGTTTAAAGAAAGGATCAGTAATGTTGAAAAACAAATTCAGCAATTGACTGAAGCAAATACTGAGAATCAGGAATTGAATCAGCTATTTCATGAGATATACGAATAGATGCTGAGCGCTATTTTAGCCAAGTATCTCTGCCACATGCTTTTTTATATTCTGTGCAATTTTGCTCATGGGTAAATCATTTTCATCGCCGCCAAAAGGATCTTCAATTTCTTCGGCCACCAGTTCAAGACTGGCCAGTACATAAAAAATAAATGCTACAACCGGTATGGCAATATAACCCATGCTGAGCGTAAAGCTGAAGGGCAGCGTCATTACATAAAAGAAGATGAACTTTTTAAGGAATACACTGTATGAAAAAGGGATGGGCGTGTTTTTGATACGTTCGCAGGCGCCACAGATATCGGTAAATGATTGCAGTTCATTATTGAGAATGATTAGCTGATCGCCTTTTATTTTTCCTTCTTCATAAAGGCGGTTCACGCGTTGAATAAGCAGCGTGGCTACCTGGTTGGGCAGGTGTTTGTTTTTATCTATATCGGCCAGTTCGGGATGGTCCTTTTCATCCAACGCCAGCCGGGTTGATTCGGCATGCAGGTGGTGCGACAATACCGACGCATACATGGGAATGGTTTTTCGAAAGAACGAACGGTGCATTTCTTCCTGATAACCCAGCATGGTATGTAGTTTAATGGCCAGGTTGCGGCTGTTGTTCACCAGCGCGCCCCATAGCTTGCGTCCTTCCCACCAGCGGTCGTATGCGGTGTTGGTACGAAAAACCAGCAGCATCGAAATCACAAAGCTAAGCAAGGTATGCATGTTGGTGATGTTCTTTATATGGCTGTTTTCAGGAATTTTGAAAACATTCAATTCCAGAAAAGCAATTATCCAGCTGTATGCACTAATGCCAATAATAAGCGGCGCCAGTTTTCGCAGGGTATCTGCCTTGTGAAAACGGAAAATAAACGTAAACCAGTCTTTCGGATTATAGGTGATCATACTGTTTGCAAGATACAGAATTAAGGCAACGAGGCATAAAGACAACAAGGCACAAGCCCCAAAACTCAAAGTTTAAAATGGAATTTACTCCCCTTTAGGGGATGGGGGCGGGGCAAAAAAAAGAGCACTGGCGTTAACGCTCAATGCTCTGTATATAAAATAGTGGTACGCGAATGGTGTTGCCTGCGGAAAATTATTGCGGTTTGGCCCAGGCTGCCGGTGGTAAGGATGGATTTACATCGTAGCTCTCATAGCTAACTGTTTGCGCATGCTTACCAGCCTGAATGATTTCGGTATACGGCAGTAAGATATTGCCTGTTCTTTTATAATCAGAATAGGTAACTGTTGTAGTGTTGTTATTGGCATCGGCTATTACAAGCGCTTCGAGGCGGCTGCTTTTGTTATTAATGATATAACCCGCGCGGATCTTTTCAACATGCACCATAACCGACGACAGGTCGTATTGTGAACTTTGCAAAGTAGCACTTGATTTGGCCAGAATGTCGGAACGCAAACCGATCAACCCGCAAAGTAAAAAGCGTTTTAATTCGGTTACACGTTGGGGGCTCAGGTTAGTATATCCGGTTCCGTCATAGCTCCAGCCGCTGTTGCCCTCGAGCTGTTCGGTTAGGATAACATTGCCCTGCAGCGAAGATTCCAGGCGAATCACCTGCTTCTGGTAATCAGCCAGCATGGTTAATGTAAGGTTATTGCTGCTCATCACAGCTTTTAACGTGATTAAATTATCAAGGTTTTTACCGCCGTGTGTTACATTGGCTTTTTGTAACAGGTTCAAACCGGCATCGAGTATATCGGCTGGTTTTGCAGCGGGTTTGGTGGCCGCAACATCGCCGGCGGGTGCTTTTACCGGGCTGTTATCTTCATCGCGATAGTATATGCGACCATCGATCACTGCAATGGAATTTTTGCTGCAGAAAAAGCTCCAGGTTTCGGTAGCTCCTTTGTCTGATTTAACGGTTAACTGACTTTGCTTAATGGTAAAGGTGCCTTCGTCTTCATTATTGGTTCCTACTGAATTGTTAAGCGCATTTAAGCGGTTACGGCTGAAGCGGCCGGCATCGGTGAATGATAAGCCATCCTGGCGGCCATTGGTTCTGATATATTTGAAAAATCCTGCAGGAACTTTTTCGGTGATGTCCATCTTAACGAAAGTGGCAGCGCCCGATTGACCGGTTTCGCCGGTAATGCTTAACAGAATTATTTTTTCAGCTCCATCGCTGAGGAATTTCATTCTTATCTGGTTGCCGGTAATGGTATAAGTGCCATCAACCCTTTTTTGCCAGCCGGGTTTATCGAGCTGACTACAAAAAGATGAATTAGGGCGGAAGTAAAATACATAATCGGTTCTTTCCATCTCTCCGGCATCTGAGCTTTGATTGTACTCATACTCAGTGCCTGCATACACTGCATTAATAGTTTGATTTTGTGCCCATAGGTTTGTAATGGATAACAGCGATAATAAAAATAAAACGCCGGTACGGATTCTCGTGAAAATGGTAAGTGTCATGTTAACGTTTGTGTGTAAAAATTCAAAAAGTTTGCCGAAATAGCAATAGCCATTAAACAACAGATCAATCTTTAAAGCGGATTGTTTAGCAGGAGCAGCAGATATATAGCATATCGTTTTTATGTATCCGATATCACTAATATTGCTTCCTTTTCTGCGAAAAGAATATTAATGATGAAGTGAGCGACTTTGACTGTACATTACCTGAGCTGCAAATATAACAGGATTATTTTAATTTCATATGCCGGTGTATGGGGATTGCCGGTGTTTGGTAGTACATATACGTTGGCCTGCTGTGGTTCAATACGGATTTTAATACCTGAATAATTGTATTACCTGTTGTTTTGACAATAATTATGCATGGTGAAAAAAATATATAACAGTATTGCTGCAACGGCTTTTTCTGATTTACCGGTGCAACTTTGATTAAGAAATATTTAATCGCACCATAGTCTTGCTTTGACCGCTTTCTTTTATAATGAATCTTTTGCTATCTGTACACAATGTTCCGACAGCAGTTTCATGTACCCGTTTTGTTTTTGAATAATCAGCCCGCATCTTTGATCATCTGTAAACGTTGAGCCCTTCCAGGTGCCATTTCCTTTCCATCTTGAACTTACTACTGCTGTATTGCCATCGATGAACACCTCCACTTCACTGCGGTTGGCACTGAGCAGGCGGTAGTAATCTGCTGCCAGCATAGCCAGCGATTCGGAGCGTTTATTGACCTTTCCGGTAGATGTAAAATATGTATACGATGTGCCGAATAACGAATCAACCCGTGCAATGTTCTTTGAATTCCACGCATCATCGTATTGCTTCAAAAAGGCCTGTATTTCTTCACGGGAAATAGTTGCGGCAGGTAACGATTTGCCTGTTTGACAGGCTACACAAAATATTGCGGCTGCTATGGCCACCGGAAAAAGCAGTTGGGCCTTCATTTTTTTTGGTAAATATATTTTGAATAGGACAGATAAACTGTTGATGAAATGGTAAAAACGAAAAATGCCACGTATGAAACTGCGGCATTTTTCAGATATCGAAAGGAATTCTATTCATTATTACATTCCCGGAATTAAGGGACGTGCAATAGCTTCGCGAAAAGGCCAGGGAATTGATGCCAACACTATCATCAAAGCAATTAAAAAGAACCAGAATGCTTTTTTGTATTTAACGGCATCGGCTATTGATTTTTTTGCCTGGCCGCGGCCGATGGTTATCAGTACAACGGCAAGGATCATCATAGTCGGATGTTCAACCCAGTAAAAACGGAAGAAAGCATCTTTCATTACTGAGGTGCCTTCAGGCAGGGTAGCTGTAAACATACCAAAACGTCCGAACAACAGCAGAATTAAACCAACCAGCAACGTGGTATGTGTCGTGATCATAGTGAACAACCATAATTTTTTATCACCGGCCGACAGCGTTTTATTGCCCTTCCAGCCCGAATAACTTTTAACGATGGATGCCAGTAAAAGCACCAGCAGTATCCAGCGCAAATAACTATGAAGTATAACTAAAGCATTCATATATGTGATTTGGCGCAAAGCTAAAGGCTGGTCGTTGAAATGCGAAATTTTTAAAACCCACAACTTAGAACTCAGCGCACCAGTCGGCAATAAAAATATTGGTGTCGCGGGTGCCCCCATTATTGCGGTTACTGCAGAACACGATCTTTTTTCCGTTGGGGCTGAACATGGGAAAGGCATCGAACCCTTTATCGCGGCTGATCTTTTGTAAC
>Ga0114129_10001432_pt1 | contig 32213 bp, 19 predicted proteins | sample RhiMetdeltSRZDD1_FD_80071 | JGI IMG/M metagenome (GOLD analysis project Ga0114129, IMG submission 80071) | Populus rhizosphere microbial communities from Tennessee, USA - Rhizosphere MetaG P. deltoides SRZDD1 (version 2) (version 2) | ecosystem: Host-associated > Plants > Roots > Rhizosphere >...
ATCCCTGATCCCTGATCCCTGATCGTGAATCCCTAATCGTCGGATCACCGAATCGTCGGTTCAGTGAGCCCACTGATGCTGGATTCAAGGATTGTCCGATTCACGATGAGGGATTAGTGATGAGGGATTCATTCATTCTGCGCGCAGCGCGACCATGGGATCGACGCGCGACGCGCGGCGCGCGGGTAGGTACGCCGCGAACGTCGCCACCGCGATCAGTGCGCTGGTCGCGGCGCCGATGATCATCGGATCGGTGGCCTCCAGGCCGAACAGCAGCCCTGAAATCTGGCTCGAGGCGATGCGTGCTACAGCCAATGCGGCTGGCACGCCGACGAGAATCCCGATCCCGACCAGCAGCCACGCCTCGCGTACGACCAACCACACGACGTCGGAGCGCCGGGCGCCGAGCGCCATGCGTACGCCCATCTCACTCGTCCGCTGAACCATCGCGAAAGCGAGCAGCCCGTAGAGGCCGACGCACGCCAGGAGCAGCGCAAGCCCGCCGAACAGGCTCGAGAGCAGCGCGATCAGCCGCTGCTGCACCAGCGCAGCGCCCATTTCTTCTTCGAGCGTGTGGACGTCGAACATCGGCATCGAGGGATCGACTGAGGCGACCTGCTCGCGGATGCGCTGGACGACTTCGGCCGGGTTCCCGGTGACACGCACGTGCAGCACCATTTGTCCTCGACCAGTACTGGTCTGCAGGAACGTCATGTAAATGAGCGACCGAACCTCTCCACGCGGATTGCTGTAACGTGAATCCTTCACGACTCCGACGATCGTGAATGGCTCCGTCGGCGGGGGCGGATTGTTCTGGGAACTGAGCAGACGAGCGCGGCGCCCCGTGTAGCACGGCTTGCCAAGTGGATTCTCGCCCGCGGGAAAGACCTGCCGGACGAACGCCTCGTTGACGATGCACACACCAGGCGAGGTTTCCGTGAGATCTGACGTGCCGAAGTCACGACCGCTGGCGAATGGCGTGCCGATCGTCGCAAAGTAATTCGGGTAGACCATCAGCATCGGGATTCGAACCTGTTCGCCCGACGCAAGACGCACGGGCGCGCCCGCGGTGGAGGTCGGCTGCGTGGGTGTGCCGTTCGCCATGCTGGCGAGGCGTACGTTCGGAGTCTCCTGGGCTCTCCGGATCAGTTCGAGGTAGGTCCGATCCAGCCGCTCGGTCGTTCCCGGAATATTTCTTTGATCGCTGCCCTTCGGCTCCACCCGCAGAATCAGCACGCTCTGACGCAAGGCGGCCGTATCGTCGCCGTTGAGTTTCTGGAGGCTCCGCACGAACAGTCCTGCACCAACGAGCAACAACAGCGACAGCGCGAGTTGAGCGATCGACAGTATCCGGCCCGGTCTCAGCCCGCGCGTGAGCGCGGTGCGTACGCCCTTCAACGCTGACGTCAGATCAACCTGGGTTGCGCGCCACGCTGGTGCAAGACCGAAGAGGCTGCCCGTCGCGATGGAGACTGCCACGGTGAACGACAGGATTCGGACATTGGGCGCGAGGTCCAGCGCGATCGCGTTCCGCCCCCACGACATGTAAGCCACGAGGAGTTGCGTCGTCCATCGCGCCACAACCAGGCCGAACACGCCTCCAATCGCGGCCAGGACGATGCTTTCGACGAGCAGCTGGCGAATCAGTCGCGGGCGACGCGCGCCCAGAGCCAGACGCATCGCGAACTCGGGCCGGCGAGCGGCTGCGCGCGCCAGGAGCAGGTTCGCGGTGTTGGCGCACGCCGTCAGCAGCACGACGCCAACCATGGCGAGCAGGATCGCGAGGGGTCGGGAGAACTGACGGCGCAGATCGGATAACGTCGTTGCGGGAGTGAGCACGAGTCGCACCGGTGGACCTTGAGGACCTCCCTTCGGATCACGCATTTGCGGCGGCTGCGCCGCTCGCAACGCAGCGTCCATCGCCGCTGCCGCCTGATCCGCGCTGAAACCCGGATTCGTCCGCGCGATTGCTTCAACCCAGCTGCGGTTCACGATCGGGTTTTCCAGCAGGTTCTCGAACGACGGCATGACGGTCGGTTGCATCATGATCGGCATGAAGATGTCGGGAGCTGTCCCGACCTTCACCCCGAAGAACTCGGGCGGCGTGACGCCGATGATGGTGAACGGCATCGCCGAGAGCCGGACGGTGCGGCCGAGCACGCGCGGATCACCGGCGAATCTCCGCTGCCAGTACCCGTAGCTGAGCATCGCAACCGGATGTCCGTTGGGTACGCGGTCGTCATCGCGTCCAATCGCCCGGCCGATGATCGGATTCACGCCGAGCAGCGAGAAGTAGTCGCCGGACACGAGCTGGCCCTGGATGCTCGGTTCGGGTGGACCATCGACGCTGATGTTGATCGGAGCTGACGTGTATCCGGCGATACGCGCCATCGTGCTCTCGCGGAGCAGCTTGAAATCGTTGTAGTTGAACCCGGTCCCGACGTCCTCACCCTGTTGTCGCCCGATGTCGAGCAGGTGCTGCGGATCCTCAATGGGCAGCAATCGCCACATGACCGCGTCCATCAGCGTGAAGATGGCCGTGTTTGCCCCGATTCCCAACCCGAGCGACAACACGACAGCTGCCGTGAACCCCGGGCTCTTCCCGAGCAATCGAATCGCGTAAACACAGTCGCTCCACATGGCGCACTCCCGTTACGGCGTAAGACGAACGCCGCGGTCGTTTTGATGGTCGCGATGGTGGCATCACCAACGAAATCGACCGGCGGCGCGTCTGAAAGGGCAATGCGCGACGACCTGAAAGCGGCTCTTCGATCTCTACGCTCGTCCAGGACCTTCGCCGCGGTAGCGTTGACCGTGCTCGCACTCGGCATTGGCGCCAGCACAGCCATCTTCTCGGTCGTGGACGCCGTGGTCCTCCGCGGGCTTCCGTTCGACGAGCACGATCGACTCGTCGCCGTCGGCGAACGACGGCCGCCAGGTCCGCTCGACACGACGATCGACCCGCAGGCCATTTCCAGCATCGCCGCGCCGAACTACCTGGACTGGACCGCCCAGCAGCAAGTGTTCGAGTCGATGGCGGCGATCGTCGGTCCGCCCTTCAGTTCGTTCACCCTTCGAGAGCCCGGCGGTGAGCCCGAAGATCTCGTGGGGTTTCGCGTGACCGCCGATTTTTTCAAGGTGCTCCGGATCCGTCCGGCACTCGGCCGCGCATTCACGTCCGAGAACGAAGTCGAGGGACGTCATCGCGTCGTCGTGCTCAGCGACGCGTTCTGGCAACGCCGCTTCGGCGGGAATCACGACATCATCGGTCGAACGATTGCGCTCGACGACGGGGCGTCCGAGGTCATCGGAATCCTGCCTCCGGACGTGACGTACCCCGTCGGTGCCATCCGCTCCACCGATGTCTTTGCTCCCTACGTCATCCCGGCGAGAGAGCGCATCAGAGACCCAAACGGGCGCGTGATGATCATGCGCTGCATCGCACGGCTGAAGCCCGGCGTCTCGATCGCACAGGCACAGGCACAGATGGATCAGATCGCGGCGGCCCTGGAGAAGGCGAACCCCGCGTGGAACAAGGACAACACGGTGGGTGTGCGGCTACTCCGCGACTACCTCGTCGGCGCCCGCACGAAATCGTGGCTGCTGATGCTGCTCGGAACGGTCGCGATGGTCCTGCTGATCGCGTGCGCGAACGTCGCCAACCTGCTGCTCGCGCGCGCCAGCGCGCGCGAGCGCGAAGTGGCCGTCCGAGCGGCGCTTGGCGCGAGTCGGTGGCGTCTCGTCCGGCAGCTCATGGTAGAGAGCCTCGTTCTCTCAGCAGCCGGAACGGTGATCGCGATGCTGCTTGCCTGGTGGGCCGTGGGGACCCTGCGAAACTCGATGCCGGAAGGGGTCGCGCGAGTCGCGGCAATCGCAGTCAACATGCGAGTGTTCGCCGCAGCGTCGGGTCTCGCAGTGGTGTGCGCGCTCCTGTTTGGAGTCGTTCCGGCCCTGCAGCAGTCGCGGCCCGATCTGAACACCGCATTGAAGGACACGACGCGCGGCACGAGTGCTGGACGCGGACGGCAGCAGGCACGAGGGGCCCTGGTCGTCGTCGAGGTAGCGCTTGCGGTCGTTCTCCTCGTGGGAGCGGCGCTCTTCATCGGCAGCTTCCTCGCGTTGATGCGAATCGACCCGGGGTTCAGCATCGAGCGTGTGCTCGTGGCTCAGGTCTTTCCGCGTGGCGATCTCGGCAAACGTGCGCCCGAGATTGGAACTGCGCTGGCACAAATCATCGAACGCGTCAGCCAGATTCCCGGTGTCGTGAGCGCCTCGGCGATCTTCGGAGGTCTGCCGCTTCGTACGGGCACGTTCATCACGAACATCAGCGTGCCGGGCAAACAGCTTGCGGGCAGTGACGCGGACATCAGCCTCCGAGTGGTGACCACTCGATACCACGAAACGCTGAGGATCCCGCTCGAGCGTGGCCGCCTGTTCGAGGCCACCGATCAGACCGGAAGCGCGAGCGTCGCGATCATGAATGAATCGGCGGCCAGGAAATATTTTCCCTCCGAGGATCCGGTCGGACGCACGATCAACATCAGCAACGAGGCACGCACGATCGTCGGCGTCGTAGGTGATATCCATCAAAGCAGCCTTGAGACCGCCCCACGCGCGGAGGCTTACATCCCGATGGCGCAGGCGCGGGCATTCGGGGGAGACCTTGTGGTCCGCACCAGTGCCGATCCACATGACGTGCTGCCTGCCGTCAGAACTGCGGTAGCGGCGGTTCTGCCCAACGTGCCGCTGCGCAACGTGATGACGATGGAAGAGCTCCTGGCTCGGCAGGTCGCTCAGCGCCGTCTGAACATGCTGTTGCTTGGCCTGTTCGGCCTGCTCGGCCTCGTGATCTCCGGCGTTGGCATCTACGGCGTCGTCGCGTATCTCGTGTCTCAACGAACCCGCGAGATTGGCGTCCGGATGGCGCTTGGCGCAACCGGACCGAACGTCGTCTGGATGGTCCTCGGCAACATCTCCGGACTCATCGTCGCGGGCCTCACGGTCGGCAGTGTGGGCGCCTGGAGTCTGCAGGCAACGGCGCAGAAGTTCCTGTTCGGTCTGGAAGCGACCGATCTCCGCGCCTTTGCTGCAGCGCTCGTGTTGCTCGCCTCTGCGGCGCTGATCGCTGCCGCCGTCCCTGCAAAGCGCGCCGCACGCGTGGACCCGATGGTCGCGCTTCGAGCCGAGTAGCCGAGGTCGATCAACGATCTTCCGAGGTTGTGCGTCCATTAGTCCTACAGAGAAGGGTAAAAAGGGAAAAGGGAAAAGGGAAAAGGGCAAGGAACAAGGCAAAAGGGACACGCGAACACGCGACCGGTTCAGGGCTCTGATGAGAACAGACTCCCTCGGCGAATTCGAGCAATGCCTGCTGCTCGCGGTGGTCCACCTCGGCGCTGACGCGTACGGCGTGACCATCCGGCAGGCCGTCGAATTGCGAACCGAGCGCGAAATCGCGATCGGGGCGCTCTACACGTCGCTGGACCGACTCGAGCGGAAGGGGTACCTGCGTTCGAAGATGTCCGATCCGACACCGCAACGAGGCGGACGATCGAAACGCTTCTTCACGTTGACGGCTGCGGGCGCCACGGCACTGCGCCAGTCGCGCGAACGGCTCACCCGAATGTGGGAGGGCCTTTCGCCCGATCTGCGGAGGTCACGCTCGTGACCCTCCGGCCACCGCGGCTCGCACAGTTTTTGATGGCACGGTCGCTCAGCAAGTCCGACCGCGACGCGATTCTCGGTGATCTGTCGGAGGAGTTCACGACGCGTGCGTTCTCATCTGGCGCACGCGAGGCACGCCGATGGTACGTGCGTCAGGTTCGACGGTCGATCGGCCCGAACGTGCGACGCCGGGTGACCGACTTGCTGTTCCGTCGGGCGATCGGCGCGCCAAACCGACGCGGTCTTTCCTCAGTGGAGGCGCTTATGACGGACCTGCGGGATGCAGTTCGTTCGCTTCGCGCGACGCCTGGGCTCACGATCGTCGCTCTCGTCGTGCTCACGCTGGGAATCGGCGCGACGACGGCAATCTTCTCGGTTGTGGACGCCGTTGTCCTGCGGCCGCTTCCGTTCGACGAGCCGGATCGGCTCGTCGCCGTCGGAGAACGGACCACACCCCGGAAGAGTCCGCCGGGCGGAAAAGCAGCAGCGCCGCTTCCCGGACCCGACATGTCGCGCGATCCGGAAGCGCTTGTACGCGTTCAACCACAAAACTACCTGGACTGGGTCGCACAGCAGCAAGTGTTCGAGTCAATCGCCGCCTTTGCCGACAACGGGGCGTTCACGCTTCGGGTGCCGGACGCGCCTCCCGAAGATCTGGTCGTGCAGCAGGTAACCGCATCCTTCTTCGACGTCCTGCGCGTCCGCCCTCTCCTCGGCCGATCGTTCACAGCGGAGAACGAGGTCGATGGGCGCGATCGAGTCGCCATCCTGAGCGACGCAGTCTGGCGGAGCCATTTCGGCGGAAATCGCGACATCATCGGGCGCACGATTCCAGTCAACGACGGCAACTACGAAGTTCTCGGCGTCATGCCACCCGACGTGACGTATCCCGTCGCCGCCGTGCGCTCCACCGATGTGTTCGTTCCGTACGTCGTCCCCGCGAACCAACGAGTTCGCGGCAGGGGGTTCAGCTCGTATCTCCAGGTCATTGCGAGGTTGACACCTGGTGTGTCGATCGCTCAGGCGCAAGCGCAGATGGATCAGGTCGCTTCCGCGATCGAGCAAGCGAACCCCGTCTGGGCAAAGAACTTGAAGATTGGAGTGCGGCCTCTGCGTGACCACCTCGTGGGCGCGAGCACGCGATCGTGGATGCTGATGCTGCTCGGCGCGGTGGGGATCGTGCTGCTCATCGCCTGCGCCAACGTCGCGAACCTGCTGTTGGCGCGGTCGAGCGGTCGCGAGCGCGAGATGGCGGTCCGCGCCGCGCTCGGTGCAGGTCGCTCGCGCCTCGTTCGTCAGCTGATGGTCGAAAGCCTGGTCCTCTCGATAACCGGCACGCTGTTGTCAGTCGTCCTTGCGTGGTGGGCCATCCACGTTCTTCGCGGTGCCATGCCCGAGGATGTGGCACGAGTCGGCGCGATCGGGCTCAATCTGCGGGTCCTCGTTGCCGCCGCGGGATTGGCACTCGGAACCGGATTTCTCTTCGGTGTAATTCCCGCGCTGCAATTGTCGAAGACCGGTCTGACCAATTCTCTGAAAGACAGCACGCGCGCTGCCAGTGCCGGTCGTGGACGTCAGCGACTGCGCGGCGTGCTGGTCGTCGCCGAGGTCGCGCTCGCGGTCGTCCTCGTCGTCGGCGCGGCGCTCTTCATCGGCAGCTTCATCGCGCTGATGCGCGTCGATCCCGGCTTCAACCCTGACCATGTCCTCACGGTCGACGTCTGGCCACGCGCACAACCCGATCAGCGCCCGCCGGATCGCGCGCAGTCGTTCAACGACATCGTCGATCGCATCGGCCATGTGCCGGGTGTCGTCCATTCGTCGATGATCGCGAACGGCATGCCGCTCGGCGTGCGGATGCGCATCGATCGCCTCGTCGTTCCGGGCAGGACGATTGACGGAGACGACAGCGTCAGCGTGAAAGTGGTGACGAACGACTACCACCGCGCGCTGCAGATTCCGGTCAGGAGCGGCCGGTATTTCGGTCCGTCCGAATACCGCGGCGGCGCGAACGCGATGATCATCAACGAATCGACGGCCAGGACGTTCTTCGCCGGCGAGGACGCCGTCGGGCACGTTGCCAGAATCGACAAAAAGGATTGGACAATCGTCGGTGTCATCGGCGACGTGCACCACTCGAGCCTCGAGACGGCTCCCCGCACTGAAGTGTACCTGCCGATGTCACAGAGCGAAGCCAACTCGGGACAGCTGGTCATCCAGACGCGCGACGATCCGTACACCGTGCTTCCGCTGGTCAAGGCTGCAGTCTTTGCCGTGCTGCCTGACGTACCCGTGCGCGACGTAAAGACGATGGAAGAACTAGTGGCGCGCCGTACGGCTCAACGCCGGCTGAGCATGCTGATGCTCAGCCTCCTCGGATTGCTCGGTCTGGTGATTTCCGCTGCCGGCATCTACGGCGTGCTCGCGTACGTCGTATCTCAGCGGACGCGGGAGATTGGCGTCCGCATGGCGCTCGGTGCAACACGGTCGAGAGTCGTCGCAATGGTGCTGCTCAACGCGTGCGTGCTGGTGGCGGTTGGCCTCGCGATCGGCGGAGTGGGGGCGCGGTATTTAGGCGCAACCGCGAGGACGTTCCTGTTCGGACTGCAACCGAGCGATCCACGCGCCTTCGCGGCAGCGCTGCTGACGCTCTCGATTGCGGCATTGATTGCCAGTGTAATCCCTGCGCACCGCGCGGCGACGGTCGATCCAATCGTCGCCTTGCGCGCCGAGTAGAGTCCGGCTTCAGCCGGACGCGTGGTGTCCGGCTTTAGCCGGACCCGTTATCGAAATGCGATCCGGACACCGACTTGGGCCGTCCGTCCCGCGCCGAAATGGGTTCCGCTGAACGGATTGCCGAAGTTGTACGCGAACGGGCGATCGGCGAGGTTCAGCACGGACAGCCGCAGGCTGACCTCGGCGTGACGGATGCGGAATACGCGCTTTGCAGCCATCAGATCGAAGAGCAGCCGCGGCTTGACCCGGCGTCGTTCGAAGTCGACGAGGTCGGCGCCGGGCCGTTCGCGGAGGTCGTCCACGCTCTCGTCACCGACGTCCAACGGCGTGCCGCTCTCATACCGGCCAGTGAGCGATCCCCAGAATCCACGACGATCGTGGTCGTAGGTGAGACCAACCGCTCCGACGTTCCGCTGATCATGATCCGGCGTGAAGCGCGTACCTGGACCGATGTCGAGCAGATCGTCTTCGAGAAACAGCCCGCCTGTAATCGGACCGAACTGGACGACGCGTGAGTTCGTGTAGCTCGCGTACCCCGACCAGCCGCGCGTCCGCGGAACTTCGAGCCGGACGTCGATTCCCGCGGCGCGTCCCTTGGCCACCGTATTCGGAAAGATGATCGTCGTCCCGAAGAACACGTTCGGATCTGCCGCATTCGTGATCCAGCGCCGCCAGTACGACACGTCCAGACGGACCGTCTTCGCCAACACCTGGTTGACGGCGACCTCGAGTGCGGATTGACGCTCAGGATGGAGCTCGGCTCCGCCCGCACCGATGTCGGAGACGAATGGCGACAGATCTTGCGCCTGTTGTGACGAGGCTAGCAGCAGGTTCTCCGGTTGCGGCGGCTGAAAGAAGCGATCGAAGCTCCCGCGGACCGTCGTCTGCGAAGCTGGAAACAGGAACGCAGCGCCGATCCGCGGACTCACCTGGGACGATCGGACCAGCATCCGACTCCAGTCGGCCCGCACGCCAAGATCGATGGTCAGTCGATCGAGTCCACGAATCGAATCCTGAACGAACATCGAAAGGAGCGCGGGGCGTGCCGTGTCGTGGAATCGAAACGGATCGTCTTCCGTGTGCGCAATCGCCGCGTCGCTGAGACCGGCTTCGACCGCCGCCGCGGCATCCGTTACCGCGAACGCGAACGCCTCGCGAAGCCTGAGCGACGCCGCTTCGCCCCCGAACTTCAGCAGGTGTCTGCCGCGCTGATGCGTCACGCTCGCGAGCAAGCCGAATCTGTGAACCGAGCGATCGGCGTTCGTGAGAAGTGCAAACGCGTCCTCGCCGCTATCGAGCGCCGCCGATCCGAACCGATGGTATCCGGCGATTTGCGACACCGTCCCGTCCGACCACGCGCGTTGCCAGGACACGCTTTGCCAGTGTTGTCGAAGCCGCTGCCGCTGGGCCTGGTGCGCTGCCTCCTCGCTCTCGTCATTCGGGACGTCGAAGTCCGATCGGCCGAAGCCAGTCACAGTGGTGAGCGTGCTCCGAGGCGACAGACTCCAGCCGAACTGGGCGCCGCCGCTCCAGGTCGTGCCCTGATTGTGAAAGTTGTCGGGGTGGACGGGATCGAGAAAGCGCGCCGAGGATTGGCGCGCGAGGCCCACGGTCAAGGCTGTCGTGCCCGACAGGGGACCGCCGGCGACGCTCGACACGTCGCGAGTCGCATCTCCTCCTGCGTTGAAGTCGAACGTGCCCGTCCACGCGTCCGCAGTTCGCGTCGCCGATCGCACCTCGATCACGCCGCCGGATTTGAACCCGTACTCGGGCGGCACGTAGCCGGTGACGACGTTCACTGAGTCGATCATCGCGGGATCGGGCGCAACGCCGAACAATCCGTCGAGCCGCTCGTACACGGGAACACCGTCGATCACGTACAGGAATCCGTCGTCTACGCCGCGGACGTGCAGCAGCCCGTTGTCCTCGGTCGCCCATCCAGGCGTCGTCGCGATCGCGTCCTGCAGGCCGCGGCTTCGGAGGCGGGCTGGTGCGCGGCGGACGCTCTCGCCCGCAAGCGTCACGCGCGTGGTCGTCGAGACGGGTCCGGCCTCCTCGCCACGAACGATCACCTGCTCAGATGCGACAGCGGTGACGCGCAGATCAATCCTCACTGGAAGCGCGGTCGAGATCGTGATCGTCTGGACGATGGCATGCAGCGGTGGTGCGTCTGCACGAAGCGAGTACGTTCCCGGCGCGATCTCAGCCAACTGGAAAACGCCGTTCCGCACGGTGGTCGACTTGACCGCATTTCCGAGCGGATCGAGCAATGTGACGACGGCTTCGTCGACAGGTCGATCGTCGGGCCCGATCACGGCGCCGTGGATGATGCCTTGCGCGATCTGCGCGGGGGCATCGGCAACCGTGAAAAAAGCGACCAGAGCGAATACCGGCGCCGACGACATACCGAGATTCTACGCCAGCGATTCTGGGCAACTGGACTGGTGCGTCCGCGAGACGGAATGTGTACGGTGAAACCGTCATTCCGCGCGCGGCGCGAATCTTGCCCCGGCTGCGACGTCGAAGTTCTGGACGATCCACACATCCGATCGCGACGAGTAGACGGCGCACACGAATCGACGTCCGTCGGGGAACATCCCAATGCCGCCGACTTCGTCGAACGGCAGCTCGACGACCGTCGTCGGTTGACCGCCGTCCAAAGGCACGCTCAGAATCTTCACTTCGGTGACCGTCTCGCCGAAAGCCGCCGAGAGGCCGCGATGCGCTGCGCGTTTGCTGTCGAGCGCGTGAATCGAGGCGCCATCGATCGACCAGCCAATTGGCAGCAGGTTCGCCGTTCCCTCGATTGGTGTCTCGCGAGCGGTCCGAAGATCGATCAGCCACAGACCTCGCTTCTGCGGGCGATTCCAGTACAGCATGAGTCGCGTTCCGTCGGGCGAATGCTTCGAGCGCATCAGCAGGCGTTCTCCGGTGTGTTCGCGTGGTCGGTCTGGGACATGAGGGTTGGAGAGAGATCGGCGCTCCGGCGTGTGAACGGGCTCATGGTGAGTGGCGAGTTCTTTCAGGTGCTCGGGATTCAGCCCTGGCGCGGACGGGTGATCGAGCCGGCGGACGAGACCGCGTGCCCGGCGCGTCGCGTCGTCCTCAGTCACAGCTTCTGGCAGGGTGAGTTCGGCGGTCGTGAGATCGGTCGCGATTCGAAGCTGATCCTGAACGGCGATCGTCATGAGGTCCTCGGCGTGACGCCCCCGGGATTCTTCGGACTTGCGGTGGGCGAGAGCTTCGACGTCGCGATTCCGCTCTGCCGTCGAGAGGATGCGCGGCGCGATGTACTCGACGTATCGGTCATGGGACGTCTCCGGCCGGACTGGACGCTCGATCGCGCGTCCGCTCATCTCGACGCGCTCAGCGCCGGCATCTTCGAGGCGATGGCGCCGGCTGGATACAGCACGCGCTCGACCGAACGATTCAAAGCGTTTCGACTCGGGGCGTACTCCGCAGCGACGGGTGTCAGCTCTCTTCGAAACCGATACGATGCCTCCCTGAAATTGCTCCTCGCGATCACCGGTCTCGTGCTGCTGATTGCGTGCGTGAACCTTGCGAATCTGCTCCTGGCCCGCGCGGTCGCACGGGATCGGGAGGTCTCGGTGCGGCTGGCGCTCGGCGCGTCGCGCACGAGGCTCCTGCGACAATTTCTCGCTGAAAGCTGTCTGCTCGCAGCGACTGGAGCAATCCTGGGCGTCGCGCTGTCGCAGGTTCTGAGCCGTGCGCTGCTCCGGTCGATTGCGACCACCGAAGAAACACCCGCTCTCCCGCTTTTCGCCGAGCTGGCGTGTGCTCGTCTTCACGGTGGTCATCGCCGCGGCAACCTGCATGGTCTTCGGCATGGCGCCGGCCGTCCGCGCGACGCGCATCACGCCTGCAATGGCGTGGGGCCGCGGGATGACGGCAAGCCGGGAACGATTCTCGATCACACGAATCATCGTCATGACGCAGATTGCGCTGTCACTCGTGTTGCTCGTGGCGGCGCTGCTCTTCGTTCGCAGCTTTCGCAACCTCATGACGTTCGATCCGGGAATGCGTCAGGCGGGAATCACTTTCGGCTTCTTGAGACTGCCACTGACCGCACTGCGGCATGAGTAGACTCACGGATTGCCGAGCGCGGGCTGAAGCCCTACAGCTCTCGTGACGCGAATTCCTCTATCGGCCATCGGCACGACGCGCCCAGAGCCGATCAAGAAATACTTCCAGCGACGATCTGCCACTGATTGTTCGTCTTCAACCACACCCGCATGAACTTCAGCCTAACGACGCCCTGCGGCCCTTCGTAAACACCCTTGCACGTGACGACAGCGGCGGTGCCGTGATCGATGATGGTCATGTCGCTCATCTCGACGCGCGTGAATTTGGGCCCAGCGCCTGGCCGGTGCGCTTGAACGATCTGCGACTTCGCGATGGCTGAGTGGCCATCCTGCGAGATGAGCACGGCGTTATCGGCGAGATGGGTTTCGAAGAATTTCGCATCCGGGCCAACCTCCGCCTGCCGGAGTTGTTCTTCGAGCGCAGCAATTTCAGCCTGGACGGAACTGGCCTGAGCTGTACTCATACGCACCTCCACAGGTTGGTCTTCTTCTCGAACATGGCGTTTGTCCGCTGCAATCTGCCGGCCACAGATCTCGCGCGTGACGCTACTCGCGCAGCACTTCCTTCAGCGCTCGAGTCGCGGCGAAGTACCCGCACATGCCGTGCACGCCGACTCCCGGAGGCGTCGACGCCGAACACATGTACAGGCCGCGAACGGGCGTCGAGTACGTCCGCCATGTCGGACGTGTGAACAACTGTCGGAGATCGCTCGCGCCCGCGCCGATGTCTCCTCCGACGAGGTTCGCGTTGTGTCGTTCGAAATCGGCTGGACGCCTGATCGACCTGGATAGCACGCGTTCGCGAAATCCGGGCGCGAAGCGCTCGATCTGCCGCTCGATCCGATCGAGCATGTCGACCTCCGACCCGTGCGGCACGTGACAGTACGCCCAGGCCGTGTGACGACCGTCCGGCGCGCGCGACGGATCGAACCGCGTCGGCTGGGTCAGCAGCACGAACGGGCGCTCGGTGATCCGTCCCTCCCACGCGTCCCGCTCCGAGCGCGCGAGCTCCTCGACCGTTGCGCCCAGATGGACCGTCCCTGCTTCGGCGCACTCGGCCGCACGCCATGGAATGGGCGCATCCAGCGCCCAATCGACTTTGTACGTCCCCATTCCGTAACGGTAACGTTCGAGTTTGCGCCGGTACCAGCCGGGCAGACGATGGCCGGCGACGCCAAGGAAGGGCTTCGGCGAAAGATCGCACAGAATGGCCTTCGCTCGCGGCAGCTCGTCGACAGACGTGACCGCATGGCCGACGACAATCGTACCGCCGAGCGACTTCAAGTGGTCGGCGAGCGCGTCCGCGAGGCGCTGCGCGCCGCCTCTTGGCATGACCCACCCGGCAACGTGCGCCATGACGTTCAGCACGAGCCCAATTCCGGCTGTCGGCAGGCGATCGAGCGGCAGCATGCCGTGGGCACACAGGCCCGCGAACAGCGCTTGCGTACGCGGCTCCACGAAAACGCGAGCGAGCCCCTCGGCCGAACGCATCGCGTGGAATCCGAACTTCGCCATGGCGACCGGATGTCGCGGCCATGCGACGGGCCCCAGCACCGATCTCTCGATTCTCGACCACCTGTCAGCGACCGTTCCCACGAGGGCCCGATATGCGGCCGCATCGCGTCCGAGCCGCGCGGCTGTGCGTTCGACCGAGCGATAAATCACCGCGCAACTCCCATCGTCGAACGGGTGCGCGAGCATTACGGGCGGCTCGATCCATTCGAGCCCGTGCGACGCAAGAGGCAGCGTCCGGAACAGTGGTGACGCAACCGCCATGGGGTGGATCGCCGAGCAGACGTCGTGAACGAAACCGGGCAGCGTCAGTTCCGCGGATCGCAAGCCGCCGCCAACCGTCGAATCCGCTTCGAAAACCGTGACGCTGCGGCCGGCGCGCGCAATCACAATCGCCGCCGCCAGCCCGTTCGGTCCCGAGCCGACTACAATGGCGTCCGGTTCCTTCATTGCTTCAGCATATGTCGTGGTCGTGGCCTTCCGACGTGGCGACTCATGAGTGACGGAACCAGGTCGTACTGGACGTCACGGTTCGTTTTCGAGCGGGCGCTCGCCTTCATCTACCTCATCGCGTTCCTGTGTGCCGCAAACCAGTTCGTGCCGCTCGCCGGGGAGCGCGGACTCCTTTCACTGACCGAGTTCGTGCGTGACGTGCCGTTTCGCGCCGCTCCCAGCTTGTTCTTCTACGCTCCGACGGATTCCGCCCTTCGAGTGGCAGCGTGGCTTGGGATCGTCCTGTCATGCGTTCTGCTGACGGGCCTAATCCGGCGGTTCGCCATTCCGACTGGCGTCGCGTGGTGGGTGCTCTGGGTCCTGTATCTCTCGTTTGTGAACGTCGGACAGACGTTCTACGCGTTCGGATGGGAATCGCTGCTCCTCGAGGCAGGGTTCTTCGCGATGTTCCTTGGCAGCAGCACGTCGACTCCCAGCGCGCCTCTGAACTGGATTTATCGCTGGATGTTGTTCCGGGTGATGTTCGGCGCGGGTCTCATCAAATTGCGTGGTGACGCATGCTGGCGCGACCTCACGTGCCTGCATTACTACTTCGAGACCCAGCCCATCCCTAACATGCTCAGCTGGTATTTTCACTGGCTGCCGGCGGGCGTTCACCGCGCCGGCGTACTCTTCAATCACGTCGCCGAGCTGGGCGTTCCGTTCGCGTACTTCACCCCCCAGCCGGTGGCTTCGATTGCTGGCCTGATCACAATCGCGTTCCAATCAACGCTGATCGTTAGCGGCAATCTGTCGTGGCTGAATTGGATAACGATCGTTCTCTGCATCTCAACACTCGACGACCGTTGGTTCAGGTGGGTTCCAATCACCCGACCCACACTCCATGAACCGTCGACTGCGCATCGCGTGATGACTTACATCGTCGTCGCCGTCGTAGCAATACTGAGCGTCGGACCCGTGATCAACATGCTCTCGCCCGGACAGCTGATGAACTATTCGTTCAATCCAATTCATCTCGTGAACACGTACGGCGCGTTCGGAAGCATCACGCGGACGAGAAACGAAATCGTTATCGAAGGCACCGACGCTGCGACGATTACGCCAGATTCCGTATGGCGTGAATACGAATTCAAGGGGAAGCCAGGCGATCCGGCACGGCAGCCGTCACAGATCGCGCCGTATCACCTGCGGCTGGATTGGCTGATGTGGTTTGCGGCGATGTCGCCTCCCTCGGAGCATCCGTGGTTCCCGCAGCTGATGGTCAAGTTGCTGGAGGGGGATCCGGCGACGCTCGGACTTCTGCGCACGAACCCGTTCCCTGATCGCCTTCCTCACTACGTGCGCGCGCACTACTACGAATACAGGTTCACAACGCCGCAGCAGCGCCGGGAGACGGACCGCTGGTGGAATCGACAGTTGCTTGGTGAGTACGTGGCGCCGGTCGCGTTGACCGCGGGTGGGCACCTCCGGGGGAACGATAGAGAGGTGCACGGAATGTCCGAGCAACGGCTGAGGTCCGGTCTTATACTTGATCGGTGACTCCTCCCAGTAATCGACCACCCGCCGATCGTGCCGCGACTGTTCCCGCAGCGGTGGCGCCGAGCCGTCACGGCCGGTGGCGCTTGTTCACGGCCGTCGGCGGCGGGCTCGCGCTCGCCGTTGTTGCGGGCACGCCAACCGCCCGCGCGGCATGGCAGGAGCTCGCGCTGTTTCTGAGCCTTCAGGGGCGGCCGGAGCCGGCTTCGGCAAACGTGCTGTCGGAGCATGAAATCGAAGTTCTCGATCGGATGTCTCCACAGAATCAGGCGGAGCTCCTCCTCGAGCGATCGATCAACCACTACCGTGGCGCGAACGATCAGATTGCGGCGCGCGTCGCAAGCTGGCGCGGAAAGATCAAGCTCGATGCGCGCTTGAACGGCCTGTTCACGACTGCGCTCAATTCGGGTGACCTTCGCGTACGGGCGGCGGCAATCGAAGTCGACCTCGCGGCGCGCGATCGCGAGAAATCATCGGCGACCGTGGACCGCCTCGAGCCGGACGCGCGTGAGGGCGAACAGGGACCGCGCGCGAACGCGCTCTGGGACATCGCGCTTCTCGGCAACCGGGGCATCGAGCCGGAACGGGCCGCGCAGATCCTGATCGCGGCGGTGGACGATGCGAATGTCAACATCCGGTACTGGGCCGTCGAAGGGCTGGCGTATCTCGGGACCGATGAAACGATCGCGCCGCTGCTCGACGTGTTCCATCACGATCCATCGCCCATGATTCGCGAAAGGGCGGCGTGCGGCCTCGCGCAGTCCGGGATGTTGAGCGAGAAGCAGCGACGGAAGGCCGTACCGCACCTGCTCGATTTTGCCGACGATCCGTCGCTCGATCCTGAAACGCGCAAGTGGGTGTTCCAGGCGCTGCGAGACATCACCGGACAAACCCTGCCGCACGACTCCGCCGCGTGGAGAACGTGGTACAACTCGGGTGGTGCGCGCTTCAATCCGGTCACGCGCGACTCGATGTAATACGCTCTCGGTCACTGTTGTCCTCACGATCTCCCACGGAGCGTAACCCATGAGACTCGTTCGCCTGATTACCAACTTCGGCGTCGTCGTCTGCCTCCTCGGAGTCGGCCGTCCGACTGCCGCGCAACTCGCGTCACGCCCCGCGGAAGAATGGATCAAGACCCTCGAGGGACCGGCGCGCGTCGCGTCGCTCAAGATCGACGAAGTCGTGGCCGCGCTGCAGCTGAAACCAGGCCAGTCTCTCGCCGACATCGGCGCGGGCCCCGGCGTTTTCGAAGTGCCGCTGGCCAAAGCCGTCGGTCCGAGCGGACGAGTCTTCGCCGTCGAGATCGACGCCGGGTTCTTTCCCGAGATCAAGAAACGCGCAGACGAGGCGGGCGTCAAGAACGTTCAGACGGTACTCGGCAAGTTCACCGACCCGGCGCTGCCCGCCAATGTCGACATGGCGCTGTTCCACGACGTGCTTCACCACGTCGAGGATCGTGCGGGGTACCTCAAGACGCTGGCCCGCTATCTGACTCCGTCAGGCCGGATCGCAGTTATCGACTACGAGGGATCCGCGGGACCGCACAAGGGCCAGCCCGAACTGCAAGTGACCCGCGAGCAGCTCGCGAGCTGGATGAAGGCAGCGGGACTGATCCAAGTCGACGATGTGAAGCTCTTCGCGGACAAGTACTTCGTCGTGTTCGAGAAACAGTAATTGCTCGCAGATGCGCGCCGCTCGACCTTATCAACCGGTCTGCTGCATGACGGTATAATCCCTGACCTCCATGTCGCTGGCGGCGGGCGCCCAGTCGCGACGGCCAGCGATTCCTCGTGAACATGCCGCTCGACAACCCGTCGCCCATCAATGTCGTTCTGAACTGGACGGCAGACGTGAAGAATTGACCTCGGGAACGGTCCCGGATTCACCGAAAGTTCTCGATTAGCATCAAGTCACTTCCCGGCGACGGCGACCACGTGAACAGGAAAGTGTTGCGGTCCGGGGAAACGGATAGGCCGATGCCCACTTGTTCTTCGATCGCGCCAATCACTCGGTACCCATCGGTGCCGAATTCGTGAAACCGGACCTCGTTTTTGCGCGGGCCTGTCGTATCGAGGTAGTAGATGCCGTCCTCGAAGACGGCAACGCCTCGAGCGACGACGCGCTCCACGACTCGCCTTTCCTCGCCACCCTGGAGTGATCGCATGTACAGCGGTCCGCCGCCAATGTCGCCGGTTTTCGTGTAGTACAGAGTCTTTGCATCCGCCGACTCGATGGCCAGGTACCCTCCGTCATGAGTGATCTGTTCGGCCACGCCATCGCTCGCGGATACACGCCAGACCTCGAACCGGCCGCTACGGTCCGAACCGAAATAGATCCACTTCCCATCGCGAGACCAACTCGGCGCCGTACTTGTGAATGGACCATCCGTTAACTGACGTGTCTGGCCATCGTTTGAATCTACGACCTTGATGTTCCACCGTCCGTCTTTGCCACGCGCATCGAACGCAATCCGTCGTCCGTCCGGCGACCAGCGCGGCGAGCCGTGATAGTTCTCCGGCCCCCGCGTGAGCTGAACCAGTCCGCTGCCATCGGCGTTGGCCAACCAAATGGCAATCCGATCGACGCCGCGCCCGGATGCGAAGGCGATGCGCCGGCCGTCGGGAGAGAACTGAGCGCTGGCGTCGAGCATGCTGGAGACGAGCAGAGGTTTGGCTTGCCCTCCCACTTCCAGCGTCCACACGTCCGTATCGTCCCTCATGCGCGAGAACGCGAGGAGGCTGCCCCTCAGCGCGACGGCCGGCTGTTGCGCCGCTTGTGACGCGATCTCCAGTCGGCTTGGCTTTCCAGTGCCCGCCGCGTCGACACGCCACAAATACAGACCCGTTGACAGATTACCGGCCCCGAAGATCAATGACCTTCCGTCCGCGGCCCACGACACTCCCGAGATGAACGTCGAAACTGCCGCGACCTGTCGGGGCTCGCCTTCTGGCATCAGATCGCTATCCAGCTGCACCACAGAGATGTCGCAATACCTTCCGTAGGCAGGCCCCTCGCACGAGGCGAATGCGAGCGCGCGGCCGGTCGGACCAAACGCGGGATTCTGATACCATCGACCGGCTTTGGGGACCAGAATCGGTTTCAGTTCGCCTCCCTGCACGCGAATCCGAAACAGCGCGCCCGCGCCGGACTCCGGTTTCGCTTCGCGGTAGGACTTCGCGACGACGAGATCCTTTCCGTCAGGTGACCATGCCGGCGCCCCTTCTGCCGGATCGATATCCGCGATCCGTTGCTCCGGCCCGCCGAGCGCCGAGGTCAAATAGATACCGCTCAGCGATCCCCGTTTCACGAACGCGATCTGCCGTCCGTCCGGTGACCAACTGGGGAAGCCGTCATCTGTCGCGTCCGTAGTCAGGCGGAGCGCAGCAGCATTCCCGATCATGCTCACGTAGAGGTCCCAGTTGTCTTGGCGCTCGCCGTTCCAGGAGAAGACCACCTGGTTCCCGTCCGGCGAAAACGATGGAGAAATCTCGCTACCAGCAAACGCCGTGAGCGGAACGACCCGCGGAGGCTGGCTGTCGGAGTCGCGCGTCAACCACAGCACGGCGCCGGCGACTGCGACGATCAATATCACGGCCCCCGCCACGAAGGGCCGCAGCAGGCGCGAGAGTCGGAACGTCGCGACCGTCACCAGCGTGCGAGACTCGGAGTCCGTTTTCAACGCCTCCAGCGACGAGCTGACATCCCGAATGTGCTGCTGTCGTTTCGCTGCATCCTTGCGCAGGCAGCGCGTGATGATCTGCTCGAGCTCGTAGGGCGATCCCGGGGCGATGTCAACGAGTGGGTTTGGTTCCTTGTCGAGCACGGCAGCGAGCGTTGCCGCCGGCGAGTCCCGCTGAAACGCGCGGTGCCCAGACACCATTTCGTACAGCACCGCGCCAAAGCTGAAAATATCGCTCCTGGCGTCGAGGGCTCTGCCTTCGGCCTGCTCGGGCGACATGTAGGCGACCGTTCCCATCACGATCCCCGCAGCGGTCGTCGTGCTTCCCGCCCGGGTGACATCGTCGCCGACTCCTTCGGGCTGATCGATGAGTTTCGCGAGGCCGAAGTCGAGGATTTTCACGAGACCCGTATCGGAGACGATGACGTTCGAGGGTTTGAGGTCGCGATGGACGATGCCTGCTGAGTGGGCGGCGCCGAGTCCCTCCGCCACCTGAATTGCGATCCTCAAGAGCTCGCCCAGCGGCATCCCAGTACGCGGAATCAGCACGTCGAGCGTCTTGCCTGCGACGTATTCCATCACCAGGTAATCCAACCCTGCGTCGGTCGCGATGTCGTGGATCGTGATGATATTCGGATGATTGAGTGCGGATGCCGCCTGCGCTTCCTGGATGAAGCGCTGCTTGCGCCGCGCGTCCGCAACGCGCTCCGTCGGCAGAACTTTGATCGCGACGAACCGGTTCAACCGGGTATCGCGCGCCTTGTAGACTTCCCCCATGGCGCCGGCGCCGAGCGGCGAAAGAATCTCGTACCCGCCGAGACGAGTACCCGCAGAAATGGACACGTGTGTCGTCGATTCTACTCAAGTCGCTCTTCGAGAAAAACCGCGCCGAAAATCCCACTCGATGACGAAGGAGGCGAAGGCGTGGGGTTCACGCTCGCGAGATGTTAATCTGTCAGTAGATCTTGGAGCTTGCCCGTGTGTCGCAACATAAGAACTCTCGCCAATTTCGAGCCGCCCGCCACTGATGAGGAGATCCGCGCGTCGGCGCTGCAGTTCGTCCGGAAAGTGAGCGGCGCGACTCGCCCCTCGCGCGCGAACGAAGCGGCATTCAATCGCGCAGTCGAGGAAGTGACGGCCGCGGCCGAACGGCTGATTCGGACGTTCACGACGAGCGCGCCGCGGCGGAATCGTGACGTCGAGCGTCAGAAGGCCCAGGAGCGCGCAGCAAAACGCTACGCCTGACAATGGAAGATGGAAGATGGAAATGGAAGATGGTAAATAGAAGTCTCTTTCATCTACCGTCTACCATCTTCCATCTTCCATCTTCCATCCGTTACGGTCTAATCACGGTCCCGTCCCGGCGCCGCGTGGTCCCCCACGAGTAGTCGAAGTTCGGCGGCGCATCGGCGACGGGGAACTTTGCCGCGAGCGTCTCGTCGATCTCAATCCCGAGTCCCGGCTTTTCCTGCGCGAGCATGTAGCCGTTCTTGACTTCCGGGCACCCAACGAACACTTCCTGGGTTTCCTTCGGAAACCCACTGCCTTCGTGCACGCCGAAGTTGTAGCTTGCCAGCTCCAGCGCCAGCTGCGCGGCGTGCGCGATCGGCGATGCATCTCCGGGGCCATGCCATGCGGTGCGGACGCCGAAGTACTCGCTCAGCGCAGCAACCTTGCGCGCCGGACTCAAGCCGCCAATTTGCGAGATGTGAATGCGAATGAAATCGATGAGGCGATCCTTGATCAGCGGCACGTATTCGTGTTGCGTGTTGAACAGCTCGCCCATCGCGATCGGGATGCTCGTCTGCTGTCGCAGCAGCCGGAAGTGCTCGTTCTGTTCGGGCGGAAACGGATCCTCGAGGAAGAACAGCCGATAGGGTTCCAGCGACTTGCAGAGATTGACCGCTTCGTTCAACGTCACGCGCTCGTGCACGTCGTGAAGGAGCTCCACCTCGTCGCCGAGCTTCGAGCGTAGATGCTCGAAGAACTTCGGCAGCATGCGCACGTACGGCCCTGATTCCCAGATTGCCCTCGGATTCGTGGGACCGACGGGTTCATCCTGTGACCCCGTGGGCGCCGTGGGAGCGGTGCCGCGCGCGCCGTACCCGGCGTACCCTGGCGTGGCCACCTGAACGCGGACGTGCCGGAATCCCTGCTCCATCGCGCGTCGCGCGTTCTCTTCGACTTCGGTGAAGCTGTTGCCGCTCGCGTGGAAGTAGCAGTCGGCGCCCTGCCGCACCTTGCCGCCGAGCAGTTGATAGAGCGGCATCCCCGCGCGCTTGCCCTTGATGTCCCAGAGCGCGATGTCGACGCCGCTCATCGCGTTGAACAGCACCGGCCCGTTGCGCCAGTACGAGCTCACGTACGAGCACTGCCAGATGTCTTCGATTTCGTCGACGCTGCGGCCGATCAGGAACGGCTTGAGAAACTTGTCGATGGCCGCCTGAACGACGAGGGCGCGCTGCGTGAACGTGGCGCAGCCCCAGCCGACCAGCCCGGGCTCCGACGTTTCGACCTTCACCACCACCAGGCGAATGCGATTCGGCGCCGTCAGGATCGTCTTGATCTCCCGGATTCTGACCGGCGCCGTTCCCTTCACCGCTTGCGCGTACCCGGCATTCAGATGGGGACCGAGCCCCTCAGGGAGCAATTCTCGAGAGGCGAGAAAGGAGGCTCCGCCGGCAAGAGAGATCGACTGGATTGCATCGCGACGATTCATAACGCCTCCATGACGGGTTCCCGGTTCACAGGTTCCTGGTTCCAGGTCGGTTCCGCCCGCCTCCGTGACAACCTGCTTGGAACATAGAACCTGCCTGGAACCTGGAACCTGTGAACCGGGAACCTTACCAATGCGTGAGCGACCCGTCCGGCCGTCGATAGACGTTCCGGCGGCCCGGTTCCGTGACCTCGCCGATCATCGTCAGCCGCTTCATGTCGAGCGTCACGCCAAGTCCCGGACGTTGGTTCGTGTACGCCTTGCCGTTCTTGAAATCCAGACACTCGGGCAAATAGTCTATCGGCCGTCCGCCGTAGTTGTACTCCATCATCACGGGACCGGAAAATGTCGACAGACAGTTGACGAGCGCGGCTGTTGCGATTGGACCCGTGAAGTGCGGGATGATGCCGACCGCATGCGTCTCGCAGATGGCGGCGGCCTTCATCATCTCAGTGATGCCGCCGGCGTTCGGCAACGTAGATCGAATGAAGTCGACGTCGTGATTCTCCACGAGCCTGTTGAAGTCCCAGCGCAGCCCCCACTCTTCACCGTGCGTCAGCGGCACGCTCGTCATCTTCCGGAGCGCCGGGATGTCCTGCAGCGCGTGCTCGTCGCGGACCGGATCCTCGACGAAGAACGGGTCGTACTCTTCGATCGCCTTGCAGAGGCGCAGCGCATCATTCAAGTCGAAGCGCTGATGAAAGTCGATGCACCAGTTGCCGTCGGCCCCGATGGCTTCGCGGACCTCCTTGCAATCCTGCGCAACCCGCCGCACGACCGAGCGCGTGTCGTACACACCTCCGATCGCAACGTCGGCAGGCGCCATCCGAAACGCGCGATACCCGGCTTCCATGGTCGCCTTCGCTCGGTCCTTCAAGCTTACCGTCGCACCCGGCTTTGCGTCGGGTGGACGGACGCCGCCGGTCGCGTAGCATTCGCAGTAATCCCGCGCGACGCCGCCGAGGAGCTCGTGCACCGGAACCCCGAACGCCTTCCCTTTGATGTCCCACAGCGCGAGATCGAGCGCGCCGAGCGCGTGCGCCTTCTCGCGACCCGGCGGATAGAACCACGCGATATAGGCTTCCTGCCAGATCGCCTCGATCCGAAACGGGTTCTTCCCAATCAGCGTCCCGGCAACCTGCTCGAGCGTGTCCTTCGATCCGCCCTCTCCGACGCCCGTGATACCGGCATCCGTCTCGACGGTCACGACCATGTTGCTCTGGTTGAACAACGGGTTGAAATCCGGCGGCCGATAAATGCGCACCCGCGTGATCTTCGCCTTGGGCAACTCGGCCCTTGCTTCCGCGGGACGCAACAGTCCGAGCGCCGGCGCGGCGGCCAGCGCGTTGAAGAAGACTCTGCGATTCATGGCGCCTCTCGTCGTAATGCGCGTGGCAAAATCCCCGACTCCCATTCCGCGACCTGACAGGAGGTCAGGAGATCAGGAGAAATCCAGAGGTCTTTTCTCCTATTCTCCTGACCTCCTGTTTCGTTCACGGCTGCTGCAAGTAAGCGGAACGTGAGCGGGATGAGAGTATATGGCCTATAGACTGGAGATGGATCGTGGAACACGCCGTCTCGCCGCTTGCTGCCTGGGAAAGCTTCTACGTGATCATCGGCTCGTCGGCCGCTGCGCTGACGGGTCTGCAGTTCGTCGTCGTCACTCTGGGCGCCGAAGCCAATGCCGTCACCGGAGGGGCGATGCGCGCCTTCGGCACGCCGACGATCGTCCACTTCTGTGTGGTCCTGCTCATCTCGGCGATCCTCAGCGCGCCGTGGCATGTGCTCTCGAGTGCGGGGCTCGGCCTCGCGGTCTGCGGGCTCGGCGGCCTGGTCTATGGCGCGATCGTCCTCAGGCACGCGCGTCGACAGACCGATTACGCGCCCGTGTTCGAGGACTGGCTCTGGCACAACGCGCTCCCAATCGTCGCCTACGCGACCCTTTTCGCCGCGGCGATCGTCCTCCACCGCCGGCCCGAAGGAGCGCTCTTCGTGATTGGCGCGACCGCGCTGCTCCTGCTCTTCATCGGCATCCACAACGCCTGGGATGCGGTGACGTACATCGCGTTCACGAAGAGAGACAAAACGTCAACAGGAGAACGGGAGAAGACGAATTAACAGGAGAAAGGGGGGAAAGGAGAAGACCACGAATTTTCTTCTCCTTTCCTCCCTTCTCCTGTTTACCCTCTTCTCCGCGCTCTCCTGTTATTCCGCCCGATACTCTGGGTCCCGCTTCCACCCGACGACCATCGACACGAAGTTCTTCCATCCATGCACCGCCACCATCACGAGGTGGCCGGGAATGAAGGCCAGGAACCCGCACATCGCGAGGAAGTGCCACACACGCGCTCGGGAGAATCCGCCCATCAGCCACGTCAGCCATGAGAACTGGACAGGATTGAACAGCACGAGACCGGTCGCCACCGAGGCAACGCCGAGCAGAATCGTGCTCGTGTAAGCCAGCTTCTGGAGCGGATTGTACGGGGCGGTTAACAGCGGTTGCGGATGTCGCAGAGCGTAGTGCTTCACCATCGGCCACACGCCGGCCACGTCGCGGCGCGTGAACAGCACCATTCGATAGCGGCCGCTGACACATTGAAAAATGAGATACGCGACACCCGTGGCGATGAAGATCCACATGAACGTGAAGTGCCACATCAGCGCGCCCGCGAGCCAGCCACCAATTCGAAATGCTTGGGGAATCTCGATGAAATTCTCTTGAGGGATCTTCGGTCCGAAGCTCGGAAAGGCCATGAAGATTTGGAGCCCGCTGCCAATCAGCACGAAGAGGCAGACCGCCGTCAGCCAGTGCGTCAGGCGCACGAGCCAGGGGTGTTCGTAGGCCGCGCGAACTTCGTACGCGAAGTGAACGGCCTCGGGCGCCGGCCACTGGGGTTCGGGAGATTCAGAGACCGTAGAACCAGTCATAGCCTTGATCTTCCCAGTATCCCAGCGCCTGGAGGTCGTTGGTGACGGTCATCGTGATCAGGTACTTCGCCGATTTGTAGCCAATCTTGGTGGGCAGGAGCAGTCGCAACGGTGCGCCGTGGCCCCGCGGGAGCGGCGCATCGTACATCTCGTAGCAGGCAAGCGACTGCGGGTGGAGAGCGGTCGCCATATCGAGCGATTCGTAATACCCGTCGGCGCACTCGAACGTCAGGTAGCGAGCGGTCGTGTCGGCGCCGACGAGCGCAAGCAGGTCCGCGAACCGCGCGCCACCGAATCGCCCGATGACGTTCCAGCCCTCGACGCACACGTGCCGCGTGTTCTGCCGCACTTTCGGCAACGCCTGAATCTCTGGCAGCGTGTAATCGCCCGGTCGGGCAACCAATCCGTCGACCTGTAGTGTCCAGGCGGCGAGATCGATTCCTGGATCGTCGCCTGCATAACTGTTGAAGGGAAATCGCTCGATCGGGACGACGTCGCTATCCGCAAACGTGGGCGCCAGATGCCGTCGTCGGAACCACGACGCCGCTGCCCAGTCGGTAAACGTGAGACCGGCCTTGAACAGCGCCGGCTGGAATCTCGGAATGGCAAAAACTCCTACCGCAAGCAGTGGCGCCAGCTTGATCAACTCTCGCCGCGTCGCGCGAGGGTATGAAGGCACCTCGATGCGTCGGACCGGTGCCGACTGAGCCGCTTCATCGCCCTTCGCAACCTCACCGGAAACTTCGGCACTCGTCTGTTCGGTGCCGGCAGATGCATCGGATGGTTCCGCCGGGTCGGCCGTCGTGTTCCTCGTGTGATCGTCCATCGTGTATCCCGATTAGCGAGCTACCGAGCATCTTTTCACTAGGCGCCTCCGAGCACCAGCGAGGCCTGAACCGCGAGCTCCCGAGCCCCGGTTTTGAGCATGGCACCCATCCAAGGGACGAATACATCACTCAGAAGCGAAATGCATGGCAACAATGAGAAGATTCTGTTTCGCTTCTGCGTGAACGTCGTTCATAAAGAACCTCGTGCCACACGCTGGAGAGGAGCCTGCACAGGGTCTCTACGACCCTGCACATGAGCATGACGCCTGCGGCGTCGGATTCGTCGTCCACGTCAGGGGACAGCGATCGCACGCGATCGTCCGTCAAGCCCTGCGGGTCCTCATCAACCTCCTCCATCGTGGCGCCTGTGGATGCGAGGCGAACACTGGGGACGGTGCCGGCATCCTGATTCAGATCCCGGACCGCTTCCTCCGCAAGGAAGCGAACCGGATCGGCATCGAGCTCCCTTCCGCAGGTCATTACGGCGCCGGGCTCGTCTTCCTGCCGCGCGATCCCGCTCTGCGGTCCGAGATTCAAGCGCTCTTCGAGCGGATCGTGCGCGAAGAGGGGCAACGCGTGCTCGGCTGGCGCGACGTACCGATCGACGATCGGGCGCTCGGCGCGTCCGCCGTTGCCGTCGAGCCCGACTTCAAGCAGATCTTCATCGGCGCTGGACCCGAGCTCGCGGGCACGGCGGATGACTTCCAGCCCCGATTCGAACGCAAGCTTTACGTCATCAGGAAGCGAGTCGAGCACGCAGTTGCGGCGCTCCCCTCTCCGGAGCGCAAGTTCTTCTACGTCGTCAGCCTCTCGTCCGGGACGCTCATCTACAAAGGGATGCTCACGGCGGACCAGATCGAGAACATGTTCCCCGATCTGAGCGATCCGGACGTCGATTCGGCGCTCGCGCTCGTGCACCAACGCTTCAGCACGAACACGTTCCCGTCGTGGCCGCTCGCCCATCCGTATCGCTATATCGCGCACAACGGCGAGATCAACACGCTGCGCGGCAACATCAGCTGGATGAAGGCGCGCGAGGCGCTGCTCCGGTCCGACAGCTTCGGCGACGACCTCCGAAAGGTGCTTCCGATTATCGTCGAAGGCGGAAGCGACACGGCAACTTTCGACAACGTGCTCGAGTTCCTCGTGATGGCGGGCCGCTCGCTGCCGCACGCCATCCTGATGATGATCCCCGAGCCGTGGCAGCACGACGACAGCATGAGCCCGGAGCGCAGGGCGTTCTACGAATATCACTCCTCGCTCATGGAGCCATGGGACGGACCCGCTTCGATTGCGTTCACGGATGGCACCGTGATCGGGGCGGTACTCGACCGGAACGGCCTTCGGCCGTCGCGCTACTACGTCACCAAAGACGATCTGGTCGTCATGGCGTCCGAGGTCGGCGTCCTGGATATTCCGCCGGAGAACGTGCTCGTCAAGGAGCGGCTGCACCCGGGGCGTGTCTTTCTCGTCGACACCGCGCAGGGACGCATCATCGACGACGACGAGATCAAGGAGACGCTGGCGCGTCAGCACCCGTATTGCGACTGGCTGAAAGAGAACCTGATCTCGATCGACGATGTGACGGCGGCCCCGTATCTGCCGGAGCCGGATCACGCGACCGTGCTGCGGCGCCAGCAGACGTTCGGCTACACGCGCGAAGATCTCAAGCTGCTGCTGGGACCGATGGCGCAGCAGGGAGAGGAGCCGGTCGGATCGATGGGCACCGACACGGCGCTTGCCGTGTTGTCCGATCGGCCGCGCCTCCTCTACGACTATTTCAAGCAGCTCTTCGCACAGGTCACGAATCCGCCGCTCGACGCCATTCGCGAAGAGCTCGTGACCGCGATGGCGTCGACGATCGGGCCCGAACGGAATCTGCTGAAGCCGGAGCCGGAATCCTGCCGGCAGATCGGGATCGAGTACCCGATCATCGACAACGCGCAGCTTGCGAAGCTCGGGCACATCCAGCTCGCCGGCTTCCGGTCGACTACGCTGCCGATGCTCTATCGAGCCGCCGAGGGCGGGCGCGGTCTCGAGCGAGCGATGGCGGAGCTATGCGAGCGTGCGCTTGCAGCGGTCAGGGACAATCACACGATTCTGATCCTCTCCGACCGGGGCGTGAACGAGCACCTTGCGCCAATCCCGAGCCTGCTCGCCACGGCCGGCGTACACCATCACCTGGTTCGCGAGGGTGCTCGCACCCGATGCGCGCTGGTGCTCGAGAGCGGCGACGCGCGCGAAGTGCATCACGTCGCGCTCCTGATCGGGTACGGCGCGGGTGTCGTGAATCCGTATCTGGCGTTCGAGACGCTCGACGACATGCTTCGGCAGCGGATGCTCGAGAACATCACGCACGAGCGCGCCGTCGCCAACTACATCCGTGCCCTGAACAAGGGCATTCTCAAGGTGATGTCCAAGATGGGCATCTCCACGCTCCAGAGTTACTGCGGAGCGCAGATCTTCGAGGCCGTCGGCCTCGAGCGGGTGTTCATCGACAAGTACTTCACGTGGACGGCATCCCGCATCGGCGGAGTCGGAATCGAAGTGATCGCCGAGGAGGCGCGCAAACGGCATACGTCGGCGTATTCACCGCGTCCGAGCTCCAACGTCGATCTCGATCCGGGCGGCGAGTACCAGTGGCGCCGCGACGGCGAGCTGCACCTGTTCAACCCGGAGACCGTGCAGAAGCTTCAGCACGCGACGCGAACCGGGCAGTCCAAGGTCTATCGCGAATACACGCAGCTCGTGAACGACCAGAGCCGGCGCCTCGGCACCCTCCGCGGACTGCTCGAGCTCAAACGCGCTCCGAAGCCAGTGCCGCTCGACGAGGTCGAACCGATTGAGTCGATCATCCGGCGTTTCGCGACCGGCGCGATGTCGTACGGATCGATCAGCCAGGAAGCGCACGAGACCCTGGCGATCGCGATGAACCGCCTCGGTGGAAAATCGAACACGGGTGAAGGTGGCGAGGATCCCGCTCGCTATCGTCTCGATCCGAACGGCGATTCCCGGCGCAGCGCGATCAAGCAGGTCGCGTCCGCGCGGTTCGGTGTCACGAGCGAGTACCTCGTCAACGCCGACGACCTGCAGATCAAGATGGCTCAGGGCGCGAAGCCTGGCGAGGGAGGCCAGCTTCCCGGCCACAAGGTGTATCCGTGGATCGCGAAGGTGCGGCACTCGACGCCAGGCGTGACGCTGATTTCGCCGCCGCCGCATCACGACATCTATTCAATTGAAGACCTCGCGCAGCTCATCTACGACCTGAAGAACGCGAATCCGCGCGCGCGCGTTCACGTCAAGCTGGTCGCCGAGGTCGGCGTCGGGACCGTTGCCGCCGGCGTGGCAAAGGCGCATGCCGACGTGGTCCTGATTTCCGGTCACGACGGCGGCACGGGCGCTTCTCCGCTCACGTCGATCAAGCACAGCGGGATCCCGTGGGAGCTCGGGCTCGCAGAGACGCAACAAGTCCTCGTCCTCAACAACCTGCGCGATCGCATCGTCGTCCAGGCCGATGGGCAGATGAAGACGGGACGCGACGTCGTCATCGCCGCCCTACTTGGCGCCGAGGAGTACGGGTTCGCCACGGCCGCCCTCGTGGTTTCGGGCTGCGTCATGATGCGCGTGTGCCACCTGAACACCTGCCCGGTTGGCGTAGCCACGCAGGATCCGGAGCTGCGAAAGAAGTTCACGGGGAAACCGGAGTTCGTCGAGAACTTCTTCCGGTTCATCGCCGAGGAAGTGCGCGATCTGATGTCGGAGCTCGGGTTCCGGACCATGGACGAGATGATCGGACGCGTCGATTGTCTCGACATGAAGCCGGCGCTGGCGCACTGGAAAGCGCGCGGCGTCGACTTGACGCAGGTTCTGCACGAGCCGGAGACGTCAGACGGCGCGGCACGAAGGTGTGTCCGTGCGCAGGATCACCGCCTCGACCAGGCGCTCGACGTCGAGCTCATCGCGCAGGCATCGGCCGCGCTCGAGCGCAAGGAGCCAATCGAGCTGCACTTGCCGATCAGCAACGTGAACCGCGCCGTCGGAACCAGGCTCGGATACGAGATCACGCGACGGTACGGCGGCGACGGTCTGCCGGACGACACGATCACGATTCGCTTCATCGGATCCGCCGGACAGAGCTTCGGGGCGTTCCTTCCACGAGGCGTGACGCTGACCCTCGAAGGTGATTCGAACGACTACTGGGGTAAAGGCCTCTCGGGCGGCAAGCTGATCGTCTTCCCGCCGCGGCAGGCGACGTTCGTCGCGAGCGAGAACGTCATCATCGGCAACGTCTCGCTCTACGGCGCGACGGGCGGCGAAGCCTACGTCTGTGGAATCGCCGGTGAGCGTTTCGCAGTCCGCAACAGTGGCGTGCACGCCGTCGTCGAAGGCGTCGGCGATCACGGCTGCGAGTACATGACGGCTGGCGCTGTCGTCGTGATTGGCCGCACGGGGCGCAACTTCGCAGCCGGCATGAGCGGCGGGATGGCCTACGTCTTCGACACCGACGACACGTTCGAGCATCGGTGCAATCGCGAGATGGTCGATCTTCTCTCGATGGATGTCGAAGACGCGGAGCGGGTTCGCGATCTGTTGAAGCGCCATGTGCGTTACACCGGCAGCGCTGTTGCCGCGCGTCTGCTGTTGAACTGGAGGACGGCGCGCGACCAATTCATCAAGGTCCTGCCGCGCGACTACGCACGCATGCTCGCGATGCAGGCTAAGGAACGTTCGGAGCGGGTTCAAGCGGAATCTCGTGATCATGCGGTCGACGTGCCGGTCATGGCCTTGAAGGCGGCCAATGGGTAAGACCACGGGCTTTCTCGAAATCCGGCGCAGCTCGCTGCCGTATCGCCCCGTGCCCGAGCGGGTTCGAGATTGGCGCGAGGTCTGGCGTCTGCACCAGGAGGCGGAAATCCGGGCGCAGGGCGCACGCTGCATGGATTGCGGCATCCCGTTCTGCCATCAAGGCTGCCCGCTTGGAAATCAAATTCCCGACTGGAACGATCTCGTCTACGCGGGCCGATGGCGCACGGCCTTCGAGCGGCTGCACGCGACGAACAACTTCCCCGAGCTCACTGGACGTCTGTGCCCGGCGCCGTGCGAAGGCGCGTGCGTCCTCGGCATCAACGACGATCCGGTGACGATCAAGGCAATCGAGCTCACGATCGTCGAGCGTGCGTTCGAAGAGGGATGGATTGCAGCCAACCCACCCGGGCGGCGCACGGGGAAGCGCGTCGCGATCGTCGGATCGGGACCGGCGGGTCTCGCGGCCGCCGATCAGCTGAATCGGTGCGGTCATCTCGTCACCGTGTTCGAGCGAGCGGATCGCATCGGTGGCCTGCTTCGCTACGGCATCCCCGAGTTCAAGCTCGAGAAGCGCGTGCTCGATCGACGGCTGAAGGTGATGGAAGCCGAAGGGATCGAGTTCAGAGCCAGCGCGAACATCGGCGTCGATATCGCAGTCGCGGACCTTCGTGCGGAGTTCGACGCCATCGTTCTGTGCTGCGGCGCACCGTGGCCGCGCGACCTCGAGGTGCCCGGTCGCGATCTCGCGGGGATTCATTTCGCTGTCGACTATCTGACACAACAGAACCGCCGGTGCGAGGGAGACGACGTCGCACCCGAGGAGATCATCAGCGCCGAAGGGAAGCACGTCGTGATCATCGGCGGCGGCGACACCGGCGCCGACTGCCTCGGCACCGTTCACCGGCAGGGCGCGAGATCGGTGCACCAGTTCGAGCTGCTCCCGCGCCCACCGGATGACCGGGCACCGGAGAATCCCTGGCCGCAGTGGCCGAACGTCTTCAGGACCTCGTCCGCGCACGAGGAGGGCGGCGATCGTGTGTTCTCGGTGTCGACCGAGCGGTTCCTCGAGGACGAGCGCGGACGCGTCACGGCTCTTCAAGCCGTGCAGGTCGAGACCGTCCGCGACAACGGCCGGATGCTCGTGAATCGGATCGACGGAACTCAATTCGAGCTGAAGACGGATCTCGTTCTACTCGCGATGGGTTTTCGAGGTCTGGAGCGCGCACCGCTGATCGACGCGCTCGGCGTACGTG
>Ga0114129_10001433_pt1 | contig 32210 bp, 26 predicted proteins | sample RhiMetdeltSRZDD1_FD_80071 | JGI IMG/M metagenome (GOLD analysis project Ga0114129, IMG submission 80071) | Populus rhizosphere microbial communities from Tennessee, USA - Rhizosphere MetaG P. deltoides SRZDD1 (version 2) (version 2) | ecosystem: Host-associated > Plants > Roots > Rhizosphere >...
GCAGCCTGTCCGCTTCGCCGAGGACTGCGTGGGCCCGGAAGTCGAGAAGCTGGTCGCAGCGCTCGCGCCGCGGGAAATCCTCCTGCTCGAGAACCTGCGCTTCCACGCTGGCGAGGAGAGCAACGACGCCGAGTTCGCGAGGGGACTCGCGGCGCTCTCCGACGTCTACGTCAATGACGCCTTCGGCTCGTCGCACCGCGCGCACGCCTCGGTGACCGGCGTGCCCGCTCTCGTGCCGGAAAAGGGCGCCGGGCTTCTCCTCGAGAAGGAAGTCCGCGAGCTCTCGCGCCTGCTCGAGCCGGCGAGGCCCTTCGCGGCGATCCTGGGCGGCGCGAAGATCTCCGGCAAGATCGACGCGCTGCGAGTGCTCGCGCGCCGCGCGGACACGCTGCTGCTGGGAGGCGGGATCGCGAACCACTTCGTGCGCGCAATCGGTCTCTCCGTGGGGCGCTCGCTTCTCGAGGAGGACAAGGTGCCCGTCGCCCGCGAAATTCTCGACTTCTGCCGCGCCAACCGGAAGGAGATCGCTCTTCCGTCCGACTTCGTGGTCGCGAGCTCTCCCGACGACGGCAGCCATGCCCGCACGGTCGGGATCTCACACATCCCGGCCGATGCGATGGCGCTCGACGTCGGCCAGAAGACGCTCGAGCAGTTCGAGCGCCTTCTCGATCCCGCGCAGACGATCTTCTGGAATGGCCCTCTGGGCGTCTTCGAGAAGCCTCCGTTCGACCGCGGCACTCGCGCGCTCGCGCTGCTTCTCGCCGAATCCGATGCGATCACGGTTGTGGGCGGGGGCGAGAGCGTCGCCGCGGTCAAGGAGGCCGGCGTCGCCGATCGGTTCACGCACGTTTCGACGGGCGGCGGCGCTTCGCTCGAGTTCCTCGCCGTCGGCACGCTGCCGGGGATCGAGGCGCTCGAATCCCGCCCGTCATCCTGAGCGAAGCGAAGGATCCGTTGATCGAGAAATTCCTCGTCGCTTCGCTCCTCGGAATGACACCGGAGCAGAGGGATTCGCGCCTCGGAATGACAGGGGAAGAACGATGAAACTCTTCGTCGCCAACTGGAAGATGAACATGACGCGGGGAGAGGCGCGCGCCTACGCGCAGGAGCTCGGCGCGAAAATCGGCGACGGAATCGACGGGTGCGAGCTCGTTCTCGCGCCGCCGTACACGGCGTTCGAAGCGGCGCGGGATCCACGGGCGCGGTGGGCCCTCGGCGCCCAGAACCTTTCGGAGCACCGCTCGGGCGCGTTCACGGGAGAAGTGTCCGCCGCGATGATCGCGGAGGCGGGATGCCGCTACGTCCTCGTCGGGCACTCCGAGCGGCGGTCCCTCTTCGGCGAAGACGGTCCGGTCCTCGCGCGAAAGCTCGCGCGGGCGCGCGAATGCGGTCTCGTGCCGATCTACTGCGTCGGCGAGACGGAGGCGGAGCGCCAGGAAGGTTTGACTGCGGCGACCCTCGCTCGGCAGGTCGAAGCGCTCGCGGACGATCCGGAAGAAGCTCCCCTCGTCGTCGCCTACGAGCCGGTGTGGGCGATCGGAACCGGCCGCGCGGCGACGCCGGACGATTCGGCGTCTGCCGCCGCGCATCTTGCCGTCCTGCTCTCGTCACGCCGGGACCTGCGACTCCTCTACGGCGGCTCCGTCCATCCGGGCAACGCGGAGGAGCTTCTGCGCCAGGGAAGAGTGGACGGCTTTTTGATCGGTGGGGCCAGCCTCGACCCCGCCGCGTTCGTCGCGATCGCCCACGCCGGCGCGGCTTGACCCGCCGGACGGGCGTCTGTAGACTCTGCAGCCCTTTTTTGGCGGAGGTCCCTTGGAATTTGCCTATATCGCGGCGATCGTCGTCTACGTGTTCGTCTGCTTCTTCCTGATCCTGGTGGTGCTCCTCCAGCAGGGGAAGGGTGCGGACATCGCGGGCGCTTTCGGAGGCGGAGGAAGCCAGACCGCTTTCGGGGCGCGCGGCGCGACGACGCTCCTTCACAAGCTGACGACAGTGGCTTTCATCGGCTTCATCGTGCTCGCGCTCGTGCTGACGATGCTCGAAGCGAGGCCGCGTTCGTCGGTCGTCAAGACGCTGCCGCAGAATGCGGCGACACAGAAAGCTCCGGCGCCGCTTCCGAGGCCCGCCGGCGCTGTCGTTCCGGTTCCGGCGCAGCCCGCGACCGGCGCGCCGGCCGCTCCGCCGCCGGCCGCTCCGGCGCCGGCACCCGCCAATCCCTCGGGAGGTCCCGCGAAGCCGTAACGTGCCGTCGTGGTGGAATTGGTAGACACGTACGTTTGAGGGGCGTATGGGGCAACCCATGCCGGTTCGAGTCCGGCCGACGGCACCAATCAGCTCGTAATCCGTAAACCTCCCTTTCGGCAACCTCGTCACTTCTCCAGGAGGTCCCCATGAGCCGTCGTCTCCTCGCGACTGCTTCGCCCGCAGCCCTGGTCCTGCTCTCGGCTTCCCTGGCGCAGGCGGCGTACTCGCCCGCGACTGCGAACGGCTGGTTCATTACCTCGGGAAGGGTGCAGGGTCAGTTCAACACCCTCTTCCGCACGGACCTCTGGCTCTTCAATCCCGACTCATCGGCGAGCGTCACCGTGACGCTCACTCTCTATCCGGCTGTCGCCGACGGCGCGCCACCGGCGACGCCGGTCACCTCTTCCCCGATCACTCTCGCGGCGCGGGAAACGAAGTTCTTTCCGGACGTCACGCTCTCGACCGTGCCCGCCGGCGACGGCGTCGTCGGTGCTCTCGGGTGGCAGTCGAGCGGACCGATCCTCGGCGCGGGCCGCATCTACACTGCGGCTCCCGCCGGCACCTACGGGTTCTTCGTCCCCGCGATCCCGGTGACCGAGTCGCTGACGAAGAAGGCCTCCGCGTCCGACTCCGTCAACGTGCTCCAGATCTTCGGGATGAACTCCGGCGACTCGAGCTTCCGAACCAACCTGGACGTCACGAACACTTCGAGCGTCGCGCTTCCCATCGAGGTCCGCGTGATCGATCCCGTGACGTTGGAGGTCTACGGCGGAACGCAGAACTATGTCGTGGCGGCGAACTCGCTTCTTCGACTGGGGGCGATTCTGTCGACCGTGGGAGCTCCGCTCCTCCCCGGTCTGCGGATCACGGTCGCCGTGAAAGAAACGGCGCCCGCCTTCACGGCCGGCGGAGTCCTCGCGGCCGCTTACACGCTCGACAACCGGACCCAGGACGCCTTCGCGTTCATCGGCCAGCGGCAGTAACCGGAGAATCTCCCCCGCCATCCCGAGCGCAGCGAGGGATCTCTCCCGTTGAGGACGAGATTCTTCGGCCTTCGGCCTCGGAATGAGAGGGGGGAGCTACGGAACCGGGTCCCACCCGCCTCTCGTGAAAGGGTGGCATCGGAGAATCCGGCCCGCCGTCAGGACGAAACCGCGGGGCGAGCCGTAGCGACGGATCGCCTCGCGGCCGTAGGCCGAGCAGGAAGGCTCGAACCGGCAGCGAACGATTCCCGTCTTGCCGAGCGCGGGCCCGAGTGTCGCCCGATACGCGTCGATGGCGACGATCCCCGCTTTTGCGGAGACCTGGTCCGCCGCCGGCCGGAAGGAGTCGCCGACGACGAAACCGAGCGCCGCGGCGAGGGCGATCGCCGCACGGAAGGAGCGGTCGGGCGTCGGTCGGGGCGGGACGGCGTCAGGTCCGCCCGGCATATTTCGAGATCCCCGGTACGAGGAGACGCTGGCCGTCGAGCGCCTTAACGATCGCGAGGATCGCGATGAACGCGTAGAGCGCGAGGACGAAGAACATCAACGTAGCGTAGAGGCAGCCGAGCGCAGGCGCGAGCGTGCCCACCAGCGTGGCGGCGAGCGTGATCCCGGCGACGGCGCCGAAGAGGAGAAGGCCGTTGCGCGCGTGCCAGCGGACCTCCGGGTCTCTCCTCGCGAACAGGAGCGGCACGACCCCCAGGAAGGCGAGGTAAGAGAGGACGAGCATCGGGCGAGAAGAAACCGGCCGCTCGTTCTCCATGCGCGGAACCGAACGATAGCAGCTGACCGCGGGCGGCGGGTAGCGGAGCTAGTTCGCCTTCAAACGGATCGACCCGTTGACCGTCTCGCAACGGAGGCTTTCGGCCCCGCCGTTGTAGTTGCCGCGCGCCTCTTTCGGTCCGAACTTCCCCTCGACCGCAAGCTCGAAATCGCCCTCGATCCGCCCGTTGACGGTCTCCAGGTTGTACCGGATCGAGGATGCGCGATCGAAGGCGACGTCCACGCTGCCGTTGACGGTCTCGACGCGAGAGTCCTTCAGAGGTCCGCGAAAGACGATCCGCACCGAGCCGTTCACGGTCGTCGCCCGGACCGGTCCGAAAACGTCCTTGAGCTCGATCGAACCGTTCACCGCGTCGCAGGCGATGGAGTTGCCGAAGCCGATCGCGAGAACTTTTCCGTTACAGGTCTCCAGCCGGGCGTGCGTCAGCGCCGGGAGGTGCAGCTCGTAGTCGACATGGGCGTTCCGCCACCCGAAGTCGAGAAATCCGAACAGGCGGCGCCGGCGCGGGTTGACGGTCTCGAGCCGGATCTCGTCGCCCGACTTTCTCACGCGGATCTCGGTCAGGCGCAGGGTCTCCGCGGCTCGGCCGCCGTGAGCGCTCTTGACGGCCTTGACCTTCAGGTACGGCCGATCCCAGGCGTACGCCTCGATCTTCCCGTTGACGTTCTCGACGGAGACGCGCGAAACGCCTTCCATCGAATAGGCCTTCTCGAAGACCTCGTCGTCGGCGGCTGCCGCTCCGGCGAGCGACAAAAGACCGAGGACGAGGAGGAGGAGGACTTTCCGCATTCCGGCTAGATTAACGTACGCCTGACCAAAAGGTTCTGTCGCCCTGCGCCGACGACTCCGGGACCTGGGCCTGCTAGGATCTTCCGGGCCGTTTCCCGTGACCTCTTTCGAGCGATTCGCGGATTGTCACCTTCATTTCGAGGGATCGCTGCCAGTCGAGATGCTGGAGGTCCTGGGCCGGCGGGCCGGACACCGATTCGCCGACCTCGCCGCGTTCGAGGAGGCCCGCTCGAGTGTCCGCGACGCGCAAGGCTTCCTCTCGCTCTACGCGCAGGTCTGCCCGCTCTTGCGATCTCCCGCCGACTACCGCGAGGCCGCTTCCGCGATTGCGCGATCACTCGCGTCCGACGGGCTCGCATACGCCGAAATCTACGTGTCTCCGGAGATCGCCGCGCGCCGGGGGCTCGACCCCTCCGCCTGCCTGCGCGAGATCGATCGGGGTTTCCGGGAGGCCGAGGCGAAAGGAGCCACGCGCTGCAGAATTCTGCTCGACGCGGTGCGCCAATGGGGCCCGGAATCGGCGGAGCGCGTGCTCGACGTTCACGAAAAAACCGACCTCGATTCGGTCGTCGGTTTCGGGCTGGGGGGTGACGAGACTTCGGTTCCGGCGGCGGCGTTTGCCGGCGTCTACGCCCGCGCCCGCGCGCTTCGACTCCGCACGTCCGTTCACGCGGGAGAGTGGGGAGGGGTGGACTCCCTGACCGAGGCGCTCGACCTTCTCCGGCCCGACCGTGTCGATCACGGCGTCGCGGCGGCGTCCGACCCGAGCCTGATGGAGCGGCTCGCGGACGAAGCGACGCCTCTCTGGGTCTCGCCCACCAGCAACGTCTCCACCGGGGTCGTCGGCTCGATCGAGGAGCACCCGCTGCAGCGGCTTCTCGACGCCGGGGTCTGCGTCGCGATCGGCGCGGACGATCCCCTCTTTTTCGCGACGACCACGGCGCGCGAGCATCAACTCCTGCGCGAGCAGCTCGGCTTCGGGGAACGCACCATGCGCCAGCTCGCCGAGAACTCCTGGCGGGCGTCGTTCCTGCCGTCTTCCGAGCGCGACCGCCGGCTGGCCGAAATCGCCGTCCGCCGTCCTCCGCGCGGACGGTCTCAGCCGAGCGTTCCCTCGTAGAGCTTCCGATACCGCGAGACGATCTCCTGGGTCGGGAACCCCTCGACCGCCCGCCGCCGGGCCTCTTTCGAGAAGCGGGCCCAGCGCTCTTCGTCGCAGAGGAGCGCGAGCGCCGCGTCCGCCATTCCTTCCACGTCGCCGACGGGCCGGAGGAAACCGCTCGCGCCGTCCTCGACCACCTCGGGCAGCCCGCCGGCCGAGGTTCCGATGACCGGCACCCCGCACGCCATCGCCTCCAGGGCGGCCAGTCCGAACGACTCGACGTCGGAAGGCAGCAGGAGAAGCTTTCCGACCGGCAGGACCGTCTCGATCGCCACCACGTTTCCGAGGAACGTCGCGCGGTCCTCGAATCCGAGATCCCGGGCGAGCCGCTCGGCGAGCGAGCGTTGCGGACCATCGCCGATCAGGAGGAGTCGGGCCGGGATCTTCCGCCGGATCCGATCGAAGACCTTCAGCACGTCGCCGATTCGTTTGACCGGTCGGAAGTTCGAAACGTGGACGACGGCGGCTTCGCCCTCGTGGACGAGCGTCCGGGCGTAACTGGAGGCGCCCTCGGGCGTGTAGCGTTTCGGGTCGACGAAGTTCGGGATCGTCTCGATCTTCCGACGCACGCCGAGCTCACGAACCGTCACCTCCGTCAGGTATCGCGAAACGGCGGTGACTGCGTCGCTCTGCTCGATTCCCCACCGGGTGATCGGAAGATAGGACCGGTCCTGGCCGACGATCGTGATGTCGGTGCCGTGCAGCGTCGTCACGACTTTCAAGCGGACGCCGTTGCCGTCGCTCATCTCCCGCGCGAGGATTCCGGAGATCGCGTGGGGCAGCGCGTAATGAACGTGGAGGAGGTCGAGTCCCGCGCGCTCGGCGACCTCGGCCATCTTCGTCGCCAGGGCGAGTGTGTACGGCGGCGACACGAAGAGCGGATAGGTCGGCGCGACGACCTCGTGGAAGTAAACGCGGGGCCTCGGGAGCGCGAGCCGCGAAGGAAGGTCGTACGAAATGAAATGGACCTCATCGCCGCGCTCGGCCAGCGCGAGCCCGAGCTCGGTCGCGACGACGCCGCTCCCGCCGTAGGTCGGGTAGCAGGTGATGCCGATTTTCATGATCGAGCGCGGCCCGGCTAGAACCCCGGCTCGAAGCCTTCGAACGCGGCGACGATGTCGTCGAGCTTCGGAGGGCGCTTCGACCGGAACCCCTCGCCGAACTCGACGCCGATCAGGAAACCGAAGTGGCGCGCCCGCGCCTCGATCCCGTCGAGGAAGAACTTCTGGGAGAGAACCGTCTGCGGTTCCGTCGAGCTCTCGCTGTGGAACTGGCTCGAGAACGCCAGGATCGCCGCTCGGCGCGTCTCCATGGCCGACGTGACGTCGACCACGAAGTCCGGCTCGTGGACGTACCCCGTAGAGAAATAAATCGTCTGCTGTGGACGGTGGGCCGGATGGCCGGTCTCGATCTTCCGCAGGCCGGCGTAGAACGTCAGATCGGTGACGAGACGCCCTGCCCGCGCGTGATCCGGATGGCGGTCTTCCGGATAGGACGTCACGACGAGCCGGGGCTTCTCCCGGCGGATCAGGTCGATGACTTCGAGCTCCTGGTCGCGCGTCCCGGAGATCCGGCCGTCGCCGAAGTCGAGCGTCTCCCGGAACTCGGCGCCGAGGATTTCCGCCGCCCGCACCGCTTCCTTGTGGCGGATCGCGTCGGATCCCCTCGTGCCGAGCTCTCCGCGGGTCAGGTCCACGATCCCGAACCGCCGGCCGAGCGCCTTCAACCGGACGAGCGTGCCGGCGCAGGTCAGCTCGACGTCGTCGGGGTGCGCGGCGATCGCAAGAACGTCAACCGGCATGGCTTTTCCTCGCCTGCGCGTCGACGGCGACGTCCCCGTCGACGATCCGAACGTCGCGGCCGCCGCTTCCCGCAGCCGCCCGGATGACGTCGAGCACGCTCCGACTCCAGATCCGAAGGAAAACGAGCGGGGGATAGACGCGCTCCGCCGGCTCTCCGCCCGGAAGGAGCATCGTCTCCAGCCTCCGCCGGCGAGCGAGGGCAACTTCGTCCTTTCGTTCCGCGGCTTTGCGAATGCGCTCTCCGAGCTGCTCCAGCTGGTACGTCGCTTTCCGGCGCGCGGTTTCGAGAGCGCCCGCGAGCGTCGGGTCGAGCGCCTCGACTTCGGGTGCCAGGGTTGCCATCTCGACGTCGAGCCGCCGCGCGATTTCCGCGACCCGGTCTGCCTGAGGGACGACCGCGGCCTCGCGCGCCGCGGCGCGCGGCGAAAGGAGGTCCTCGTCCGCAATGCCCAGAGCCTGCGCCGCGCGGCGCTCGGCAGCGCCCCGCACGACGAGGAACGTCCGCGGGATGAGAACTGGCACGGGAGCGTCGAAGATCGGAAAGAGAGGAAGGGACTGCGCGTGGTAGGCGATCTCGCTCGGACCGAGAACGCTCGCCGCGACCGGGAGGACGACGGACTTCAGCACCGGGCGCGTCAGGACGTCGGCGGAGACGCCGAGCTCTTTCCGCGCGACCCGGCTCCCCGCCTCTTCGAGCTCGGCCGTCTCGACGCGCCGCCGGATTCCTCCCTCCAGGACGAAGAAGGGGAACACCTCCGATCGGAACGGAACGGAGGGCTTGCGGCCGACTTGTTCGATCTCCGCAGCGGTTCGCCGGAGAGTCTCGGTGATCTCGGCCCGCCGCGCGAGCCCGGTCGCGAAGAGCCGGCGGGCGGCCTGCGCGATCGATTCCTCGAGCGGATCGACCACGAGGATCGGATCGTCGTCCTCCATCAGGTCGAGCAGGCTCTCGACGAAGGCCTCGCCGTACGTCCGGCCTGGAGCGTAACGGCGCGCGACGAGCTCGAGGATTTCGCTCGCCTCCTGACCCTGGGGATCTTCCCGAAACGCCTCGACGATCCGGGAAACCGCTCCGGGAATCGGGAGCGGACCGACCGGATGCCGGTTCGACCGATCGGCCCCTTCGAGGACGAAGGTCTCACGCCCGTCCGGACCGGGTTTCGCGGTCTTCGCGATCTCCTCGAGGTCGTGGTCGTCGGTCAGGGCCCAGAAGACCGGGACGGCCGGCAGTCCCCGCTTCGAGAGCTCGCGCGCGAGGACGATCGCGTCGAACGCCTTGACGAGCGTGTAGAGAGGCCCGGTGAAGAGGCCGATCTGGTGGCCGGCGAGCACGGCGACTGCGCGGCCCCGGGCGAGGTCTTCGGCCGCGCGGCGGCCGCCTTCCGACCGGAAATGAAATGCCTCCTGCGGAAGCGTGGGCCGTTCGCGCGCCAGGAGCGCCTTGCCGCGCTCGAGCGCGGCGTCGAGCGTGGGCGGATCGGGGTGGAACCGGCTCGCTCCTCGCGCGAAGTCGAGGAAGAGCTGCGGCAGTCCGGGATATCGCTCGAGCGGGATCGAGGTCATGGGGCGGACGGCATTCTCTCAGTTCCCGGCGGCGGCTCCGGAGCGGGAGAGAATACGGAGAGTCGTGAGCGCACGCACGATCCGGTCGCTTCTCGCCGCAGTCGTCCTCGCCGCCGTCGCCTGCGGCGGGCCGAAGACCGTCGCGAAGGACGGGTATCGGGCGGTCCTCGTCTACTCGAAGGAAGACCGGTTCCAGATCGCGGTCCGCGGCGAGCGCGTTCGGGTGTCCGGGACGGCGGACGGCTCCGAGATCGTCAAGATCGTGCGGCCCGACCTCGGCAAGTCGCGGCAGTTCCGGCCTTCCACCCGGCGCATCTACGAGAGCAAATGGTCACCCACCGACGAGGCGGTTCCGGGTTATCCGCTCCAGCCCCATTTCGATCCGCAGGCCTACGCCAACCGGTTCGGAGGCGCCATTCATCGGATCGACGATGCGACACACGGCCTCCATCCGTGCGAACGCTGGGAGATGACGCTTCCGTCGGGCGACCGTGCCACGATCTGGGTGGCGCGGGACCTCGACCGCCTGTCGGTGCGAATCGAGCACGCGAAGAAAGACCCGAACGACGAGTACCAGCCGTTCACCGACGCGCAACTCCTCGACATCCAGGTTGGCGCTCCGGAGAAGCTCTTCGAGCCGCCGAAGGGGTATGCCCGGGTCGCGTCCTATGCGGCGCTCGCGAAATGAGGACCGCTACGTGTAGCTGACGCTCCTCTCCTCCAGCGGCGCAAAGTCGCGGAAGAGGAAGTGGTCGTAGAAATAGTGGATGAGAAGGAACGAGAGCACGACGACGTAATAGCTCTTGTCCTGCGGGAACCCGAATCCTTTCCAGACAAGAAGGTACACGCCGCCCGACACGAGAGTCGCGCCGACCATCGCGGCATAGAACCGGCCGGTTTTCTGCGTGCCGGCGAGCTGTCGCGTGACCGGGCTCCCGATCTCTCCGTGCGCCGCATTGCGGGAAAGGATGAACCACGTGAGCGCCAGGTACTGCAGCGAATGCCAGGTGTTGAAGCCCTGGAATGCCACGTCGAGATTGTCGAAGAGAGGAATTACGAAAGCGAGGGCGACGGTGAAGGCCATGAAGAGGAGGCGCGGGACGCTCGCCTCGCCGCGCCGGATCTCGCCGAGCGTGCGGACGACGTAGAAGAGAAAGAGCGCCGCAAAACCAACGGTGAACGCCACGGCCACGATGCGGTGCCTCAGGAAATCCGGAAAGAGAAGCGCGTTGCTGCCGAGGGCGAAGCGTCCTTCGACGAACTTGTACATGGCGACCGTGTAGAGCGCGCCGAGGATGACCGCGCCGTCCAGAAGCCGATCGAGCGGCGAGACCTTGCCGGCCGCCTTGCGCCGGTATGTCTCCGAAATCCACTGCGCCTGGTGCGTCACGTGAATCGACGCCCAGAAGAAGAAGAACGTGAGCAGCAGCAGAAAGGCGTGGAGCGCTCCCACGATGACGAGCACCGGGATCACCAGCATCGGCAGATACGCGAGGACGCCGTAGCGGGCGCGGAAACGGGGCTCGAGCGCGGTCCGCAGGTAGGTCGAGTACATGTGCGGTCCGCCGACGAGAAGCGTCACCGCGAGGCCGATGATGAGGCTCGAGGTGCCGGGGGAAGCCCCGAGGCGCTGGAGGAGACCGTAGGAAAGGTACGGGAGGAAGACCAGAGCGCCGGAAAGAGTCAGGAAGACGAGGTCGAACTTCCGGTTGTAAATCCAGACGTCGTCCGCCCGATTCTCGACGGTCCCTGGGCTAATCTCCATGCTGAACCTCCCCGTTGCCGGGCGGATCTTAACCGGTCCTCCCGGCATTCGGAGCAAGACCCGTTCCCGAAATAGAATCAAAGGTTCCATGCTGCAATTGGGGACGATATCCGTCGACCCGCCCCTCGTTCTCGCCCCCATGGCAGGGATCACGGACCATCTCTACCGGCTGATGCTCCGGAGGATCGGCGGGGTCGGGCTGGTCACGATGGAGTTCATCTCGTCGGAAGCGATCACCCGCGGCAGCGCGCGGCAGCTCGCGAAGATGTTCTTCTCCGACGAGGAGCGCCCGCTCTCGATCCAGATCTACGGCTCCGATCCGGAGAGGATGTCGGCAGCCGCCGAGATCGTCGCCGAGCTCGCCCCCGACGCCTGCGACATCAACATGGGTTGTCCGGCGAACAAGGTGCTGAAGGGGTGCGCCGGGGCGGCACTGATGGGCGACCTGCCTCTCGCGAGGCGAATCGTGCGAGACGTCAAACGGCGCCTTTCGATTCCGCTGACGGTGAAGTTCCGGCTCGGGCTCGACGAGTCGCGCAAGAACTTCCTCGACCTCGGAAAGATCTGCGAGGACGAGGGCGCGGCGGCGGTCGCCATGCATGCCCGCACGGCGCGGCAGATGTACACGGGGAGCGCCGTCCGCGGCGAGATCGCGCAGCTGAAGAAACATCTCGCGATCCCGGTCATCGGGAACGGAGACGTCGAGACTCCCGGAGACGTCGCGTCGATGCTCCGCGAAACGGGCTGCGACGGCGTGATGATCGGCCGCGCGACGATGAAGAACCCCTGGATCTTCCGGCAGGCCGCCGACCTCCTCGCGGGCCGTACGCCGCGCGAGGCCACCGATGCCGAACGGCGCGACCTCATGCTCTGGCACTTCGGCCGGATCGAAGCGACGGCCCGCGAACCGCGCGAGGCTCTCCACAAGCTGCGCACGATGACCGGCTGGTACACCCACGGCCTCGCCAACGGCCGGGCGTTGAGGGTCAAGATCAGCGGGCTCGCGACTCCGGCGGCGTTCCGGGAAGCAGTGGTGGAGTTCTTCGCGGCGGAAATCGCCGCGTCCGGGGTGCCGGAGACAAGACCGGCGTCGGGTATCGCGTTTCCGGTGTCCGAGAGCGGAGCCGTCCCGAGTCTCGGAAACCCGATCCCCGGCAGCTGATGCCTGTCTTGCCTTAGGAAAACGCCCTCCGGGAATTGACCCCCCTCCGATATTCGTTCGGACTCCCGAATGCTCCGCAAACTCTCGTTTCTCGTCGGAGTCCTCGCTCTCAACCCTCTCTGGCTCCCCGCTCAGACCCGAAAAACCGAGCTCAAAACCTTAGCCGGGCGGTTTCCGCTCGAAGTCACGGCGGAGTACCTCGGCATGGCCGGAAAGAAGACGGTCGTCCGGATCCGGCTGTCGTCCCCGGAGCTCTCGAAGGCGGCGGCGTCGCACGGGCTGCGCTCCTTCGCCGGCGAGCTGCGCGGCACTTTCAGCCGCGGGGAGGAGATGGTCCAGGCGTTCCGGTACCCGGTCGCGGGAGACGTCCTGGACGGGAAGACCTTCACGTACTCCTTCCTGCGTCCTCTGCTCCCCGGGAACTACCGGCTGAAGCTGGTCGTGGACGACCCCGGCGGCCGCGAAGTCGGCGAAGGGACGGTCGACCTGTCGGTTCCGGAAGTCGGGGTCGCTTTCCGCCCCGAGATGGCTCCGGCCGAAGCGGAGACGCTCCCCGAGGCCGAGGCGATCGTCATTGCCGACGAGGCCGCGCCGCGCGAGACGGCCGAGGGGGGAGGCGCTCCGAAGCTGAAAATCATGCCTCCGTCCCGCGAGGCGCCGGTCGGTCTCCTTCGGCTGGAAGCCGACGTCGAGCCGCCGATCACGCGGGTCGAGTTCTATCTGGGCGACAAGCTGCTGCTCGCGCGGACGCGGCCGCCTTACTCCGTGGAGATCGATCTCGGAAACCTGCCTCTGAAGCAGACGGTGCGGGCGGTCGGATACGACGACACCGGCCGCATCGTCGACGAGGACGCGTGGGCGATCAACGAGGGGAGCGCGCGAGTCGCCGTGCGGGTGCTGCCGCAACCCGATCCGGCCGCGGGACGCGTTCGCGTTCGCGTCGCGGTCCAGTCGATCTCGGGCGGCATCGCCAAATTGGTGGAGCTCTTCCTCGACGAGAAGAAGATCGGTTCCTGGACGCGCGAGCCCTACGTCGCGACCATCCCGTTCGAGCAGTACACCCGCGGGAACTTCCTCCGCGCAACGGCAATCGCCGAAGACGGCAAGGAAGCGAACGACATCCGGATGTTGAGGGGTCCCTCGGCGACCGTCGAGAACGTGCGCGTGGACGTGGTCCAGCTCCACGTTTCCGCGCTCGACAAGAGCGGGCACTTCGTCAAGGGTCTCGGCCGCGACGACTTCTCGATCCAGGAAGACGGCCGCGCGCAGGCGATGACCGGCTTCGAGGTCGCCGAGAAGCTCCCGCTCACCATCGGCCTCGTCGTGGACGGGTCCGGTTCGATGGAGAAGGGTATGCCGTTCGTCCACGAAGCGTCGGCGGAGCTCTTCCAGAACCTGATTCGAGACAAGGACCGAGGCTTCGTGATCGAGTTCCGCGAACGAGCACGCTTCCTCCAGGAGCTGACCGGCGACTCCGCAGCGCTGCAGCGCGCGTCGCGCGAGACACGGGCCGAGGGCGCGACCGCTCTCTACGACGCGGTCATCCTCGGCCTCTACCAGTTCCGGGCGCTGCAGGGGCGCAAGGCTCTCATCGTGGTGACGGACGGCGCCGACAACCGCTCGCACGTCGAGTTCGACACCTTGTTGCGGTACGCGCGCTCCGCCGGATCGCCGATCTACTTCATCGCGGTGAACATCCCGCTGACCGACTTCAAGTCGCGCAAGGTCGTCAACCAGATCGCGAGCGAGTCGGGGGGCGAGGTGTTCTCAATCGGCAGCGCGTCGAAGATCGGCGAGGTCACGCACCGGATCGAAGAGGAGCTGCGGTCACAGTACGTGCTCGCCTTCCGCACCGACTCCCAGAAGCCGCCCGGGCAGTACCGCGCGGTCACCGTCGCGGTGGCGAAGCCGGGGGTGAGCGTCCGCACCATTCGGGGCTATATTCCCTGAGCTATCCCCGCATCCGCACCCGGACACGATAAGTCAGCTTCGACTCTCCCCCCGCCGGGACGCTGACCGGAAAATCCGCGTTGAAGGCCGCGAGCTTTTTCGGCGGCACCGACGACTCGACGACCGTCCAGTCCCCGGGGAACTGCTCGCGCACGAGCACGGTCACCGGCTCCTTCTTACGGCTCGTGATCACGACTTCGTACGCGGACTCCGACTCGGTGCGGCTCGTCTGCTGGAAGGAGACCTGCCGGCGGCGAGCGGTCAGGTCGAAGGCCTCCGAAGTCTCGATCTCGACGTCGCTCCTCTCGGGCGTGTGCTCGATCCGGTCTTCACCGCTGAAAACGCTTCCTCCCTCGACGTAGACGCGGACGACGCCCGCCGGCAGCGCCCTCGCGAGCGGCTTCGTCTCGACGCGGTACTGCACGCCGACCGGGATCCGCTGCGGCTCCTCGTTGGCGCCCGTCCAGTAGGTCGACCGCGCGACGTAGCGCTTTTCGACGGCGACCTCGGCGTCGGAGGCGAGCGGGAGAGTCGTGCGGCCGGTGGAGAGCCGGGGCGGGGACTCGACTTCGTAAACGCGCGCTTCCGAAAGCTCGGACGACTGGGCGACCACCTGGATCGCTTCGCGTAACGCCGCCATCGGCCTCGGTGTCGGAGACGAGGTCACGCGCAGCGTCCCCGCGAGCAGGCGCAGCCGCGAAGGCTGGAAGTCGGCGCCGCTGCGGTTGTCGACGACGAACCATCCCTCGAGACGGCCCCGCTTCTCGTCGGCGGCGAGCGACAGCGCGTAGCTCGCTTCCCACGACACGTCGCCGACGAGATACCGCGACGTCAACGTCCGGCTTCCGGCGCGCTCGCTCTCGAGCCGAAGGGTGACCCCTTCGGGGCGGGCCGGCGCGCCCGGCTCGGAGGGGAGCGACAGCCGAGCGTCCGGCTCGCCGTAGACGAGCTCACCGCCTTCCCGGAAGAGGGCCTGCGCCGGCGTCGGGCCGTACACCGCGAGGAGATCGCCTTCGACCGTCGCCCCGCCCGGCCGCGAGATGCGCACGCGCTTGCCGACGAGACCCGCGAGCCACTCGGGTTCCCCGCCGGCAAGGGGCGCGGTCAGCCCGAGCCAGCGGACGCCCGCCTCCCGCGCGTTCGTGACCGTCCAGGTCTCCGTCCGCGCCGACACGGGCGCCCCGTCCCAGTGGAGGTCGAACCGGCCGGCTGGAAGCGATACGGTCCGGTTCTCCACGACGACCGCGAGGTTCTGGTTCGTCACGACGAGGTCCTGGCGCTCGACCGGAGCGCCTGCCCGGGACGGCTGTTGCGCCGGCAGGAAGGCGCCCTCGAGGGCGAGCGCGAGAGACGCGATCAATGAGCGACGAAGCATCCTAAGGTCCTCCACATCCGGAGTTTACAGCGCGACCCGGCTGCAGAGGGATCGCCGGATCGAGCGGTTTCTCCGTGCTAACATCCGCGCCGTTTTGAGCTCAGAAACGCGTTCGCGTTGGGCCCTCGTTCTCGGCGCTTCTTCCGGATTCGGCGAGGCGTGCTCGATCGCGCTGGCGAAGGCGGGTTGGAACGTCTTCGGCGTCCACCTCGACCGGAAGTCCACGCAGCCGAACGCCGACCGCGTCGTCACGGAGATCGCGGCGGCCGGCCGGAAGGCCGAGTTCTTCAACGTCAACGCGGCCGACGACGCCAAACGGACGGAGGTCATTGCCGCGATCTCTCGCTCCTGTGGGTCTGACGCGCCGGAGTGCCGGGTCTCCGTCGTCCTCCATTCCCTCGCGTTCGGGACCCTGAAGCCCTTCTTCGGGGAGCCTCGGGAGAACGCGATGTCGAAAGCGCAGCTCGAGATGACGCTCGACGTCATGGGCAACTCGCTCGTCTACTGGACCCAGGACCTCTTTTTCGGCGGCCTGCTCGCTCCGGGAGCCCGCATCTTCGCGATGACCTCGGCGGGCGATCACATCGTCTGGCCGGCGTACGGCGCGGTCTCGGCGGCGAAAGCCGCGCTCGAGTCGCACGTCCGGCAGCTCGCGGTCGAGCTCGCCCCGCACCGCATTTCGGTCAACGCGCTGCGGGCGGGAGTGACCGACACGCCGGCGCTGCGCAAGATTCCGGGCAGCGAGAAGATGGTCGAGCGCGTCCTCGCGATGCACCCCGCCGGACGCCTGACGACTCCCGCCGACGTGGCCGGAACGCTCGTCGCCTTGTGCGCCGACGGCGCCGGCTGGATGAGCGGCAACGTCATCGGCGTGGACGGCGGCGAAGACGTCGCCGGGGGACGATGAGTTCCAGGTCCCGGGTCCAAAGTCCAAATTAGACCGCAAGGAACCCGTGAGCTCTCCCACCGTTCCCGAAATCGCCGCCGCTGCGTTCGATTTCGTCTCCGAAAAGGCAGGGATCCGCGAGTTCCGCCTTCGCTCGAACGGGCTCAAGCTTCTGCTGCTCTCGAACACGGTCGCCCCCGTCGCGACGTTCGCGGTCGTCTATCACGTCGGCAGCCGCAACGAGGCTGTGGGACACACCGGCGCCACCCACCTCCTCGAGCACCTCATGTTCAAGGGGACTGCCGAGTACGACCGGGAGAAAGGCACGGCCGTCGCCGCGGTGCTCGAAGCGCTGGGGGCGCGGTTCAACGCCACCACGTCGTTCGACCGCACCAACTACTACGAGACCGTGCCCTCCGACTCGATCGAAATCGCCGTCCGGATCGAAGCATCGCGGATGCGCGGTGCGCTCCTGCGCGACTCGGACCGGGTCCCGGAGATGACCGTCGTTCGCAACGAGTACGAGCGGGGCGAGAACTCCCCGTTCCAGGTGCTCTACAAGGAAACGTTCGCGACCGCGTTTCGGGAACACCCTTACCACCATCCGACGATCGGATGGCGCGCCGACATCGAGGGCGTCTCGACCGACCGTCTGAAGGAGTTCTACGACGTCTTCTACCGCCCGAACAACGCGACCGCGATGCTGATCGGCGACTTCGAGGAAGAGAAAGCGCTCGCGATTGTCGGCCGCCACTTCGGCCCGATTCCCCCCTCCGCCCGCCCGATTCCTCCGGTCTACACGGTCGAGCCGCCGCAGGAGGGGGAGCGGCGCTTCATCGTTCGCCGCACCGGGCAGATCGCGTGGATCGCCCTCTCGTGGAGGTCCGTCGAGGCGCGGCATCCCGACACTCCCGCGCTCTCCGTCCTCGGGAACATCCTCGGAGTCGGCCTGACCGCGCGTCTGCACCTCGCGCTCGTGGAGGAGAGTCTCGCCCTCTCGGTGACCGTCGTGCCGTGGCAGCTTCGCGATCCCGCCCTCTTCTCCGTCTTCGCGCCGGTGCGACCGGGCGTCGAGCCCGGGGTCGTCGAGGCCCGGATCCGCCGGGAGATCGCACGCGTCGCATCCGAAGGCGTGACCGGAGAAGAGGCAAAGAAAGCTCGGACCCAGATCGAGGCCGAGGTGATCTTCGACCGGGACTCGACCGATCAGGTCGCCGCCTCGCTCTCGGAGGCGATCGCGGTCGCGGACTGGGAGTGGTATGCGGACTATCCCGATCAGGTCGGTCGGGTGACCGCGGAAGACCTCCGCCGCGTGGCAACGACCTACTTTCGCGACGACGCGCTGACCGTCGGCCTCTACCTCCCCAAGGAATCGCCGGCAGCGTGACGCCGGCATTGCGGCTTCCCGGGCGAAGGGTGTCCTTCGACGAGTCGGTTCGCCGCCGGACGCTCGGAAACGGCGCGCGCCTCTTCGTTCTCGAAAACCGATTCAACCCCACCGTGGCGATCTCCGGATCGCTCAATGCCGGGAGCCTGTTTGCGCCGCCCGACCGGCGGCTTCTGGCCTCGGTCACCGCCGGCGAGCTCGCGAAGGGGACGGCGCGCCGGACGAAGCTCCAGATCGCCGAGGAGCTCGAGAGCCGCGGGGCGAGCCTGGCCTTCTCGGCGGGCGGCGGCGATCCGGTCGGCTTGGACATCGGCGCCGCGTCTCTCTCGCGCGACCTGGAAGTGCTGCTCGACGTTCTCGCGGAGGTCCTGCTCACGCCGGTCTTCCCGGAGGAAGAGCTGGAAAAGGAGCGCATGCGCCTCGTGGGTGTTCTTCGCGAGCAACAGGATCAGACGTCGGTGCGCGCGTTCGAAGCCGCCTCGCGGCGAATCTATCCGCGCGGCCACCCGTTTCATCGCCGGCGGGTCGAAGAGCGGATCGCCGCGGTGGAGTCGGTGTCCCGCGACGAGCTGCTCCGCTTCTACGAGGATCGCTACGGCGCGGAGACGCTTCTCCTGGTTCTGGTCGGCGACGTGGACTCCGAGAAGATCTTAGACGGCCTCGAGCGGCGGCTGGGCTCTTGGAAGCGCGGCCCGTCGCCGGAGATCCCGAGACCGGGGCCGGTCCCCGCCGCGCCCGGCTCCGAGATGGTCCGGATGCCGGACAAGGCGAGCGCGGACGTGGTCCTCGCGCAGCCGGCGGATCTCGTGCGGCAGGACCCGGAGTACATCGCGTGCACTCTCGCAAACTCGGCGCTCGGCCAGTCCTCGCTCACGTCGCGTCTGGGCGTCCGCGTGCGCGATACCGAGGGACTCACTTACGGGATCCATTCCGGCTTCTCGGCGACGTATCTCGCAGGCCCTTTCGCCGTCAGCCTCACGGTCAAGCCGGAGAGCCGGGATGCCGCGGTCGCCGCGACCCTCGAGGAGATCACTCGCTTCCGCCGCGAAGGGATGACGGGCAAGGAGCTCACGGACGAGCAGAGCTCCCACGTCGGCCGCTTCAAGGTGGATCTCGCGTCGAACGGCGGAATCGCTCACGCGATCGACGCCTCGGTCTACTACGGCCTGGGTGTCTCGTATCTCGACGAATACCCGTCGCTCGTCCGAGCAGTCACGAAGGAACAGGCCGATGCCGCCTTCGCGAAGCGAGTAGACCCGGAGCAGTTCACGATCGTTTCCGCGGGATCGTTTCCCTCCTGAGGTCGTCCCGAACGCTTCGCCCCAGACTGTCATCCCGAGCGCAGCGAGGGATCCCTTTCTCGAAACGCCCAAGATTCCTCGTCGCTTCGCTCCTCGGATAGAATCGCCCCCGAGTTCGATCGAAGGAGGCTCCGATTCCGAGACGTCCCCAGTACCGCAAGCCCAACCGGCGCCGGCCCGGTGAGGCGCCTCCCACCCACCGCGTCTACCTCTCCAACGAGGCGCCGATGCCGGAAGACCGCACGTCCGACGGCAAGACCTGGTACCGGCTGCGGTTCGACACGGAGCCCTCGCCGGAGTGGATGCGGGCCTACCGCGCCGGGATCCTCGGCATGACGCGCGACGACCGGGAAGCGATCCTTCGCTTCGAGTTCCAGGGGGACAGCGTGCGGATCGCCGCGGCCGACGCCGAAATCGGGAAGCTGCGCCGGGTGCTCGAACGGCGGATCGACGCGGTCAACTCGATTCTCTCGGGAGGGCGCGGGGTCGCTCCGGCCCCCTGATACCGCCGCCTCAGCGTTTCGGCGGCTCCCGCTTGTAGAGATAAGCGGTCTCGAAGAGCCGCGCGCCCGACGCGTCCGCCACCGCGAACTGCGCCCGTGAGAATTTGCCGGTCCCTCCGTAGGAGCCGTCGTACACCGACGCGCCAGCGCATTCACCTCGTTTGTTGACCGCATAGAAGACCGTCTGGAACTTGGGACGACCCGAGTCCTCGCGGTTTTCTTTCGCGAGCGCGACGATCCGTTCGAGCGTCTTCAAGGCGGCCTCTTCGGGCGACTTCCCCTGGCGCATCATCTCGACGACGGTATGGGAACCGCACGAGCGCAGGTTCCCTTCTCCCCAGCCGGTCGAGCCGCAGGCCCCGATTTCTCCGTCCACGTAGAGGCCCGCGCCGATCACCGGTGAGTCGCCGAGGCGGCCCGGGATCTTAAAGAAAAGCCCGCACGTGGTCGTCGTGCCGACAATGTCCCCATTCGCCGTGACCGCGTTGCAGTTGATCGTCCCCTGGGGTCGGAAATCGGAGACCCCGTACTTCTCGATGTACCAGCGGATGTCGGGGTCCTTTTCCTCTTCGTCACCCGCCGGAAGCCAGTCGTCCTTCCCCGAAAGCTTCTCCTTCCAGTAGAGCCAGATCTTTCTCGACCGCTCCGTCAACAGGTTCTCTTCCTGGAAACCGTGCGCCTTCGCAAACTTGAGCGCTCCTTCTCCGACGAGGAAGACGCGCGTCGTCTGCTGCATGACGAGACGGGCGACTTTCGAAGGATTTTTGATTCGCTCGAGGGCGCCGACGGCGCCGGCCTTCATCGTGCGGCCGTCCATCACCGAGGCGTCGAGCTGGACGACCCCCTCTTCGTTCGGGATTCCGCCGTAGCCGACCGTGACGTCCTCCGGATCGTTCTCGACCAGGTTCACGCCGGAGACGACGGCATCGACCGGATCCCCGCCCGCTGCGAGAATCTCCCAGGCCTTGCGCACCGCGTTCAGGCCGCCCGATTCCGTCGGGCTCTTCAGATTCGCCGATGCGATGACGACGGGACGCGACGCCGCGCGCGTCGAGACCTTCATTCGGACCTGGGCGGCGACCGGAAGAATCGCGGCCGATCGAAGGATGTCGCGCCGCGTCGGACCCCGCGCGCCTGCTGCCATCCCGTCCTTATTCGTCCGGCAGCTCGGGCTCTTCCTGCATCTCGCGCTTCGTGCCGGGCGCGAGCAGGTCCATGACGAGATCCGGAAGCGTCTCGGAGAACTCGCTTCGCGGCAGGACCCGCGTCAGGCCGGCCGCCTCCGCCTGCCGCGCGAGCTCCCGATCGGTGTGACGGAGGAACCCGATCACCGGGAGGTCGCGGGTCTTCGCTTCCTGCCGAAGCTTGCGCACGGCGTCGAAGCAGGCGCCGTTCGTCGAGAGCTCCAGCAGGATGGCGGCGGTGTCCTCCTGGCGCGCGGCCGCGGCGAGGTCTTTGGGCTCCGCGAAACGCACCGGCACGTTCAGGTGACGGCCGGTCGCCTCGATCTTGGACCGGAAGAAGAGGTCCTCCACGCAGGCAACGATCGAGCGGGTCATAGGGGAGGGAATTCTATCGGGAAACGTTTCCCGCCCGGTCAGAACATCTTCACGAGATCGACCGTGATCCGGTTCAACGTCGCCTTCAGGTCGAGCCTCCGCTGAAACACGACCGCGCCCTGGACGAAAACCTGCGGCAGGAGTGTGTAGGCGACGCCGATCCGGTGTCCCTGGTACCGCGAGTGAAACCACCAGTCGTCCGTGTTGTAGGCGCCCATGACCGCGTTCCGCTCGACGTACTGGTAGATGTAGAACGCCCGCCAAGTGCGGGGAGTGCCGACGGAGCCCACCGCGACCGCGCCCTCGAAGGCGTCCGCTTTGCCGCTGGAAGCGCCGAAATTGTGGATCCCGTCGAGCGAGACCGTCACCGGCAGCCGCAGGGCGGGGAACCGAAACTTGAGGAGAAGATCGGCGAGGCGAAAATCGCTTTCGAATCGCAGACCGCCGGCGTACGGCTCGGGACTGTTCTGCCGGACGTAGTGCGACTTCAAGTGCTCGGGGTCGAAATTCCAGTACGCCGCGGCGGCTTCGATGGCGAAGCGATTCGAGTCCCCTCCCCGCCACACGGCCTGGCCGGCCGTGATCTTCGACCGGTCGCCTTCCCGCTGCGGTCCGTAGAACCCGGCCGCGGTGAACGTGAGAGTCGACGAGCCGGTCGCGATCTGGCGTGACACCGCGGCGCCCGGAGTCTGAATGTCTTTGTCCCAGAGCATCTCGCTCGAAACGAGCGGAACGCCGAAGCGTCCCGCGAAGATCATCCAGCCTCCCGGCCTCGCCTCCACGTACCAGCGGTCGAGCGTCGCGCCGTCGGATCGGTAGTTGTCGAAGTTGCGCGCGTTCTGGTCGTTGTCGTCGGTTCCGATGTTGCCGACCGCCCGGACGGCGATCTTCCAGCGGTCGGAGGGCTCGAAGGCGACCTCGGGCCGGAACTCGAAACGTCCGCGCTCGATGTCCGGGCGGACGCGGAGGTTGTAGATCGAGTCGTACCTCAAGAGCGCCTCCCACCGCAGCGTGAAGCGGGCCTTCGGAGGAGTCGGCTCGAAGTACTCGGTTTGTTGTGCTTCAGTCGGCGCCGGCCGGCACAGCGCGACCATGAGCAGCAGGACGTGTCTCCTCATGGGCTCAGGCCGCTTGGGCCGTCACCTTCGCCAGCGCTTCGTAGAGCTCGCCGACGCTCTGGTAACGCGCTCCCGGCTCCTTCTGCATGCACTTGATGATGATGGTAGCGATCTTCGGATCGATTCGCGGATTCTTCGACTGCGGAAGCGGAGGGGGCTCGTTGACGTGCTTCAAGACGACGGCGAGCGGGCTGTCTCCGTCGAACGGAAGAGATCCGCTGAAAACTTCGTACAGGACTACCCCGGTCGAGTAGATGTCGGAGCGGAAGTCGAGGGGGACTCCCCGCGCCTGTTCCGGCGACATGTAGTCCGGCGTGCCGATGACCGTTCCCGTCGCCGTCATCCCCCGGTCTTCCGTCAGGCGCGCGATGCCGAAATCCATGATCTTCAGGCCGCCGGTCGGCTCGATCAGGATGTTCTGCGGCTTCACGTCGCGGTGGATGACCCCGACCTCGTGCGCCGCGGCGAGCCCGGCGCACACCTGCTTGGCGATCCGCAGGCCGACCGGCGTCGGGAGGATCTCGCCCGACTCGAGGAGATGCTTCAACGTCAGGCCTTTCACGAACTCCATGGAAAGGTAGCGGAGCCCATTCGATTCCCCGAGATCATGGGTTCGCAGGACGTTCGGGTGCGTGATGCGGCGCGCGAGCCGGATCTCCTGCTTGAACCGGTCGAGGAGGGTCGGGTCGGCGGAAAGGACTTCGCTGCGCAGCGTCTTGATCGCGACCAGATCGTCGAGCTCCCGGTCGTGCGCCTTGTAGACGATGCCCATCCCGCCCTTGCCGAGAATCGACTGGATGTCGTAGCGGCCGGCGAAGAGAGTGCCGATCTGCGGCTCGTTGGTGGAGGACGTTCCGGACGTCGAGGCCGTCGGGGTGCGTCCGGCGAGCAAGGTCTCTTCACTGCCGAGCGAGATCGGCAGCGACGCAACGTACTTTTCGAGCGCAGCTTTCTCTTTCAGCTCCTCGAGCATGGCCCGGAAAGAGCGAGCGAGAATCCCGATCTCGTCGTTCGACTCGACTGGCACCTCGGTCTCGAGATCTCCGATCCGCACCGCCTCGGTTGCGCGAACCAGCCGATCCACCGGCCCGGTGATCCGCCGCGCGAGCACGAACGAGAGGATGAACGCGAACACGAGCGCCGCCAGCCCGACGAGGACCTGGCTGTTCTGAATCCGCCGGAAGGGAGCGAGCTCCCGCTCGCGGCTGCGCAGCGTCACCGCCGCGCCCACGAGCTGGTCCGTCGAGGACCGGATGGGCAGAAAGTAGGCGAGATACGTGTCGCCGGAGAGGTCGAGAGGAAGAGGTCCGATCGTCTTGCCCTCCCTCAGGACGGCGGGAACGAGATGCGGAATCTCCCGGATCGCGGAGAGGACGGAAGAGTTTGCGTCCCGCATCGTCGAGGCGGTGACGACGGGCTTCGCCGGCTCGTTCAAACGAGCCGCGTCGGCGAGGAAAACGACCTCGGCGTTGACGAGCGACTTCAGGCTGGAGGCGACTTCGTCGTTGATCTGGAAGCCCGCGGCGATCGCGCCGACCGTCCGGCTGCCCCCTTCGAGCACGGGGGCGGTGACGACGTGGTACATCTCCTGATCCGACAGCCAGATGCCTTCCGCGGCGTCGCCCTGCAGCGCCGACGAGACGGTGGGGACGCCGCGCATGTCGCGCGAATAGGGGAGGGGCCGGTCGGTGCGCGCGAACGCGACTCCTTCCTGGTTGATGGCGACGAGGAAATTCGCGCGGGTGGCCGACGCCTGCTCCACCTTCAGCGTGTCGCGCGCCGTCGCGGGATCGAGCTGGGTCATCACCGAGATGATCCCGGCGTTGTTGACGACGACCGCGAGCGCCCGATGAAGCTCCTCGTACCGGTTGCGCTGAAAGGACTCCCACGCGCCTCCCGATTTCTTCAGGTCCTCCGCGATCTTCGAGTCGGCGATCGTGCGGGCCCGGGTGGCGGAGATCGCGATCGCCCCGCCCACGGCGACCAGGATGAGGAGCGCCGCCGCGAAGAAGATCTTGAACGACAGGGAGAACCGGGGTGGTTCCGGCGGCGAAAGCTTCAGGCCGCCCGCGAACCGCGGGACGAGCGTGACCGGGGGCGCAGTCGCTCTTTCAGTAGCGCTCATCGTCCGATCCCGACTGCGGCGGATACTCCTTGCCGTATTTGTTCTTGTGCGGGACGGGGCGGTAAGCGGTCGTGTCGATCGAGACGGTCACGGGCGCGGCCGCGGGGAGCGGAATGGTCAAGGGGACGCTCGTTTCGGTCCCTTCTTCGTGCCACGCCTTGAGCATCCAGGAGCCCGACGGCACGCCTTCGAAGTGGAATGCCCCGTCTCTGCCGGTGACGGCGGCGAAGCCGGAGTCCACGACCATCAGGAATCCGACCATCTGCGGGTGGATGTTGCAGTAGACGCGGACGAGGCCGGGCTCCGCGAACGAGCGGCTCTTCGAGGCGCCGCTCCTGTAGAGGCCGAGGTCGAACCGGTTGGCTCCTGAAACCGAAAAGACGTTGTGAAAGACCGGATCGTTGTTCGGGAATTCGACGGTGCCCTGCCGCGGCACGATCAGGGTGCGGGGGACGAAGCGCTTCGATTCCTGGGCCATCTGGAGCGAGCCGGCGGGATTTGCCCCGCCGCGCGGACCTTCGATCCAGACGACGGCGTTCGACGCGTCGGCGCGGGGGGAGCCTGCCTTGACGAGGATGACCCGGCCCGTCACGGAGCCGGCGGAGCCCGCGGCGCGGGGGCCGAAAGCCATGAAAGTGAGGGCGAAAATGAGCGCCCCGACGACGAAAACGCGCGCCGCCATGCGTCTTTTCGATCATAGCCCGAAAACGGGACGGCGGCTTATGATCGCGGCGGGAGGCTCAAATGGACGCGACGCGGGTCGAGATCTTCGGAAAGGACACCTGACCTCACACGACCGCGGCCCGTGAGGACTACGCGCGTCGGAAAATCCCTTTCACATACGTCGACGTCAAGCGCGACGCGCGGGAGCTCGATCGGATGATCCGCATCTCCGGCGGCCGGCGCGTGCCGGTCATCGTCGAAGCGGGCAAAGTCACGATCGGGTTCGGAGGGACGTGAGGGGTGTAGAGCGTGCCGGCGGCGCGCCGCCCCTTCCACTGTCATCCCGAGCGAACGGCTGTCATCCCGAGCGAAGCGAGGGATCCTTCCATCGAAAAGCTCGGGATTAGCGCCGTCTCAACGACGGCGTTGTGTTACCCGCGGGCGGACCCGCGGGTTGTCGCCTCGGCTTCGCCGAGGCTCGGTGCGTCGCGCTCTGCGGTCGTTCGCAAGCTCACGCCCGCACAAAGCGTTCGGTGCCCTCGTCGCTTCGCTCCTCGGAATGACAGACGGGAAGTGACGTCCCGCTGCATATAATCCCCGCCAACCTGATGACCACCACGTTTTGAACTGCGGCGGGTGCAGGCCCGTGGGGCCTGTCCCCGCGACATGCTCGAGGAGGTCCGCATGGCGAGTGTGCCCGAGTTTCGGCCGTACGTTCCTCCTGGAGAGTCCCCGCCCGAATTCACTCCCAAGGCGATCATCCTGGGCATGGTCTTCGGCATCCTCTTCGGAGCTGCCACTGTCTACCTCGCCCTGCGCGCCGGGCTGACGGTCTCCGCGTCGGTCCCGATCGCCGTCCTCGCGATCGCGGTGTTCAAGAAGATCGGCAAGTCCACCATCCTCGAGAACAACATCGTGCAGACGATCGGCTCCGCCGGCGAGTCGGTCGCGGCCGGCGTCGTCTTCACGGTTCCGGCGCTGCTCTTCCTCTCGGGCGGCGAGAACTTCTTCAAGTACGTCCAGATCACGATCCTCGCGATCTTCGGCGGGACCCTGGGCGTCCTCTTCATGATCCCGCTGCGGCGCGCCTTGATCGTCAAGGAACACGGGAAGCTGCCGTACCCCGAGGGCACGGCCTGCGCGGACGTCCTGATCGCGGGGGAGCGCGGCGGCAACCTCGCGAAGATGGTCTTCGCTGGCGTCGGCGCGTCGCTCCTCTACAAGTTCCTGTACGGGATCCTGGGCCTCTGGAACGAAACGCCGATCTGGTTTCGGACGAAGAAGGAGTCCACGACGTACCCGGCTGCCACGCTCGACGTCGCGGTGACCCCGGAATACCTCGGACTCGGCTACATCATCGGGCCGCGGATCGCGTCGGAGCTCTTCTCGGGAGGTCTCCTCGCCTGGATGGCGCTGATCCCGCTGATCGCCATCTTCGTGCCGGAGACCCGCGTGGTGCACGATCTCCACAACCTCGGTTTCTCCGACGCCTGGATGGCCAACAACTCGTACGCGAACTGGATCTACCGGGCGTACATCCGTTACATCGGCGCGGGCGCGGTGGCCTGCGCGGGGGTGATGACTCTCATCAAGACGCTGCCGACCATCGTTTCGGCGTTCCGGGAGTCGGTCAAGAGCTTCCGGGGCGGAGTCGGACCAGCGGAGGGCGTCAAGCGGACCGAGAGAGACCTCGGCATGGGGGTCGTGATCATCGGGTCTCTCGCGATCGTCCTCGTGCTGGCGATCCTTCCGGGCTTCCCGCACGGTCCGTTCCCCGGCTCTCTCCTTATGTCGCTTCTGATCGTCGTCTTCGGGTTCTTCTTCGTGACCGTCTCCTCCCGGATCGTGGGCATCATCGGGACCTCCTCCAACCCGATCTCGGGGATGACGATCGCGACCCTGATGGCGACGTGCGTCGTGTTCGTCGTCATCGGCTGGCGCGGAGACGTCTACCAGGCCGTGGCCCTCTGCGTCGGAGCGATCGTTTGCGTCGCGGCGGCGAACGCCGGGGCCACGTCGCAGGACTTGAAGACCGGGTACCTCGTCGGCGCCACACCGCGCGCTCAGCAGATCGGATTCGTGATCGGGGTCGTCAGCTCCGCCTTCGTCATCGCGATCACGCTCTTCATGCTCGACCGGACGTACCGCGGCCCGAACGAGATCCACGGGATCGGCGGACCGCAGCTTCCCGCCCCGCAGGCGACCCTTATGGCGACGATCATCAAAGGGCTCCTCGCGCAGAACCTGCCGTGGGCGCCCGTTCTCGTCGGAGTCTTTCTTGCGTTCATGGCGCAACTCGCCGGAGCGCACGCCCTTTCCTGGGCGGTCGGCGCGTACCTTCCGGTCTCGACGACCGCGCCGATCTGGATCGGCGGGATGGTGAAGGCCTGGGTCGACGCCTGGAGGCGGCGGAAGGAGCGAACCGCCGTCGGCGAAGAGAGCGAGCTCTCCTCAGGGATGCTCTATGCCACCGGGCTCGTCGCGGGAGGATCGCTCGGCGGAGTCCTCATCGCCTTCGTGGCGTTCTTCGGCGACACCGTGCTCCACATGGAGCGCCCGTCGCTCCTGGAGAAACTCGATCTGGGAACGAAGTTGTATCCGAGCCTGAAGAGCGGGCTCGTCAGCGGCGGGATCCTCTGCGCGATCGCGTTCGCGGTGCTCATCTTCCTTCTGGAGCGAAACGCGAGAAAGCGGCTGGAGGGGTAGCCTCGAGCTTTCAGTCGGGCAGGCCGACCCGCTGGACCAGGTCCTGGAATCGCGGATCCGCTCGCAACGGGTCGAACATCGGGTGCATCTTGAAATCGACCACGTGGGTGGCCCGTTGCTCGTAGACTCGCCGGAGCGAAGCGATCGCGTTCTCCTTGTCGCCCAAACCCGTGTAGATCCAGGCGAAGTGATACGGGGGCACGTACTGCTTGATCGATAGCCGCTTGAGTTCCTGCAGCGCATGATGGGCTTCCGTGCGCTTGCCGCCGATGCCATAGACGTATCCAAGGCCGCCGAGGTAGTCACTGCCGCGTCCTGCGGCCTTCTGCATCTCGGCGATCGCCTCGTCATGACGGCCGACGGCGGAGTACGCGAGCGCGAGGTCGAAGTGCGCGAGCGTGAAATCGGGGTCGAGCTCGAGCGTCTTGCGGTATTGCTCGATCGCCTCGTCGTAATTGCGAGCCAGGTAAAGGACCCACCCGGCATCGGTGTTGATCACGAGCGAGAGCGGGTCGAGCTCGAGAGCCCGTCGGATCTCCCGCTCGGCTTTGTCGATTCGCCCCAGCAAAGCCGATCCGAGGGCGTACCAGTGATGCGCGGTCGCGTAACCGGGGTTGAGCTCGAGCGCCCGCTCGTGCTCCCTCAACATGGCTGACCAGCGCCATTCGAAAGAGGCGACGTTGGCCATCGCCTCATGCGCCTCGGCGAGCCCCTCGTCGAGCGACACCGCGCGCGTCGCCGCCGCCTTCAGCTTCGGCAGTGCCTCGCTCACGGGCAGCGGGATGTACCAGACGCCGAGCGAGTAGCAATCGGCCAACCCCGCGTACGCCTGCGCGTAGCTCGGGTCGAGCTCCGTGGCTCTTTCAAAATGCTCGATGGCCCTCTTGAGGCCGTCCGCGGTCCGCTTGTTCCAGTAGTAACGTCCCTCGAGATAAGCGCGATAGGCCTCGACGTTGTCGGTCCGACGGTCGTGAAGCGCGGGTGACCCGGCGAGAACGACCTTGAGGCTCTTCGCGACGCTATCGACGATCTCGTCCTCGACCGCAAAGATGTCTTTCAACGCCCGGTCGTACGTCTGGCTTGCCCAAAGGACGTGTCCGTCCCGGGTGCTGACCAGCCGCACCTGGACTCGCACTCGCTCGGTGCTCTCGCTGAGACTCCCTTCCAGGAAAGTCGCGACTTTCAATTTGTCGCCGAGCCCTCGCCAGTCGACCTGTCCTCCTTTGAAGGCGAGCGCCGAGCTGCGTGAGATGACTTTCAATCCCTCGATCTTCGAGAGCCGCGTGATCAGACTGTCGGTCAGGCCCTCGCTGAAATACTCCTGCGACGGGTCACCGGTGAGGTTCTCGAGCGGCAAGACGGCGATCGAGGCTGCAGGTGCTCGCAGTGATGACGGCCAAGCCGGCTGCGCGCTCACTCGGCGGTGGCCCAGAATCGTCGCGAGGCCGGCGAGCGCGATCACGGCGAGCACGGCAACCACGGTCCAGGTTCCGCCGGGAAGGCGGAGGTTCGAGCCGGCTGATCCTTCGAGTACTGGCGCGCTCACGGGCTGGCGAGCTGCAGCGTCGTCTTCCTCGAGCTCTTCTTCGATCACCAGCTTCGTGGCGCGTGTTCGCTCGACCTCAACCACCGCCGGCACGTTTTCGACGAGTTGTTCCTCGCAGGGGCCGATGTAACGGTAGCCCTCGGCCCAACGGGTCTCGATGAAGCGAGACCCTTCCGCGCCGTCGCCGAGTACCTTTCGAATGGAGCTCACGCACTTACGCAGCGCGTCGTCGTAGACGTCGTGCCCTTCCCAATACCGTTCGAGCAGCTCGTCGCGTGGCACCAGCCGGTCGCGATGCTCGATCAGATAGAGGAGAACCAGAAAGGGCTTGCGGGCGAGATGGAGGGCCTCGCCCTTGCGGCTCAAGAGACGCCGGTCCGGTTCGAGCCGGTAGTCCCCGAGAACGAATCTGCGCCGAGCTCGAACCGCCGTTGACACGGATCAACGCCTCTTCATTTCACGAAACCGTCTTTCGAGCGGTTGCGGTCGGCGGATTATAGGTTTCCGCCGCGAGAGCCGGAGGGGCGCCTCCCGGCCTCCAGGGCGCTTTTTTCCGAAACTATTCACGTTTCGTTCCGGACTTTCCGCCGGCTTCCTGACTAGGGTCTCGCGACAGTGCGCACGATCCGGAGGCGGCGAATCGAAGTCATTTCCATTGAACGCGAGCACGTCTATCGGTTCTGGCCCCTCCAGTGCTCGGTATGCCGGCTGGAAAGCGAGCTCTTGACGACCGCCCAGGCCTGCGCCTTTTTCCAGGTGAAGCCCCGGACCATCTATCGGTGGCTCGCTCAGGGCCAGGTTCATGGCATCCGGACACCCGGCGGGCAGCACCGCATTTGTCGCAACTCGCAGTCTCAATCGCGAACGATGGAACGAGATTCACTCTGATCGAGAGGAATGAACCATGGGGACGATCCGTCCAGTTGAATTCAGAAGAAGCGTCACCTTCCTGGCGGCTGCTGCCGGTCTTTTCTTCGCAGTCCGCTCGGCGACCGCGAGCGTCATCACCGTCAACAGCGCCGCGGATACCGTGGCCAACGACGGCCAATGCACGCTGCGGGAGGCGCTCACGGCGGCGAATACGAACACCGCTTCCGGCGCAGCGGCGGGCGAATGCGCGGCAGGGCAGGCGTCTCCGACCGTGGACACGATCGTATTCAACATTCCGGGCGTGGGCGTTCACACGGTCACGCCGGCGAGCAGTCTGCCGGCGATCACGGAGGCGGTGATCATCAACGGCTTCAGCCAGCCTGGCGCCAGCGCCAACGCCAACGGACCGGGGCTGGGAAGCAACGCGGTGCTGCTGATCGAAATCAATGCGACGAGCGTCGGCAACGGTGCCGACACCGGCGCCCTGACCGTCTCCACCGGTGGTGGGGGCACGACGATCGAGGGTCTCGTGATCAACCGTTACGTCGTCAACGGGATTGCTCTGGTCAACAGCGGGGGCGGCAACGTCGTCGCCGGCAACTACATCGGGGTCAACACGACTGGAAGCACCGCCAGCACCATCGTGTCTTCGAGTTCGGGCATCGAGATCCGCGGCTTCAACGCGGGCGTCGAGAACGGCGACCGGATCGGCGGGACTGCTCCGGCGGACCGCAACGTGATCGCGGGCAACAACGGGTTCGGGCAGATCGCTTTTCCGAGCGGAGCGCAGAGCGGACATCAGGTCCTCGGGAACTTCATCGGCACCAATGCGGCGGGCACGGCCTCGCTCGCGATTGCCGCCTGCGCATCGAGCGCACAGGCGGGGATCCGGATCGACGCCGGCACGACCAGCACCACGATCGGCAACGGCACCGCCGGGGGCCGCAACGTCATTTCCGGGAATTGCGCCCGCGGCCTCAGCCTCGGCAACTCGCCGGTCACTGGAAACACGATCTCCGGCAATTTCATCGGCACCGACGTGACCGGCACGCTCGCGCTCGGGAACCAGGCCGAGGGCATCGAGCTCTTCACCGTCGGCAGCACGACGATTACCGGCAACGTCATTTCCGCGGCCATCAATACGGCCAGCAACGCGGAAGGAATCGACGTCACCGGTGTTACCGGAATAACGGTCATCCAGGGCAACAAGATCGGCACCGACGTGACGGGAACGCTGAACCTCGGCAACCAGGGAATCGGAATCGTCGTGAACGGCTCGAGCAACGTTCTCATCGGGGGGGCGGGCGCGGGACAGGGCAACGTAATTGCCTTCAACGGCTGCTGCCAGCTCGGAGGACAACCGGGGATCCTGATCAACAGCGGGACAGGCAACGCGATTCTCGGAAACTCGATCTTCTCCAACAACCAGCTCGGCATCGATCTGGCGCCCTTCGGCGTCACTGCGAACGACCCGGGCGATCCCGACACCGGCGCGAACAACCTTCAGAACTTTCCTGTGATCACGTCCGCCATCGTGAGCGCCGGCAACGTGACGATCTCGGGAACGCTCAACAGCACGGCGAGTACGACGTTTCGCCTGGAGTTCTTCGCCAACGTGGCGTGCGACTCTTCGGGCAATGGTGAAGGGCAGACGTTCATCGGGTTCACGAACGTCACGACGAATGGGAGCGGCAACGGGAGCTTCGGTCCGCTCGCTTTCGCCGTTCCAGGCGGTCAGTCGGTGATCACCTCGACTGCGACCGACCCGGGCAACAACACGTCGGAGTTCTCCGCGTGCTTGGCTGGCGTGGCGGCGACGCCGACTCCGACTTCAACCAGTACCGCCACGAATACGCCGACGGCGACGCCGACGAACACGCCGGCCGGCGTCGCGACAAGTACTCCGACAGCCACGCCGACGACCATCTCCAGCCCGACGCCGACGCCCGTGCCCTTCACCCCCA